>OGFO01000439.1_pt1 | contig 28406 bp, 26 predicted proteins | sample 1570981 | NCBI WGS metagenome assembly OGFO01 (sample SAMEA2581955, study PRJEB24529) | metagenome | biome: Human gut stool | place: China | collected 2011
TTTAAAGTTCAACGCTAACAAAGTAAGTACAAATCTATTAACTTTCCAAAAATAACTCTTGCTAATTTTATTTTTTATGATTCTTGTGAAGAAAACTCCATCAAATAAGCTTTGATAAAACCATCTATTTTGCCATCCATCACGCCGTTCACATCCGAGGTTTGATAGTTGGTACGGTGGTCTTTCACACGACGGTCATCAAATACGTAGCTTCGGATTTGAGAACCCCATTCGATTTTCTTCTTACCAGCTTCCACCTTCGCCTGTTCTGCCATACGGTGCTGCAGTTCCTTATCATATAAGATAGAACGTAACTGACGCATTGCATTCTCACGGTTCTTTGGTTGGTCACGGGTTTCGGTATTCTCGATCAAGATTTCTTCTTCCTCACCGGTATAAGGGTCTTTATACTGATAACGCAAACGGACACCGGACTCCACCTTATTCACATTCTGTCCACCGGCACCACCGCTTCGGAACGTATCCCAAGAGATATTGGCAGGCAAAATATTAACTTCAATACTGTCATCTACCAACGGAGTAACAAACACAGAAGCAAAAGAGGTCATACGTTTACCCTGCGCATTGTAGGGAGAAACACGAACCAAACGGTGCACACCGTTCTCTCCTTTCAAATAACCATAAGCAAAGTCACCTTCGATATTGATAGTACAGGTCTTGATTCCGGCTTCATCCCCTTCCTGAAGGTTGGCAATGGTAGCTTTATAACCATTCGTCTCGGCATAACGCAAATACATACGCATCAGCATGGAAGCCCAGTCCTGACTTTCCGTACCACCGGCACCTGAATTGATTTTCAGCACACAATCCATCTGGTCGGCTTCATCACGAAGCATATTTTTGAGTTCGAGTGCCTCTACCGCCTCACTGGCTTTTGCATAAGCAGCATCTACATCTTCCTCAGTCACCAGTTCTTCTTTATAGAAATCAAATGCCAGTTCGAGTTCGTCTGCCAGCGTTTTGAGTTCGTTGTAACCCTCAATCCACTTTTGCAGGTCTTTCACCAGTTTCATTTGAGCTTCGGCTCTCTTCTGGTCATCCCAGAATCCCGGAGCTTGTGTTCTTAATTGCTCTTCTTCGACTTGAATTTTCTTCCCGTCGATGTCAAAGATACCTCCTCAGCGCATCAGTGCGCTCTTTCACGTCTTTAAGTTGTTCAATAGTAATCATTTGATTTACAATTTTATTATTTACAAATTTCAGATATCGGGGACAAAGATAAGCAAAATTCTGCTACCTTTGTTTTTGTTATTAAAATGTTGTCATATTATGAACAAACGATTGAAACTTTCTTGCTTGTCACTCTTCCTGGCATTAGTGATTTGCAGCTGTAGCTCACAAAAGAAGTATAGCTACGAAACAGTGCCCAATGACCCGCTAAAAGCCCGCATCTACACACTGGACAACGGACTAAAGGTTTACCTCACCGTAAACAAGGAAACTCCGCGCATACAAACATTTATCGCAGTAAGAGTGGGCGGGAAGAATGACCCGGCAGAAACGACGGGACTTGCCCATTATTTCGAACATCTCATGTTTAAAGGCACCGACAAGTTTGGCACACAAGACTACGCGACCGAAAAGCCTCTGCTGGATGCAATCGAACAACAGTTCGAAATTTATCGTAAGACTACGGATGAAGCGGAACGTAAGGCGATCTACCACACCATCGACAGCCTTTCTTACGAAGCTTCCAAGTATGCTATCCCTAATGAATATGACAAATTAATGGCAGCCATCGGATCTACCGGCAGCAATGCTTATACCTGGTATGACCAGACGGTCTATCAGGAAGACATTCCTTCCAACCAGATAGAAAACTGGGCGAAGATTCAGGCAGATCGTTTTGAAAACAATGTGATTCGTGGTTTCCATACTGAATTGGAAGCTGTATATGAAGAGAAAAATATGTCACTCACCCGTGACAACAGCAAAGTGCAGGAAGCTATTTTTTCTTCTCTTTTCCCCAAGCATCCTTATGGAACGCAGACTGTGTTAGGTACACAGGAGAACCTCAAGAATCCTTCTATCACGAACATTAAGAACTACTATAAACAGTGGTATGTGCCTAACAATATGGCAATCTGTATGTCCGGCGATTTAGACCCGGATGCAACGATTGCATTAATCGATAAATATTTTGGTGGATTGAAACCCAATCCGGAACTTCCGAAACTGGACTTGCCGAAAGAGGCGCCAATCACGCAACCAGTTGTAAAAGAGGTGTTAGGTCCGGATGCCGAAAGCGTTGCACTGGCTTGGAGATTCCCCGGTGTATCCGACAAAGACTTTGAAATCCTGCAAGTCGTTTCGCAAGTATTATACAATGGAAAGGCAGGACTTATCGACCTTGATCTGAACCAGCAACAGAAGGTCTTGAATAGTTACGGTTACCCGATGGGACTGGCAGATTACTCTGCATTGCTGTTAGGAGGACTTCCTAAACAAGGACAAACACTGGAAGAGGTAAAAGACTTGCTACTCAGCGAAATCAAGAAGCTCCGTGCCGGAGAGTTCGACGAGAAAATGCTGGAAGCGAACATCAACAACTTCAAGCTCGGTGAACTGCAAAACATGGAAAGCAACGAAGGACGTGCCGATATGTTTGTCAACTCATTTATTAACGGCACAGACTGGAAAAATGAAGTTACTGCCATCGACCGCATGGCCAAACTGACCAAAGAAGACATCGTAGCGTTCGCCAACAAATACCTGAAAGAAGATAATTATGCCGTTATCTACAAAAAGCAAGGAAAAGACCCGAACGAAAAGAAGATGACGAAACCGGAGATTACTCCTATCATAACCAATCGTGATGTAGCCAGTCCGTTCCTTGTGGAGGTACAGGAAAGCGCAGTTAAACCGATTGAGCCTGTGTTCCTCGACTATCAAAAGGATATGAGCCAATTAAAGGCAAAATCGGATATTCCGGTTCTTTACAAGCAGAATGTAGCCAATGACCTGTTCCAATTGATTTATGTCTTTGATATGGGAAACAACCATGACAAAGCTTTGGGAACAGCATTCGATTATCTCGAATATCTCGGTACTTCGGACATGACACCGGAAGAACTGAAAAGTGAATTCTATCGCCTGGCTTGTACTTTCTATGTTTCTCCGGGTAACGAACGCACGTATGTCGTACTTTCCGGACTGAATGAGAATATGCCTGCTGCCGTACAATTATTCGAAAAGCTACTGGCAGATGCGCAGGTTAATAAGGAAGCCTATACTAATATGACCAGCGATATACTGAAAGCCCGTTCGGACGCCAAACTGAATCAGGGACAGAACTTCTCCCGTTTGATGAGCTTTGCCATGTACGGTCCCAAATCCCCTGCCACCAATCTACTGACGGAGGCGGAACTGACAAATATGAATCCACAGGAACTGGTAGACCGGATTCACAATCAGAACAGCTACAAGCACCGTATTTTATACTACGGACCAAGCAGCAGCAAAGATTTACTGGCTACCATCAACCAATATCATCAGGTTCCGGCAACCCTGAAGGATATTCCTGCCGGAAACGAGTATTCTTATCTCGAAACTCCCGTCACTAAAGTTCTAGTAGCTCCTTATGACGCCAAGCAAATATACATGGCACAGATATCCAATCTCGACAAGAAGTATGACCCTGCCATTGAACCTATCCGCGCATTATATGATGAATACTTCGGAGGGGGCATGAACTCTATCGTCTTCCAGGAAATGCGTGAAACACGTGGATTGGCTTATTCCGCCTGGGCTAGCATAATGCCGCCAAGCTACTTGAAGTATCCTTATGTACTACGTACACAGATTGCCACGCAAAACGACAAAATGATTGATGCCGTCACTACATTTAATGACATCATCAATAACATGCCGGAATCCGAAGCTGCTTTCAAACTGGCTAAGGACGGATTAACCAACCGTCTGCGCACCGAACGTATCATCAAAGGTGATATTATCTGGAGTTATATCAATGCACAAGATTTAGGGCAAAACGTAGACCCGCGTATCAAGCTCTACAATGACATACAGAATATGTCGCTAAAAGATATTGTCGATTTCCAAAAGCAATGGGTAAAAGGACGTACGTATGTTTATTGCATCCTGGGAGATAAGAAAGATTTGGAGCTGGATAAATTGAAAGCTGTAGGTCCTATTGAAGAATTGACCCAGGAACAGATCTTCGGATATTAAAAGAAATGATCCGGCCATAAATAATAAGCAGGTGTCAAAGCACCCCTAAACACAAAGTTTACCCCTGTTACAGATTGAACTGTAACAGGGGTAATACTTTTAAAAAGAGCTCCAATACACTCTTTTTTATTTCTGATTTATCATTTACGGTTTACCGTTTCATTTTTAACGATAAACTGCTTATCGCCTATTTCTCACTTTCTTCGTACATCTTCTCTATCTGTTCACTATAATTCTTGGCAACCACCGCCCGTTTCAGTTTCAGTGTATTCGTCAATTCTCCACGTTCCATGCTGAATGGTTCAGGTAGTAAAGTGAAACGTTTGATTTGTTCATAGTGCGCAAATTGTTGCTGAAGTGTATCGATCCGCGCACGGAACAGTCCTACAATCTTTGGATGCTGCAACAGTTCCGTCATATCCTTATATTCAATACCCTTTTCTTTGGCATACTCTTTCACGAATCCATATACAGGAACAATCAGAGCCGAGACAAACTTACGTTGATCGGCGATAATGGCAATCTGGTCGATATAACGGTCAATGACCAACTTCGTTTCCAAAGCTTGCGGAGCAACGTACTTGCCGTTTGATGTTTTGAATAAATCTTTAATACGTTCCGTCAGGAAAAGCTGTCCATTTTTAAAGTAACCGGCATCACCTGTATGGAACCAACCATCCGGTTCAATAGCAGCAGCTGTGGCTTCTGCTTTTTTGTAATAGCCTTTTGTGATCGTCTTACCCCGAAGCAGGATTTCATTGTCTTCGCCAATCTTCACTTCAAGTCCCGGCAATACAACACCTACCGAACCGATGTCATAACCAACCGGCAGCGTACAAGATACAGTAGCCGTCGATTCCGTCAGTCCATATCCTACCACCATATTGATTCCTACCGAATGAACGAACTCATTGATTTCATCGGGAACGGCAGCACCGGCAGTCGGGAAAAAGTTACCATTCTCAATACCGATTGTTTTTTTCAGCAGAGAATAGATAGTCTTTTCGTAAAACTTATATTTCAGTTGATTCATCACCGGAGGAGTCTTTCCCAGACGCAGATAATCCAGATTATGGATTCTACCTACCCGGATAGCATCCAACATCAGTGCTTTCTTCAATCCTGTTGTTTCGTTTATTTTTTCCTGCACCCCTGCATACACCTTCTCCCAAAAACGGGGAACACTGCACATCAGTGTCGGACGAATTTCCTTAATGGTTGTCTGTATATCTGCCGGACGGAGATTGATACAAATCTGCACTCCTTTATGAATACAGAGATAACACCATGCTTTCTCAAACACGTGTGTTAATGGAAGGAAGTTCATCGATACATCCTTATCCGACATTGTCGTCAAACGGTCATCATGTGTATGAAACTGTTCCAGATAACAGGAATGATGAAGCATAACTCCTTTCGGTTCCCCCGTTGTGCCGGAAGTATAGAGAATATTTGCCAAGTCATCATAAGAAGCCCGCTCCGTACGTTCTTCTACCGTATCATTATGAGGCAATCCCTCTCCCGTCGCCATAAACTCATCAAAATAGATAGACGATACGTCACGAGGGTCTTTTACCACCGAACGGTCAAAGATTATCAGTTGTTGCAAAGAAGAACAGAAACCAAAGATGCTGAAAGCGGCATCATACTGGTATTGCTCACCGACAAAAAGAAAACGAATCTGCGCATCATTAATGATATATTGCGCCTGCGCAGGTGAACTGGTTGCATAGAACGGAATGGTAACCGCCCGATTGGCAAATGCACCAAAGTCTACATAGAACCATTCGGGTTTATTCTGTGAAAATATACCGATATTCTCTTGTTCTTCCACTCCCAATGCCACGAAAGCATTAGCTGCTTGCCGTACTGTTCTGGAGAACTGCTTCCATGAAATAGGAATCCATTGAGCTGTCTCATAGTCGCGGTATTTTAAGGCTACCTTGTCGCCATATTTTTCGGCCTGACGATGGACCAGGACAGATAAATGATGATAAGTCATACTCTTTGTATTAGTAAATATGGTACAAAGGTATTAGTTTTATTTGAAACTATTGCTCAAAACGACTATCTTTGTGCAAAGATTAAGATATAGATAAAAGATTTGCACTATGAAATATGATATTCCGTATATGTCGACAGAGGCTGTAAGCCTACTTAAATCGCTGATTAGTATCCCTTCAATCAGCCGGGAAGAAACCCAGGCTGCGGGTTTCCTGCAAAATTATATTGAAATGGCAGGTATGCAGACCGGACGTAAAGGAAATAATGTGTGGTGCTTTAGCCCTATGTTTGATTTGAAGAAGCCTACTATTTTACTTAACTCCCACATAGACACAGTGAAACCAGTTAATGGTTGGCGGAAAGATCCGTTCACTCCACGTGAAGAGAATGGTAAGTTATATGGGCTAGGAAGTAACGACGCCGGCGCCAGTGTTGTTTCCCTATTACAGGTGTTCCTGCAACTATGTCGTACTTCACAAAAATACAATCTGATTTATCTTGCTTCCTGTGAAGAAGAAGTTTCTGGAAAAGACGGAATTGAGAGCGTATTGCCGGGACTTCCTCCTGTTTCATTTGCCATAGTGGGCGAACCGACGGAGATGCAACCTGCCATTGCCGAAAAGGGATTAATGGTATTGGATGTTACTGCCACAGGTAAGGCGGGACACGCCGCACGCAACGAAGGAGACAATGCTATTTACAAGGTACTGGACGACATTGCCTGGTTCCGTGATTATCGTTTCGAGAAAGAATCACCGTTATTGGGACCTGTGAAGATGAGTGTCACTGTCATCAATGCCGGTACACAGCACAATGTCGTTCCCGACAAATGTACGTTCGTTGTCGATGTTCGAAGTAACGAGCTTTACTCGAATGAAGAACTGTTTGCGGAAATCAAGAAACATATTTCCTGTGAAGCACAAGCCCGTTCATTCCGCCTCAACTCTTCACGAATCGACGAGAAACATCCGTTTGTTCAAAAAGCTGTGAAGCTGGGACGTGTGCCTTTCGGTTCTCCAACCTTGTCCGATCAGGCATTAATGTCCTTTCCATCGGTGAAAATAGGTCCGGGACGCTCGTCCCGTTCACACACGGCAGAGGAATATATTATGCTGAAAGAGATAGAAGAAGCTATCGGGCTGTATCTGGAATTATTGGATGGGCTTCTTATTTAATAAAAGTCATTGGTGAATTGATAGTTGTTATCATACTGATAACTTTCAACTATCAATTCACCAATACAATAAAAACAAAACAACGATTATTCAAACAATTTCGATAAAGCTTCTTCCAGCTTTTCCCCCCTCAAGTTCTTGTCTATAACTATACCTGTAGGATCTACAAGAAAAGTTCTGGGTATAGCATAAATGCCATATACGTCACCAGCATCCACATCCAATAATTGTGTCCAGTTCATTCCAAGTTCTTCAATAGCAGCCCTCCAAGATTTCAGTTTCCGATCTGTAGATATGCTAATCACCTCAAATCCCTTAGAAACATATTTTTCATAGGCAGCTTTCACATTAGGCATTTCATGCCTACAAGGTCCGCACCATGAAGCCCAGAAGTCAATCAAGACATATTTTCCCTTACCTACATAATCAGACAAGAGCTTCATGTTACCAGTATTGTCTTTCACTTTAGCATCCGGGAAACGTTCCCCAATCTTTATCTTAGCGTCCATCTCCTTCCGCTTCTTTTGTTCTTCACGCTGCTCCGGAGTTATTTTCTTTTCAACTTCCGCCTTCATACGCAACTGTGCCTGATTCTTCTTTTCCACAATGTTTCTCACCAAATTATTTTGTGAAAATATAGGCGAAGCTTCTTTCATCAAAATCTCCATATCCTCAAAAGGCATCATCATACCTCCAATGGAGAAAAGGTATATACCCACTATACTATTCTTATAATCCCTTATACAATGTGATACAGAATCCATTTGTGCAAGAAATTTCTTCTCTATCTTATCATATCTTGCTCTAAATGCAGTATCATTCACCATCTTATCAGCAAATTCTTCAGATTTCATTCCGGTCATTAACTTATAAATACTATCTGATGTTTTTAGCATATTATCCATTATAAGCTGCATACGATTTAAAGCTATATTCAATGAATCATTTAAGGGTGTTCCCCCTCTCTCGTTCGTAGCAGTATTCACAGATATTTTTCCTTTTTCAAGAATCAACGGATAGGTTTCTCCATCCATATCCTTGATAATTGCAATATCCGGCATCTGATATACACCGGAAAAAGAGAACTTTCCTTTTTCCACTGTTGTGCTGTCCAAAACAACTTCTTTAGCATTCTTTCCATCTCCCTCTCCCATCAAGCATAAATACAACAATTGATTATTCAATTCCTCATTAGCAATACCTTTGATTGAGTATTTCTCTTGGGCCGAAGAAAATATAGCAATAGCACAAAACGTGCATAGAATCATAATTCGATTTCTCATATAGAATAAATTTATATCAAAAACAGTAAACGCTCATGTTCATATACCTACTATTATCATTTCAAATTCCGATCATCATTTAAACTAATAATAGATCTTCTTATCTTTCTTATCGGAAACGACCTGATAATCTTTCACCTTTACATTAAAATATGATTTAGACCTTCCATCGTCATTAGAAGGCAACTGTTCTTTATCCTTTTCATGCGGCAACTCAAGAATATCTATTTCTTTCACACTCTTCTTCAGTTTCGGGAATAAAAGACTGATATAAATATATTTATGATTAAATCCTTTGACAGCCAACAGTCTACCCATCGGAGCTCCACCATCATATCCTCGCACATTATATTCATCGCCACTTTTCTTATCAACAATCTTAAATCCCGGACTATAATACAACCATTGCCAATCCCAATAAATAGGTTGTATGAATGTCACTTTAGTATCATTCTTTCTCCTTTCAATCGAATATAAAGAAGGACTTGTAGACCTCCCATTCTCATACGCTTTCTCATACACTTCTTCAGGAACTACAACTATACTATCACTAGGAAGCATATAAGCTTGTGCATATAACTCTTTATCACGCTTCTTCTTTTGCTCATATTCCTTCAGCCGTTGTTCATCTCTTTTTACTCGTTCACTTCTCTCCGGCATTACTTCTTTGAACATCTCTGTCTGGAGTTGCTGCACTAACAACGGCATTGCCTCACGCATAACAATCAACGAAGCCTCTTTATATTTTTCACCTACAGGAGATTCATAAAATGCAGCAACAGCTTTCAATTCTTCCAATGTTAAATGCTTCTCATAAATAGGCATATACATTTCAAATATCTTTTTTTCCATCTTCTGTTTCCATTTTTTAGCAAACTCATTCCAATAAGCCTCATTTTCTTTCGGCACATTTAATTTCATTATAGAAGATAATTTCTGGAAAAAGTCATCCGTAGTGGTCGAAGTACCAGAAAAGTCCATAATCTTTTTCAATGTTTCTTTGTACTCATCTGTCGCATTTGTATTTTGTGCAGAAGCAGGTAAAATTAAAGTAAACAGTGCAATTATACACATCATTACTTTGGGAAGGAAAATGTTTTTCATAATTATCTAATTTTATTTATAGGATTTATATTGATTCCATGTTTTGTCCCGCATTTCTTACAAAGATACACATTAAACCAACATCATTCAATAGTATATTACAATCAATAAGGTTGCTATTCACGCTCTCCGTAAAGTACGAACAAACGAAATATCCCCTATTCATCTTTAATTATAACTTTCAGGTGCCTACTCTATCAAGATTATCTTGAACAATTCATTTCATCTTTTGAAACGATATTATTACCTTTTTCATCCAAAACCGCCTCTAATAATTTTATGAAATAGGCACCCGTTCCGATCTTCCCCATGCCGGATACTTCTTCCCCTTGTTGACCCATAACTTCTGATTCTCTCGGCCCGTTTTCATCAGTACCAATCCATTCTTTTCATACATTTGCGTAGACTGCCCGGCACAAAATGCCTTATGCGAATCCATCTCAAAATAAATAGCCACATCATGTCCTTTGCCGTCAAGAGCTTTGGTCTGATAAGAGATATAATTAACCGGACGAGCAATAGCCTGCATAAAAAGTTTCTCACTACCCATAAAACGATATACCCCCATCTACTCGCAAGAAACCAATAAAGGGGAGTTCTTTACCACTAGCGAAAGATATATTCTTTTCGTTGAGTTTGTCGGCGGCGGACCATAATGTCACGTGCGGATGTAATGTGAGCAATGGGGTAGCGGGCGCGCGAAGATCATTTTTGATGGTTTCGTCCGACTACTTCACGCTTGTGCAGGCTACAAAAAGCAAAGCCAGCAAGTAAACAATATTTCTTTTCATTTCATAAATCGATTATTTATTCTTTTATCCTTAATTTTAAAAACCATCATAGGCAGAAGCAGTAACAATACAGCTAATATAATAGGACCAATTCTCACTGATGATGGGGATGAAGTTATTAGTTCATTCATATTACATCCCAAATGCAAATCAAAAGGGAAAGACCATCTAGACCATTTAGCTACTATAAGCCCTTTTTTCATAATCATTAATCCTGGGAATGTACGCACAATAGTATTAATTAATCTATTGTCAGCTAAGCATATCATTATTTCTGGATTTAAATTCTCTTTAAATTGTAATACCTCATTTCTAGTAGAAGCTGTCAGACAGCAAATATTGTATTTATTGTTCCCTGCATACAATACAATTTTATTTATTGTATCATACTGAATGTCTGACAATATTGATAAATCAGGTATCAGCAAAAAGAAAGAGTATTCAGAATCCAATAAAACTTTATCAGTTATATCAATTATTGTTGGTTTATTTTCTTTGTCAAATCTAATATTTTGAATCTAAGGTAATAAACATAACACATACAATAAAAACACTTAGGATTACCGTATAGAGTATATCTTTAATGTTCCTGTTGAGGATATGCTTCATATCAAATCTTACATTTAAAATCTTTCATAAAATCTTCTGCATATTCGAGAGAACCTCTAAAAATCAGTTTTCGTTCAGAATTAAAGATTAAAACCATTGGCATAGCACTCACACCTAAATTTTGCAATAAAGAATCTTTGATATTTATTGAAAGCACAGGAAAATCATATCCTCTTTCAGAAAGTACCTTACGGCCTGTTAAATAATCCTCCCCTTGTTTTTCATTATAGCAACAAACAGAAAATAATCCGACCTTATTACTATTTGACAAATTGTATAACTTTTGAAAATTGGGCATTGTATCGAAACATATTCTACATCCAGTAAACCAAAAATCTAAAACGATATACTCACCGTGCAATTGATTTATACTCTTCTTTTCCCCTAATTCATTCGTAAACATTATATCATTTTCAGCCACATCTTCAATTACTTTCCCAGTAAATGTTCCAAAGTTTAATTTATGCACCCATAAGTCAAAGCCTTCAAATGTTAACCAAAAAGCAAATATCAAATAAAGAATTACCAAAGAGAATAACCGCATCATATAATTTTGCCAACGGTAACAAAAATAAGCCACAATAATTGCTAACCAACGACACGGCAAATCAAGCAACGACATAAGCGTGTTCTTAAAATCTAATATATGCACAGGCAGATCCAATATTAAACATCCAAGTAAAATTACAAGTAATAACCAGGAGGCATTAGATTGCTTACTTTTTTTAAGAACAATAAAAGTAAAAACTAAATATAAGATTAAGGCACTCAATATTGATAATTTAAATCCATATAGGGAACCTATATATATATATCCAGATCCTAGAAAACAATTAATAACAGATAGAACAACTGATGCAAAAAAGACGTACACATATTTCATTATAGCAGACACAATTTAAGATAAAAACAAAATCTAGTCATTAAAGCTTAAGCTTATCATCTGTAGAACCATTTAATGATAATTAATTTAATTGAAGTATATTCTAATTACCAACAGGTGTATAATACATATCACAACCGCCATCACACTCATATTGCCATAATATACCACAACCTTTTGGTTTACCTGTAGATCTACAACCACTAGAGCAATAATATGTATAACTTCCTGCTGGTGATGACGAATTATTATTACCACAATAATCAGAGCTAGTTGAACAATAGCAAACCTCACTTGTATCATGCTTTTTTATTAATTCTGTACTAGACCTTGTTTGTGGAATATTACTAGATAGTAAATCTTCTTCTACAAAGAGTCGAACAGTATCATTTTCTAATTTCTTAGTAGGAGTCATTAAAGTGCAGTAAATACTATAAAGACTCGTTTGATCCCAGCCCAATTCATTTCTTGCATATTCTTTCCATTGGTACATGAACAACTCAAACTCGTCATTTATATCATCGTTCTTTTTATTATCAAAAAGCATCTTATTATCCTCAACAAATTTCAACAAATTATTCAGATGTTCTTCTTCTTTCTCATTCCATTCCAATTTTAGAACATTATTCAATTTAGTTATCCAAAGATTATATCTTTGTTCTAACGACATCGCATTATAAATTGCTTTTTGGGTACCCATATCATATTCTAGAATTTCGGTATAACCCATTTTCTGAATATCAGTAAAGTTCTCCTTCACCCAACTATCAATTTTTTCATTACAGCTATAACGCAACTCATCGTCAATATTAGAGCACGAAACTGTAAAATACGATAGTGCTATTAATATAAAATATATATTTTTCATATATAAATAATTATTATGCTTCTTACAAAAAGAAGCGTTATACAATATTTTTTCTAATAAACATTTATCTTATAATAAATGTTAAGTGATACTCTATTAACATTATACTTGGTACACGTCCTATTTGTGCAATCTGGCACTTAGCTATAAAATTAGTTTATATTCACCCTAGGATATTCCAACCAATAATGTAACTTCAATATCATAGCGGTAGCCAATATCCACTGTTTCTAGCAATTATCTTAATTCATGGAGGATTCATATTCACTTTTGTTTATTTATTATATCATCAAATGGTTCTAACAAATATTACTTTATTTACTCTTTAACAATTAATTTGTTATTCAACTTCACATTGGCATCAATATAGTTAACCCACACACCTTAAATGTCATTTACTTTTCCACCTCGCCTGTTATCCTTATAAGCTCTAGGTTATTCTCCGCATTGGAATTTATAAAAATGACCTTATTAAACATACCATATTGATTTTTAGTATCAATATGCACTACCAGTTTTCTTATCTTACCAGGATTTATTGGTTCTTTCGAGTAATTGACAGACAAGCACCCACAAGACACGTCAACTTTTGATATTATTAAAGGAATTTCCCCCGTATTCCTCAACTCAAATTCAACATCTAAATATGAATGTTCTTTTTTACTTATTCTTCCAAAATCATATTTCCTATTTACAATTTCCAAGTAAGCTTCCCTATTTTCTATAACGGATTTTTCGGTTGGCAAGCTAGCTTTTTTATCTGTTGTATCATTTATACAACTAGATAGAAAAAATAAAGATACAAAAATCAAAGCAATAGTCTTCTTCATTTTACAAATCTAATTAACTGTTATATATTAGTATTATTTCCAAATTTGAATTTGATCTACATATGTAAAAATCCGTTCTTATATTCCGCTAGAGTAATTTCTCAATAGCTACAATCGGTTCTTCTTTATCAAGCACATCCGAAGCATAGAATCAGGACAACCACACTATTTTTTTGCACAGATACACATTAAATCAACATCATTCAATAACCGCCTCTAATAATTTTATAAAATAAGCACCTAATACCGGTCTACCCCATGATGTTACTCTTGTTTTCTGATTCACAACATTATAAGTGTCTGCCATTGGTACACGCCATTTGTTTTCATTCATATAATTGTAAAGCGGAAGAATAAACTCACGAAACATGAGTCGGTCATTCTGCAATGCAGCTGTCCATACAGTCCAATCAGCTTTCGCATAATCTGTTTTACTATGCAACGGACAACCGTAAGTATTCAATTTAGTCCTATAGAAAGCAGTCTCCAATTCTACGACTCTATTTGGAAAAATATGAAGGTCAAGAAGTTTATCCCAAATCAAGTTATATTTTTGCCCCCAGCTATCCGTCTGGTCAAAAGCCAAACGATAATGTTCCCCGTCAGAAGCCTGCTTCTCCCATTCTTCGGCCATTCTTTTTGCTGCTGCCAAATATTTTTCAGCATCTTCCTGTTTATCTAGCATTTTTGCCAAAAGAGCATACGATGCAATACCTAAAATTCCTTTGGCAGACAAATTAGCATTATGAGAATAGCGGCCGGCAAAGCTGTCAGTATCAATCTGTTTACCGGTATCAACCCCGTTCTCCATCAAATAACCCGCCCATTTGGAGAGAGTCTCCCAATGATCCTTTGCGTAAGATGCATCTCTTTCCGCTTTAGCTATAGCAGCCACCATAATCAGCATATTTCCGGCATGTTCAACCGGTAAATCTCCCCCTTTCGCTTGTCCGTTTACAAACGGATAACCGCCCAAATCATGAGCCGGGAAAGGCTTATTCCATTTACCGCTCTCACTATAATAAAAGAAAGGATTCAGCATTGCTTTCAGCAGATCGGGATTGTAACAAAGAAATAGCGGTGAAGCAGCATAATAAATATCCAGCGAACCCACCAATGTAGTAAAATAGAGCAACTCATCACTCGAATTCTTAGACATCTGGAAAGACGAAACGGCCTGACGATATGCCGAAGCACATAGCTCCGCGTACTCTTTGCCACCGGCACGGCAAGCATTTTCCATCAAATGCCTGTCAAAAGCATAACACTTTGCCATTGTTTCTTTATATACTTTTTCCGCGTCTTCATATAATCCTTCTATCGTTTTTTCTCCGTCCTTATTCCAATAAGGTCGTAGGTCCTCACCGAAATAAGCCATTGTATACAATCCATCAAAAGCCACAATCAGATGTTGGGGAAACTCACTATTCATTTCCAGCTTCTGTACTATAGCCGCATAACGTTTTTCATTCGACCGACGCATTTCTTTCAAATCACCTTCTTTCATAAAGTGTGCCCGCATCTCTGCCGCGTCCCCTTGTGCACAAGTAGCGTTCTCTTTCGCCCCTAAATAGAAATACCCCCAGGCCGGAGCATCTTTCAGCTTATCTACCCATAACTTCTGATTCTCCCGACCGGTCTTCATCATCACCCAACCGTCTTTTTCATACATCTCCGTAGACTGCCCGGCACGAAAGGCTTTATGAGGATCCATTTCAAAATAAATAGCGACATCATGCTCCTTACCATCCAAGGCCTTAGCCTGATAAGAAATATAATTGACCGGGCAACTTAACAGTTCCAAATCATCCAATAAATAAGGAGCCGTAAACGTCAGTTTCAATTCCACATCTCCACAATCAAAAATATAATGTGTTTGGGTAGCCTGCACATCCACTGATTTTTGCCCGGCTTCCTTCAGCTCACCATACAATCCGAAATCTGCAAACGAAGTACCTCCCCAATTCACGCAACGGGCCGCAAACAAGGCTTTTCCATCTTTCATTGTTTCTAAGATAGAATCCGGGATCTGCACTTTCACGTCGTTGCGTGCCTTCGTTCCCGTACGGACAAGCCCCTTTCCATTAATAAGCAGTTGCATACCGTCATTATACGAATAACGCACAAAAAGTTGTCTATTTTTCACTAAGGAAGGATCGAATGAGACTTCCCTTCTAATCCATAGCCTATTGGTATTCCAAGGAGTACCAACACTCGGTCCACCTTCCGTGCCAAAAGCAGCGCTTCCTTGTGCCCATGCGCTATCATTGAAAGCAGCCATTTCCCAACCCTCTTCCGGTTGTTCTGTTGCATATTTTCCTATCCATTCCTTCTCTTTTGCAACAGGAGCTATGCCTTCTACCAATATTCCCGGCTCCTCTGCAAATAAGCCGAAATCAATCAATGCACTACCTTTTTTATTCTCACAATGAGCTGCAATAAGGGCTTTCCCTTCTTTCATTGTATTCAAGATAGAATCTGGCAACTCAACTTTTAAATTTGCCGCTGCATGATCTGCACTCACGACTAGTTTTCCGTTAATATACAATTGAAGTATGTCATCATACGAATAACGCAAATAAATCTTCTTATTCTCAAGCAAATATGGATCAATATCCACGATTTCCCTCCGCACCCAGATATCAGTAGAAAGCCACGGCGTTCTCGTTTCACGTCTGTCGCGTGTACCGAATGCCCCTTCACTTACCTGCCAATATTGATCATTAAAATCCGGTTGTTCCCAACCTTCATCCGGTCTAAGAGAAGTAAACTTTCCTTCCCAGCTTTCATAATCGTATGCCATTGGTGCAATGGCTTGCATAGGTAATTCACGTCTACCCATAAAGCGATACATCGTTCCGTCCACCCGCAGGAAACCGACAAAAGGAAGATTTTTCCCATTAGTAAAAATCATATTCTTCTCCGTCAGTTGATCTGTTGTCGACCATAAACGCAGATGCGGGTGGAGCATCAGTAGCGGATAAGCAGGCACACGAAGGTCATTTTTAATAGTTTCGTCAGAATAAGGAACACTTTTTGAACAGGCTGCCAAAAGCAATATTAGTAAAGCAATCAATAGTTTCTTCATTGTTTCATTTTTTAGTGACCAAATCATCCTTTCATTTGTAATATTTCTTTTTCCATCTCTCGTTTCATCATACGTATTGTCATGGAATTTATCTTTACCGGTTTATTTATAATCATTTCAGCCGTTTCATAGGCTCGTATGTTTTCACCAAACTGCTTATAAAGTTTAAATAGTTGATAAAGTGGAGTAAATCTCGATGGACACATCATTGATGCATTCTTGTAATATTTTTCTGCTGAAATAAAATCTTTTTGTTCCTGATAAATCTCTCCTATCATCAATTCCAAATCATAATCCGCCCAATACTTGCGGCACTCCAACGCCACCTCCAAAGCCTTCTCATATTCCTTGATTTCCGTAAGAACAGCAGCATAATTATACAGGAAATAAGGATTATCTCTGAATCGGTGTTTCAGACTCACATAGTACGGAAGAGCCTCATCATACGAATGACAAAGAGCTAACTCCGAAGCCTCTTGCCAACTGCGCTCCGACTGTGTACGTTCACCCAACTTAAACAGTCCCCAGAAGAAACACATCATTGTTGCTGTATACATTATATTCCTACCCCATGTACCTATCTTTATCCGCTTCAAATAATCAGCAGTCAACATGAGAACGGCAAGAAACGTCACCATCCACGTAAAAGGATACATAAACGGATAGGAAAAGAAAGAGAATACGCCTATTGATAGCAAAGCATAAAGAGCTATTTTCTTTTCCTGTGTAGGATTTTGCCTATAACAATACACAAGCGCCCCCACAATACCTAAAAGCAAAGCCCATCCGACAATTCCGAAATTAATCAGAACTCCCAAGTATTCATTAAAAGGCTGCTTTACATTATCCGCTAACATTGCATAGCGACTTTGCGAACCATATTCTTTGAAGTAGTCCGCCTGATAGTCCATATATTTAGCCTCGAAACTTCCGAGGCCATGTCCCGTCCAAGGAGCATCTCTCACCATTTCCAAGCCACACCGCCAAATCAACAACCGACCATCTGCCGAATCTTTTTTCAACCAATAGGAGCCGATTATTAACAATCCTATCATAGATACCGATAATAAATATCTCCACAATCTCCCATGAACGAATCTTCCACACAAATACATGACACATACGGCAATGACACTTACCATACCGGATCGCGAATGAGATAAAAATATGGCCAACACTATCACTCCCCCTGCCAGCCATCCGGCGTACCGAATGTATTTATTCCTATGTATTATCAAAAAAACGACAAAAGGCAATCCTGCACAAAGGCAAGCAGCAAATCCAGCCGGATTATCAAAACTACCGGTCACACGAAAGGTTGCATGAGAAGAAAATAAACCTACGTATTGCAATATTCCATAAACAGCCTGCAACCAACAACTGAAAACAATGATACTTCCCCATATCACCGTGTCTGCCAATACGGATTTACGCTGCAATGCCAGAATTGCAGCACATACCAGCATCCATAACAGTACGAACAAAACCCAGCACCATTTAGGCACAATATATGCGTCTGTAAATTGGTGGGAATATACAAACATACTGCCTATACATGCTGCGGCAAACAAAATATGAAAGAGTCTTATCATTTCTATCCTAATATTAAATCAAGTGTTCATCCTCCAAGACCTTTTTCAACCGATAGTAGAGATCCAGTTTATGCTCCCATTCCTTCGGATTATCTGTGTCATTCGATACCGTTCGTGTCGGACAGCAATGCTTTTCTTCCCAAACAGTCGCTGAAGCCTCATCAAATTCTGCTACTTCCACTTCTATCTCATCCCCGACTTCCAACAGACCTCCGTTCCATACCATATGCATCTCATCAGACACCCGCAAACCGCTAACGCACCAATCCGCACCACTATGCCAAGTAATATTACCAACAAGACCAACTCCATTTTGAGGAATGCCAGCCTTACTTATTTTATCTTTGCTTTTTACTAAAAGTCCTTTCATATCAACATTCTATATAAGTCCCTTTGCCTTAAGTTCAACTTCGAGCTGTTCGTATCTCGTTATCATTTTTTCCCGATCATAGATCATCTTCACAGGAGGAGATACCGCTGACACTTCAACAACCTTTATTCGAACCTTATCTCCTACTTTCAGTTTTTCATCTACCCAAATGATTCTTCTCGAAGTTTCTGATCCTCCTACATAAATACGATCACCGAAAGAGTAATTGCAATCCACCATGACGAATGCCACATCTGGTGACGTGACAACTACAGGTGACTGATCATTAATTGCTATTTCAAATCCTATCATAATCTATATTGATTTTTAGCTACTTATTCAAGATCTCATTGTTTCTCCATTCATCAAGGCACAGATTCGATATACAATTCCGTTTTATCCACTCCTGTATAGAAATCTATATTTGCAGAATGGCATAAATACTTCCAAAAATAAAGTGTTAGAAACATTTGCACCTCCCGATCATCTTTAAAGCCTTCACAAATATTCTCCGTATTATCAGCAATCATCCCGAATAGCACAGACGAAGGTGGAGTCCCACCAGTTTCATCTTCAACCTTGGCTATCGCTTTCAATGCCGGATGAACCGCCTGTTGCAATTCTCTTTGCCAATATGTAAAGCCATCTTCTCGTTTTTTCAATGGCAAGGGAATATTCTCAACTTGGGCCTTACTATACACATACTTTGCGGAGTCAACAATAAGACCGACAGAACCGGAGTTTTTTATTTGCAGACTCTTTAACGCCTGTTGATAGGCTTCAGAACGACGATATTCTGACGGGGAAATTCCGGCAGGAACAAACAATATGCAGGAGTCATTCAAATTGGGACCATCAAGGAAATAGGAATAAAGAATACCACCCGCATAAAGTTTTTCATTTATTCGCTTCAATCGAGACTTATCTACTTCCAACAAATAGTTAAAATGATAATGTTCTAAAGCTTTTACAAACAAAAAAACCGCATCTTTACTACCATAGTTATTCTCTAAGGTTTCCTGAAAAAATGCAATCATTTCAGATTCCAAAGGTTCGACATTTCCTTTCTGCACAAGCGAAGCACAAGCAGAATAAGAATGCAAACACGACATCAGCATGATGATATATATAATGGTTCTATTCATTTTCCATTATTGATGATGAACGATTAGGAACAACCTCAATAAAGCGAGGCCTTTTAGCATCCAGACTGTCTTTCAAAGCCCTGGCCTTTACCATATGTTCTTGCAACTCGGTTCTATACTCCCGCCAAGCTAAAAGAATATCGCGTTCTGCCTCAGGCATTAAATCGACAACATGCAAGAATCGCGATAAAATAGCCTCATCTCCCGCAGTTTGATTAATAGGGTCTATATACATAGCCAACCAAGATCGGATAACATCGGGATATTGGGCATATTTTTCTCCAAAAAGCAAATGACCTTCTGTGGAACGTATATACGCATCTCGAAACAACGCATTTAGATGTGCATCACTTTTCATCGCTTCCTCTTCCCGCTTGGTTCTCATCAAATAGAGCATCTTGTCTACTTGCTTTTTACATTCGATAATGTACACATTATAATCATTATTAATAGGAGCACCGGAAACATTCCCCTCACTTCCCCAATCAACAATGCGAAGTTGAATATCCCCCGGTTCTATAACGAAAGAGGTATTATAACGAAACTGTCTACCTTTACTGCAAGAGAGAGAAACCAAAAAAGGTTTCCGGTTGAGCGTTCCTTCGTAATGGAATGTATTACCAACTACCAATATGGTATCTTTGAATGCTTGCTTCATACGTTCAGGTTCTTCAACAAGAGCCGACCATTCATATAGAAACACATACTCACCATCCAAAGAACGATCTGGAAACTCACCGCTGATTGTGTATCTTTCTTGCCCGTAAAATAGCTGGGCAACAGAGGCAAATACAATAATTAATAATGTCCGTGTATATTTCATTTCTGCATACATTAAATTTATACTTTTTGTTATCTCTTCTCTATCTACCTCAACATATTTGCGATGGACGTAACCAGCACAATTGAAATTATAACTATGCAACCAAAATCTTTCTTTTTATTTATAAGTACATCTACAACTTCCCACAATAAAAGAAAAAACCATGTTGAAAGATAAACGATATTCAGCGTTACATCTCCTATTGGATATTTCCTGTTTATCATTGATAACAATATATAGAAAATACATAGTCCTATATAAATGTTATTCTTGGTCGACAATATCTTTTTAGTTGGCGTTTTATCTTCCCGGATCATAACCTATATTGTTTTAGTTACTTATTCAAGATTTCAGTGTTTCTCCATTCATCAAGGTACAGATTCGATATACAATTCCGTTTTATCCTTTCCTGTCATAAAATCAATATTCACGCAATAACATAAATAACGCCAAAAGAAGAAAGTGAAAAACATCTGAACATCCCTATCCGTTTCAAAAGCATCTAAACATTGATGTTCGTTGGATCGGATCTTTCCCCAAACGACAGTAAAAGGTAAACTGCCGGTTGCTTCATACGCATTACATATTTCCTTAAATAAAGGAGATGTAGCCTGTGACAGTTCCTTCTGGTAATAAGTTTCTCCATTCAGTTGTTTTTTGAACTTATAGCCGCAAATGATATGATAAGGATCGTACCGTTTCCAATTCGTATGAAGTGAATCTATAGGAGGCTCTTTAGTCTCTACAAAATAGCTACCGAACAAATCCGGATAAAGTTTGTCATTAATAACTTTCAATGCCTCTTTATCCACATCAATAATATAATGAAATTTATAATGTAGAAGAGCATCCATCATCAACTTTACTGCTTTTCCGTCAGAACTACCGTAGTTACGCTGCAATGTAGAATGGAAAAAGCTAATCATTTCTGTCTCTATAGCAGACACATCGTTTATTGTAGATGCTTTTGTCTGGCAAACAAACAATATTATTCCCAGAAGGAATAAAAAAATACTTCTTTTCATATTCTCCTTATTCACATTTTATTGCTTCACTTGTTTCATTCACTCCTGTATAGGAATCTCTATTTGCAAATAACCATTATTCTTGTTCACAACACTTTAATTCTAAATATAAAAAGATCTAATCAACACATTGTGTTTGTAAGAGTATTATTTGATACTCTTACAAACGTCAACAACAAACCAATTTACCCCTATTGATTACTAGTTATCAATTTGGGCGCATTACGATTTTATCAAATCATTTACCTTTTATACAATCCTCATACACTTCATCAGCCCGAGCTTTCTTTTTATTACAAGCAACCATCACATCTCCTATACATTGCATACGTTTAAATTCATCTTCTATATCTAAACACTCTCCCGTAGCTCTAGTAGCTTCCGATTCAATTTGTTCATATTTCGCTTGTCTTTCTGCTTCACATTTTTTTAATCGATCATTTTCCGGATTTCTATTCTTTTTAATCACCCGCTTTGGTGTAAGAATCTGATCCCTAAATAAAGTATTCAATTCATCATCATTCAATCTTAAATAATCAGTTTTTTCACGTAAAATTCTCGCTGTCCTCACAACCATATCCATCTCACTTTTCAAAGCCTTATAAAGATCTGAATATCCTACTCCCGCATCTAATCCTTCAACATTATTCAATTTTGCCGTAGACTCTAACATCTCAATTTCATGTTTGCTTAGTTTAGAAAAATATTCATCAGATTTTTTATACAAAGAATTGAGAGCTATCATATATTCCACAAACTCATCAGTCTCCGCCACTGAGTCCACAAGAGACATACGATGACCAGCCATTCCCCTTGTTGTTGCTCCATCTACTTTAATTTCATCCAGCTCATCATTAAAACGATGAAAATCAGAAGAACAACTATAACCAATCTGCAAAAATGATGCTACCAAAATAGCTCCAAAAACATTTTTAAATAATTTCATAACGATTCAATTTATTTATTATTAGCAACTCTATACACATTCTCAAACACAGCGATAGACGCATCTTTACTTAATTTCAACTTATCAATAATCCTGAATATTTTAGAACACGCTGCCGCATATTCTGCAAACTCTTTCGTTTGTTCTACATCTTCGCCCTCACGCATAGTATTCTTTTTTGCCCGATACTTTTTGTATGAATCAAGAAATACAGCATATTCATCCAAGGCTACAATAGAATCAACCAATGCATGTTCTCTCTCACTGACGTTAAGATAATCCCATATTTTTGGATCACTCTTCATTTCATCATGATTCTTTGCTAATTTAGCAGAAGAACCACAACTTGACATAAATAATACACATGCCAATGCCACTCCTGTACAAATCTTTTTTTTACTCATAATAAAATATTAAATTGTTAAATATATTACATCCAATCATAAAAATTCTTCATTTCCACACCTGCTTTCCACCCTCATACACAAAAATCCGTTCCTGATTCCCTCGTGTATGATTCTGCAACAGCAGCAACGCCCCTACCGGCACATTTCTGTAAACCAGCGAATCCAACATCGCCGTTTGCTGTCCTAACGTCCTCCACCCTCTCTTTGTACAATAAGACAACTCATATTCATCCAACGAACGAACATAATTATCCCGGTTGGCAGGCGTATAAATTATCTTATCTATTACCTTTGGCGTGCCTAGGTCTAACCCTGTCCAGCCGCCATAGGGTTCCGTATAATCAAAAGACGTTTCAGTATTACCGTCGAACGCATTTGTATATTCGTGCGAGCCATCCTGTTGATAGCAACCGGGAGTGCCTATAACTCTACCGCTTAATGGCAACAGTCCACCCGCTTCATAAAACTCTATTTCCGCCACATTACAATGCCCCTTTTCCGGTCCTATATAGCGAACATACCGACAAGGCGTCAAAGAACGGGAATACGCCATTGTCCGCAAGCGTTCGGGTTGCTTTTCTATCAGGAAAAGCACCTCTTTCTGACGGAAATCCGGATCATTACTTCCTTCAAAAATACCTCCTATCATACGTTTCTGATACTTCTCATCTTGCCACAAAGGATATTTAGCAAACAGCGTTACATCCTGAACACTATCTGACGGAGTAAAAACATGAAACTCACCGGAAACAGTAATTTCAAAAGGATCAGTCCAGTAACGAAGTCTTCCCCGTTCGTAAGTTGCTATCCGCATGACGGGTTCTATCTGGACATCGCTGAAAGCAAGATGTTTACCATCAAACTCCGCCCATGCCACAGGCTCCCAATCCATGCGGCTACTCCCACAAAGATAAGCGATACGCGAACGGGGCTTTCCTGCATAAAGCATAGATGCAGGAATCTCCAGTTTCTTTTTATATGTCTTTGCGTAATCGGCTGTCACATCAACGATGTGCGGATCTCGGAAGAAAGGAACAACAGCCGTATCCAAGCGTTGCATTTCTGCCTGCATAATACGATTAAGACTGAACGTATTCCGATAAACCTTTATTTTCGAAGCTCCACACATCTTATCCTTACGGACTTCTTTTATCTTATCCGGATACTCCTGAAAATAAAGCGTACCATACTTATCTGCGAATGACACCCACTGATGTCCATCATTCCCACCTCCATGAAGAGGCATAAAATCTATGGCACAAGGAATTCCCAACGCACGACAAACATAAACGACATAATCAGAAAGTTCACGACAACTGCCCGAAACGCTTTGAGCAATCTCCGGTCCTACATGAGGAAGTCCTTGCGGAACCGTAGTTGTAAAGAAGCGGCTACGTTTACGAAGAGAATCACACAAACAACGGGCTGCAACAAGAGGATCTTCTATATCAAGAACCGTGGAAGCACGCAGCGAATCAAGCAAAGGATTATACTTTCGATAAATATCCTCACGCCAATAGCTTAATGTTTCATCACCAATACGATAAGGAAGAATATACTCGCAAAAATCGGCAAAAGATACATTCTTCCCCCAAGGCTGTTCTTGCCAAACTTTGATTGCCCAATCGATATTACTACACAAATAAGCAGAATCCACCGTAGTAATATCTTCATAATATTGCAAAGAATCTAAAGAAAATGGTCCATACATCCTTCTGATAGAATCTATCATTGCTTGTGGATATATCTTTTTACTCCGCGCTTCTTGCAAGAGAGTAAAGAAAGTGAGATATTGTTCCAACAGCTTACCTTTATAATAGGTATAAGATGGCATATTCTCTATCAGGAAACGAGCTGCCCTATATTTCAAGCTATCCGATGGATTGGATTGATAACGATGTAATACTTTCTCAAGTTCAACACGATTTTCTCTAGCCTGTGACAAAGCTGCATCCAACGGAAGTACAATAGCAGTCTCCTCTTTCTTCTTCTGTGAACAAGAATAAAAAAGAGAGCTTCCTATAATAATGGAAAGGCAAATAATAGGAATCAGCTTTGTCATTGCTTTCATAATATTATTTTTACACAAAGATACGAGTATAACGAACGCCATTCAAGGAGGCGTTACACTCCTATCCCTGTCATATAGGCATTTATCGGGCATATAGAGCCCTAAAAATGTCATTTTATATCTAAATTGTAACATTGATATATGAGTTATTATAGTCATCAAACGGCTATTTGAACAAATTATTTCATTTTTTGAACAAAACATTCCATCTAATTGCTGTAAAATCCCGTTCTTTGTTTTTCCTAAATTTAAATTATAAACAAGACATGAAAAGCGAAAACAAAAAACAGAGTAGTATATACGTAATTACACTGTTTGGAATATTATTGACCACATTCCTTATTTATAGTTGTAACACCGATGAATACAACTGTACGAATGAGACAACAACAGAAGTAAACTCAATTGCCAAAACACGCAGCTTGGTCTCTCAAACTTGGAATACAGGAAATGTATTGATAGACTCCGTTGCCAATTCAGACGAGTTTTATGAATTTGAAAGATGTAGTGAGCAATTAGCGGACAAGTTTGGTGCTTATACATCCAAACTAAATAATGAAGAATATGACAAACTCATGGAAAGTCTGAATGATGATGAGTATATGGAAGATTTCATCAAAAAAGCGAATCTGGAAGAAGTACTCCGGCAAATGGATGAGGCTAAGAAAGGCTTGCTTGAGCATACAGTATTTTTAAGATTAAGTGAAGAGGAACGGTTGTTATTATTCAGACAATATGCCAAAAGTCGTGAGCTAGCAAAAAGAAAGATATTAAAAACACGCAAAGAAGGAAATGGTAATAGCAAATGTGAAGAATTGAGACAAGCAGCATACGAACAAGCAAAAACGGAGTATGATAATGCCATAGCTACAAACTGTAAGGGCATGGGTCCTCTCTCACCATGTTACTTGAAAGAATCTGCCGTATATAATGCAAATAAAGAAATAGCAGACAGGAAATACGAGGACTGTATAAATAACCGATAATTCAATGATCCGATATATTATTCTTTACTGCATCACATGTGCAGCCTGTATTATAATGTGTTATCTAGGGCATTTTACAAACAATATCAATTATACACTTCAGCTGTTTCTCATCCATTTCTTCGATTTTCTTTCGTGGATCATAGTAACAATAGGCGCAATCAAATGTATGCCAGAAAAATCATATTCTAATAAACGAGTATGGTTTTATTGTGCAGCGATGTCAGGAATGCTTGCAGCAATTAAGTCTTTCGTCAAACTAATAGAAATATTAGACACATAAAGATAAGAGAAGAGTTAATCAATCTCCAGTAAAAAAGCCTCCAATTCTTTATCTACAATCCCTAAACGTTTCCGGGCACGTGATCGCATAGTGCGATAAGATCCGTCGCTTACACATAGAACTGACAAAATCTCTTCTTTTGTTTTATACATTCGGATCAATACGCATAACACAATATCTCGTGGAGGAAGCTGAAGGTTTTGCGACTTCAACCAACAAAAAAAGTCAGGATCTATCGTTCTACACCCTTCTACCAATGATAGATAGTCTTGGGCAGACAATTGAGCAATAGATTTATTCTCTATCAATTTACGAACTAAAGAAATGCCTCTTTGGATGGATAAAGGAGAAGCTAGCAATTGCTGTAACTTTTGAGATTGAATAATAGATTGTTGTCGTTCATTCTGCAATTTTTGATATAATAAAATCGAATACTTAATTATACCGGCTATCAATATGCCAGCAACCACTAAAGTAGGAATTGTATAGGTAGACAATGCCGGTGCCACCTCCTGATGTATTTCTTTTGGCATAACGACATATATCTGATCTGCTGTAATTAAAAGAAAAGCAGCGATACACTGCCAGTCCGTTATTTCGGAAGGTATACCATGTGCCCCCTTCTCACGAAATGTCCACAATAAAGCCCCCACAAAGAGTGTCAACCACATCAATAGATGTATGGAAGATGAAAACGCATCAACATACATTTCAGGGAAGAAAACCTGAAATAAATAGGCAGCCAGCAAAATTAGACAACAAAGCAAGCCTCCTGAAAATAATTGTTTAAAAGAATAAGCGGACAGTTTCATCATTCTCCTTATCTTGTGCTCTTGAGCTACAAATATACGCAAAGAAATATAGACGAAAAGAGATTGATAATATTTTTTTCAGTCCAGGTTTCTTTTTGTAACTTTGTCGTCAAATACCAAGCATTGGTACGATGATTTGAAATCGCTAACCGCGGTTAGCGAAATTGAAACTCAACTTTTGATACCGTATGAAAAAACTTTCCAAAAGATTCATTCAACGTTTTCATTTAATCCTGTGAGCGTTCGCCCTGACTTTCTGTACTTTCGCTTCTCTTCTTCTGCAAAAGATTTTTCATTTTCATTTCTCATATTCTCATAGCATTCGTATAAAGCATATATTATCAGATAGATAGTCTATGAGAAATGATTTTTAAATAGGCATTTCTCATAGTTTGATGGCAAAATTGTGCAGGTTCTAGGTCATTTCTCATACTCGTTTTAGGTATTTCTCATCGTATTCTGTCGCATTTCTCATTCACAGAACGGATGGCTTGCTCTGTGTACTGTTCTCTTATTCCTACGCAATAGCATCTTGCAAACAGTTCATTGCTTATTTGCATAAAATAGACTAATTAATCATTTGTGAGTCATCAAGTTATACCGTTTTCTACAAGGAAGATATCATTCGTTCCACTCTAGTGGAAAGATCGTTGTACTCCAGTGGAAAGAATCGTTCACTCTAGTGCAAAGATCTGTTCACTGGAGTGGAATGAACTGGATAGCGGTAAGACAAAACGGTAATGGTGAAGGAAAAACAGATAAGTATATGGTGAATAATACACAAAAAAGCAATAAATAGCAGAGAGTTGCCAATCAAACTGAAGAAGGAAAGGAGTATGAGAATAAGATGAGAAATGACTTGGAACCTATGAGAAATACACCGTTTTTAGCAAAAAATAGTGAGAACACTATGAGAAATGCCATTTTATGTTTTATTTCTCATGGCGTTATATAAATGGTTTACAACAGATTAGCATGTTTCTATGAGAACATGAGAAATAAAAATGAAAAATCTTTTGCAGGAGGAAGTGAAAATTGACAGAAAGACAGGGCAAACGCTCAATAAATGCAACATTATGTTTCTCTCTTTTTTTCGATTGTT
>OGFO01000443.1_pt1 | contig 28215 bp, 16 predicted proteins | sample 1570981 | NCBI WGS metagenome assembly OGFO01 (sample SAMEA2581955, study PRJEB24529) | metagenome | biome: Human gut stool | place: China | collected 2011
AAGACATCAAAAACGGAACTTGTATCCGTATGGACGGAAAGCTCTATTTCTGTATCGAATTCCTGCATGTAAAACCAGGTAAAGGTAATACTTTCATGCGTACTAAACTGAAAGATGTAGTCAGCGGTTACGTTCTTGAACGCCGTTTCAACATCGGTGAAAAGTTGGAAGATGTACGCGTAGAACGTCGTCCGTACCAATTTTTGTATAAAGAAGGAGAAGATTATATCTTCATGAACCAAGAAACATTCGACCAACACCCTATCGCTCACGATTTGATTAACGGTGTTGACTTCCTGCTCGAAGGTGCAGTATTGGAAGTTGTTTCTGACGCTTCTACTGAAACTGTTCTTTATGCAGATATGCCGATCAAGGTTCAGATGAAGGTGACTTATACAGAACCGGGCGTGAAAGGTGATACAGCTACCAACACACTGAAACCTGCCACTGTAGAATCAGGAGCAACCGTACGTGTTCCGTTGTTCATCAACGAAGGTGAAACAATTGAAATCGACACTCGCGATGGTTCTTATGTAGGACGTGTAAAAGCATAATTGACAAGAACATATATAAAAAAACCGGAAGTTTTTGGACTCCCGGTTTTTTTATGTCTTTACCGATATTTATTTGTATCCGGCTGCTTTCGCAATTCTTTTAGGAATCTCCGTGTTATCAATCTTTTCTCCAAACAGTTGAGAACCTGCGCCGATAGCAAATACAGGTACATAACCGGCAGAGTGACCGCCACTTACCCAACCTACCATAGCAATCTCATCCATCACTTCCTTAGCACGTGCAGCCATCGGTTCACTCTTAGAGTACATACTTTCAGCAAATACGACTTTATTCTTCACGAATGATTTTTCAAACTCATCACGTAATTTCTTTTCCTGTTCCCAAGAAATAGGGAATTGTTTCCAGAAACCCATTTCTTCGCCCAGGAATGTTTTCATATCTTCCCAAGTCACTTTATTGCCTTTTGATTTTCTCAATTCGCTGATACGTTGTGAAAGTCCGTCAGCAGAATGTTTCTGATGCTGCAATGCTTTCAGGTTCAATTCATATTTTCCTGTACCCAGCACAATACCACCTGTTTCATGGTCGGCAGTAACGACAATAAGGGTTTCTTTCGGATGCTTTTTATAAAACTCATAAGCTACCTTGATAGCATTATCCATATCCTTTACTTCGTTGAACACTGTAGCAGCATCATTCGCATGACACGCCCAGTCTATTTTGCCACCTTCTACCATCAAGAAAAACCCTTTCTTATTATCTTTAGTAAGAAAATCAATGGCACTTTCTGTAATCTGCGCTAAAGTCAAATCACCTTCTTTACGATCGATAGCATAAGGTAAACAAGATGGATTAGCACCTTCTTCCTGAATCAGGATCATCTTTTCTGCTTTTGCAGCTTTTGCCTTATAGTCATTGTAGCCACGTGCTACTGTATATCCGGCTTCTTCAAAAATAGGGAAAATACTTGGAGCTTCTTTCTTGTCAAAAGATGTAGTCGGTTTAAGAAAACCACCACCTGCATAAAAATCAAAATTTGCTTTTGGCAAATCCAAAGCTATTTCATAATATCTATTACGATCGGGTTGATGTGCATAGAATGCGGCAGGAGTAGCATGATCTACACTAACAGAAGTAGTTACACCAACTTTCTTACCAGCTTTCTTTGCCTTTTCTGCTACAGTCTGAATAGCATTCTTGTCCTCTCCCACAGAAATTGCATGATTATAAGTCTTCTTGCCTGTTGCTAATGCAGTACCTGCAGCAGCAGAGTCGGTTACTGAATTTTTAGCAGAGAAAGTAGTTGCCATAGTAGCAACCGGGAATTGAGTAAATAACAAAGGTTCAACACCAATACGGCCATTTTGAATTTCCGCCTGATACATCTCCGTACCATTTACTTGATTGACTCCCATTCCATCCCCGATGAAATAGAATACGTACTTTGCCTGCCCGTTGGCTACAACGGAGATAAAGACAAAGAACAATGTGTAGATTAACTTTTTCATTCTCTAGTATATTTATTTTTAGATTATTTGTCTACAAAGGTAGAAAAAAAAGAAGAAATTATCCGGATGCCATATTACAAATTCATCACATCTTGCTCAAACCTGTCCTTATCACCGGCAGCCTTGTTACGCATCCGGCTACGATAATTATAGATAGTCGCCAAAGAGTAGCCCAGAAAATGGGCTATCTTGTTACTATCTATCACTCCCAGGCGAATAAGGGCAAAAATGCGGAGTTCCGTTGTCAGCAGTTCATCGGATTTCGGGTATATGCGCCCTTCTTCTACCAGCAGTTCATTAAAGGCGGTAATAAAGTTCGGGAACAGTTTCAGGAAAGACTTATCAAACTCATTATAGAATTCATTCCGCTCGTCACGGATAAACTGCTCGGACTTGATGGCTTTGAACAAATCTTCAATACGTGACGCCATAGCCAGCTTCGCCAGTGAACGACGGTAAGTTTCCAGCTTATCCAGATAGTTGACGCATCTGTCCAGATAGCGGGCGATATACACCTCTTTAATTTTCCCCGTCTGTTCCAGTTCTTTGTTTACTGCCTGCATTTGTTTGTTCGCCAAGCTTAAGTCACGCCGCATGGCAGACAGTTTCTTCATCCAACGATACAAATAGAAAACAGCAATAAGGAGAAAGAAAGACAACAGACTGACGCTGACAAGCATTGCCTGTGAAACCACACGTTCTTTTTCTTCCTTCAGTTTATAAGCCTTGTCGATAATAGGAAAGAACTCCGTCACCTCAATAAAACGCAGGCGGGCATTGCAAGCTACGGCGTCTTCCATCGAACAGCTCAGATATTTGTAAGCGCGGTCTACATCGCCCAGTTCATACATCAAGTGTGCCAGTTTCTGCAATGAAGCATATTCCCTGACCGAAGATTCCAAATCGGCAATAGCTGTCAATATCAGATAATATACTTCTTTTTCCATATCGCCTTTCATGCCATATGCTTCGGACAGCGTATAGTAGATATAGACTTTCTGACGTTCGTCAACCGCATCCTTCAACGCGTCGCTGAGCATCACCAAAGCTGTATCAGCCTTACCTGTAACGATACATTTCTCAGCCAGTACAATCGTACGGTTTATTTCGGGCGGCATTATACCAATGATAGAGTCCCTGTATAAATCTGTCTTTGTCAGGTATTTCTTCTTTTCCTCTTTATTAGTGGTATAGTCTGCAAGCCAACCATAACAGGCACGATAAGTCTGATAATAGGATAGTAATGTTTGTTTGTCCAGCTTCTCCGAATTTATGCTCTCCAGTTCTTTCATGGCTTCAATATACATTCCCATCACTCCCAATACTGTTGCACGGTCAATTATTATCTCATCTGCCAATTCCGGACGGGTCAGTTGGGGGAGAAGCTGTTGTCTCCTGTTTATATAATAAAGTGCAGAATCTGCCTGATAATGAAGATAAGCATCGAACAAAGAACCATACAAGCGATATTTATCAGCAGGAGCAACCGAATGAGCGAGCTGCATTTTCAGCGCATCAATAGCTTTCTCTTTCTGAACCTGAAAAGTCTCTTTCTTATTTATAATATCATCCAGTCTTTTAAGGACTGCCGCATTATCATCCGTCTGTGTCGCAAACAGTAAAGTCGGACAAACTAAAAGAAAAGCTAAGATATAGGCTATATTTCTCATAGGTTACTTTTTAAAGATGTCACAAATATAATGAATATAGTAATGATTATGAAACAGACGGTCAAAATAATTTTAATTCCTACTTGTATTTTCTCATAGTCTTTTCACAAGCAATGCATTCATTTTCAACAAAATGAGCATCACAAGTATTTATATTTATATTCTAGTCCCCAAATGCTTTCCCCTATCCCCCTACATTTGCAACATCGGTTCGCCGAGCAAACATTTAAAATCTATGTTACCATGAAAAAGAATTTTCTATTTGTAATCTTACTTGTACTACTATTTGGTTGCAGCCCGGTATATGCCGCAACTGTCATAAAAAAAGTAGTCCCTGCTTTTTGGTGGGCAGGTATGAAAAATCCGGAGTTGCAGGTTTTGCTATATGGAGAACATATAGCATTTGCAGAAGTCAGTATCTCTTCCGAAGACATCACCTTGCAAGAGGTTGTCAAGCTAGAAAATCCAAATTATCTGATTGTCTATCTGAATATCTCGGAAGCAGCCCCGCAGACATTCAACATGATTCTGAAACAAGGTAAAAAACAGACTGTAATTCCTTATGAACTCAAAGAAAGAAAGCCGGATTCTTCTCAGATAGAAGGTTTCAACTCTAGCGATGTGCTTTATCTCATTATGCCGGATCGTTTTGCTAACGGTGATTCTTCTAATGATATAATTTCCGGAATGTTGGAAGCCAGAGTAGACCGTAACGACTCCTTCGCCCGCCATGGCGGTGATTTCAAAGGGATAGAAAAGCATCTGGATTATATCGCGGACTTAGGTGTGACGAGCATATGGCTGAATCCGATTCAGGAGAATGACATGAAGGAAGGCTCTTACCACGGTTATGCCATCACTGATTATTATCAGGCAGACCGCCGCTTTGGGAATAATGAAGAATTCCGGAACCTTGTAGACCAGGCACATGCCAAAGGGATGAAAGTAGTCATGGATATGATTTTCAACCACTGCGGTAGTGAAAACTATCTATATAAGGATATGCCATCCAAAGACTGGTTCAACTTCAAAGGCAACTATGTGCAGACAACTTTTAAGACTGCCACCCAACTAGACCCGTATGCTTCTGATTACGAAAAGAAAATAGCAGTTGACGGTTGGTTCAGCCAGGTTATGCCAGATTTCAACCAACGGAACCGCCATGTGGCTACTTATCTGATTCAGAGCAGTATCTGGTGGATAGAGTATGCCGGTATTAACGGAATCCGCCAGGATACGCACCCTTATGCGGACTTTGACATGATGGCTCATTGGTGCAAGGCAGTGAACGAAGAATATCCCAAATTCAATATTGTAGGCGAAACTTGGTTAGGCAGCAATGTACTTATCTCTTATTGGCAGAAAGACAGCAAACTGACCTATCCTAAAAACACCTACCTGCCCACTGTTATGGACTTCCCATTGATGGAACATATGAACAAAGCTTTCGATGAGGAAACAACCGACTGGAACGGCGGACTGTGCCGACTTTACGAATACCTGTCGCAAGATATCGTCTTTGCCAACCCGATGAATCTATTGACTTTCCTGGATAATCACGACACTTCCCGTTTTTATCGTTCGGAAGCGGATACTAAAAACCTGAACCGATACAAACAAGCATTAGTGTTCCTTCTGACAACACGCGGAATTCCACAAATATATTACGGAACAGAAATCCTGATGGCTGCCGATAAAGCCAACGGTGACGGATTACTTCGCTGTGACTTTCCGGGCGGCTGGCAAAATGATACTCATAATTACTTCGATGCGGCAAACCGCACTCCGCTACAAAATGAAGCTTTCTCTTATCTGAAGAAACTGCTCCAATGGAGAAAAGGAAACGAAGTTATAGCCAAAGGAAAACTGAAACACTTCGCACCGAGTAAAGGTATCTATGCGTACGAAAGGAAACAGGGTGATAAATCAGTCGTTGTTCTCCTGAATGGAACAGACCGGGAACAGACTATCAGTTTGGATACTTACCGGGAAATACTGCCTGATACTTCTGCATACAATGTATTGGAAGATAAAAAAGTAGAATTAGGAAAGGATTTAACACTTCCGAGCCGTGGGATATACCTTTTATCCTTTTAAAGAAGTTCACTACGACTTATATTTATCCGAAGTACCCAAGCAGTTATTTAGCTATAAATCAAAATAATAAAGTTTATACTAACTTGTATTTTTATTCTAATTGGAAAACTCAGTTCAGACGGTCGCTACATTTGCAATATCCGAAACAAAAGGAATAAAAACATAGGTTAGCTCACAATTTAATACCATAAAAATAAAATGAAAAAGAATCTTTTGCTTATCGCATTTTTCTGTATCTCGTTTATAGCGAATGCACAACAGAAACTCACTTCGCCGGATGGAAATCTAGTAATGACCTTCCAGGTTAACAAAGAAGGTGCTCCAACGTACGACTTGATTTATAAAGGCAAAACGGTTATCAAACCAAGTACCCTGGGACTGGAATTAAAGAAAGAAGATAATACCCGCACAGATTTCGACTGGGTAGACCGCCGGGATCTGACAAAACTTGATTCAAAGACTAATCTTTATAACGGATTCGAAGTGAAAGACGTCAAGACTTCCACATTCAACGAAACTTGGCAACCGGTATGGGGAGAAGAAAAAGAAATCCACAATCATTATAACGAACTGGCAGCCACGCTGTATCAGCCCATGAACGACCGTTCTATCCTTATCCGTTTCCGGTTGTTCAACGATGGTTTAGGATTCCGCTACGAATTCCCGCAGCAGAAATCTCTGAACTACTTCATCATCAAAGAAGAACATTCCCAGTTTGCAATGGCAGGCGACCACATCGCTTACTGGATACCGGGCGACTATGACACTCAGGAATATGATTACACTATCTCCCGCCTGTCAGAAATCAGAGGTTTGATGAAAGAAGCCATTACTCCGAACTCTTCTCAGACTCCTTTCTCACAGACAGGCGTACAGACTGCACTGATGATGAAAACGGATGACGGTTTATATATCAATCTTCACGAAGCTGCTCTCATCGATTACTCATGTATGCACCTGAATCTGGACGACAAAAATATGGTATTCGAATCCTGGCTGACTCCGGATGCTAAAGGAGACAAAGGTTATCTGCAAACTCCCTGTAATACTCCGTGGCGTACCGTTATCGTCAGCGATGATGCCCGCAATATTCTTGCATCCCGCATCACTCTGAACCTGAATGAGCCATGCAAAATCGCAGATGCCGCTTCATGGGTGAAGCCTGTGAAATATATCGGCGTATGGTGGGATATGATTACCGGAAAAGGTTCATGGGCTTATACCGACGAACTGACTAGCGTAAAACTGGGAGAAACGGATTACTCTAAAACCAAACCGAACGGCAAACATTCTGCCAACACTGCCAACGTGAAACGCTATATTGACTTCGCCGCAGCAAACGGGTTCGACGCTGTATTGGTAGAAGGCTGGAATGAAGGTTGGGAAGACTGGTTCGGCAATAGCAAGGACTATGTATTCGACTTCGTCACTCCGTATCCGGATTTCGATGTAAAAGAAGTACATCGTTACGCAGCGAGCAAAGGTATCAAGATGATGATGCACCACGAAACTTCCGCATCTGTCCGCAACTACGAACGCCATATGGACAAGGCTTACCAGTTTATGGTAGACAACGGTTACAATTCTGTAAAGAGCGGTTATGTAGGCAATATCATTCCGCGCGGCGAACACCACTACGGACAATGGATGAACAACCACTACCTGTATGCAGTGACGAAAGCAGCCGACTACAAAATCATGGTAAATGCTCACGAAGCAACCCGCCCGACAGGTATCTGCCGCACGTATCCTAACTTAATCGGCAACGAATCCGCACGCGGAACCGAATACGAATCATTCGGCGGAAACAAAGTATATCACACAACTATACTTCCTTTCACCCGTTTGGTCGGCGGCCCGATGGATTACACTCCGGGTATCTTCGAAACTCATTGTAACAAGATGAATCCTGCAAACAATTCACAGGTACGTTCTACCATCGCCCGCCAGTTAGCCTTGTACGTGACCATGTACAGCCCGCTGCAAATGGCTGCCGATATTCCTGAAAACTACGAACGTTTCATGGATGCTTTCCAATTCATCAAAGACGTGGCAATCGACTGGGACGAAACAAACTATCTGGAAGCAGAACCGGGAGAATATATCACTATCGCCCGTAAGGCAAAAGGTACAGGCGACTGGTATGTAGGTTGTACAGCCGGTGAGAACGGTCATACTTCCAAACTGGTATTCGACTTCCTCACACCGGGAAAACAATACATTGCCACTGTTTATGCGGATGCTAAAGATGCCGACTGGAAAGAAAATCCGCAAGCTTATACCATCAAAAAAGGTATCCTGACAAACAAAAGCAAACTGAACTTGCGCGCTGCCAACGGTGGCGGTTATGCCATCAGTATCAAGGAAGTAAAGGATAAAGCGGAAGTAAAAGGACTAAAGAAATTTTAGGGAATAAGATTGGGAGAATATAGTTTTCAGTAGGTATTTTTTAGAGAGATATATTTGATTTTGATAAAATAACTTTAAATTAGAGACATGAAAAAGAGCTTAAGACTAAAAGCCCTGCTCACATTATTGGTGGGACTCTTCCTTTCCATTGGAGCATTTGCTCAGCAAATAGCTGTCAAGGGGCATGTGAAAGACACAACGGGTGAGCCTGTCATCGGTGCTAACGTACTGGTGAAAGGTACAACCAATGGAACAATAACTGATTTCGATGGTAACTTTATGTTGAATGTACCGAAAGATGCCATTCTTTCCGTTTCATTCGTCGGCTATAAATCAGCAAAAGTGAAAGCGGCTTCTACTGTAATGGTTACATTGGAAGATGATTCTCAAGTACTGGACGCAGTAGTCGTTATCGGCTACGGCTCGGTGAAAAAGAACGATATGACCGGTTCGGTTACGGCCATCAAACCGGACAAACTAAACAAAGGTTTGATTACCAACGCACAGGATATGATGACTGGTAAGATTGCCGGTGTAAGCGTTATCAGCAAAGGCGGAGCTCCGGGCGAGGGCGCAACGATTCGTATTCGTGGCGGTTCTTCACTGACTGCGGAAAACGACCCGCTGATTGTAATCGACGGTCTGGCAATGGATAATAAGGGAGTGAAAGGTTTGGCCAATCCTCTGTCTATGGTCAATCCGAATGATATTGAAAGCTTTACCGTATTAAAAGATGCTTCGGCTACCGCCATCTACGGTTCGCGTGCTTCTAATGGCGTTATCATCATTACAACGAAGAAAGGTCAGGCAGGCGCACGTCCTACCATTTCTTATGACGGCAATGTATCTGTCAGCACTGTAAAATCTACCGTCGACGTAATGGACGGAGACCAGTTCCGTTCTTTCATCAAAGACATTTGGGGAGAAGACAGCGAAGCTTATAGCAAATTAGGAAATGCCAACACCGACTGGCAGAAAGAAATATTCCGCCCAGCCGTAAGTACAGACCATAACCTCACCATTTCCGGTGGATTGAAGAATATGCCTTACCGTGTATCGTTCGGTTATACCAACCAGAACGGTATTGTGAAAACATCCAAGTTCGAACGTTATACGGCTTCTGTCAGCTTGGCTCCTTCTTTCTTTGAAGACCATCTGAAAGTAAATGCCAACCTGAAAGGTATGATTGCCAAGAACCGCTACGCTGACGGTAGTGCGGTAGGTTCTGCGGTCAGCTTTGACCCTACACAGTCCGTCCGCTCCGACGATCCTTACCATCAATATTATTTCGACGGATATTTCCAATGGAATACGGACGCTTCTTCTTTGAATGACGACACATGGAAACGTACTTTCAACAGCAATGCTCCGGGTAATCCGGTTGCCTTGTTGGAAGAAAAGGACGACCGTGCCATCTCCAAATCTTTAATCGGTAATCTGGAACTGGATTATAAGTTTCATTTCTTGCCGGACTTGCACGCACACGTGAACGGTGGTATGGACCTCTCTACGGGTAAGCAATATACGGATGTCTCTCCCTATTCTTCGACCAACAACTATTATGGCAGCTATGGCTGGGAACAGAAAGACAAGTACAACCTCTCTTTGAATGCTTACCTGCAATACAGCAAAGATTTTACCGACAAACATCGTTTCGATGTAATGGCAGGCTATGAATGGCAGCACTTCCATGATACGTCCGACCAGGAATATTGGGGACTCTATCCGCTGTCGAACAACGTGGTAGAGAACAGAGGTCAGCGTTACAACAATACCTCAAGTGGTTCGGCTACGGAAAGTTATCTGGTATCTTTCTTCGGTCGTGTCAATTACACACTGTTGGACCGTTACCTGTTTACGGCAACCGTACGCCAGGATGGTTCTTCCCGTTTCCACAAAAACAACCGTTGGGGATTGTTCCCGTCTTTTGCCTTGGGATGGAAGTTGAAAGAAGAAGCTTTCCTGAAAGACGTTGATGTACTTTCTGATTTAAAACTTCGTCTTGGCTATGGTATTACCGGTCAGCAGAATATCAATTCGGGCGACTATCCGTATCTGGCTGTTTATGAGACAAACAAAGACGGGGCTTACTATCCTATCCTGGGAGAAGGAACCACTTACCGCCCGAATGCATACAACCCGGACTTGAAATGGGAAAAGACGACCACTTATAATGTAGGTTTGGACTTCGGATTCCTGAACAACCGCATCAACGGTGCTGTGGATTATTACTATCGCAAGACCACCGATTTGCTGAACAGCGTATTCGTTTCTGCCGGAACGAACTTCAAAAACAAGGTATTGTCCAACGTCGGTTCATTAGAAAATTCAGGTATCGAATTCTCTATTAATTCAAAACCGGTTGTAACTACCGACTGGACATGGGACCTTGGCTTCAATATCACTTACAACAAAAACGAAATCACCAAATTAACTACCGGAGATAGCGAAAATTATTATGTTGCTGCCGGAGACAATATCGGTGGCGGACGTGATATGAAAGCAATGGCGCATGCCGTAGGGCATCCGGCTTCTTCCTTCTATGTTTACCAGCAAGTGTATGACGAGAATGGAAAGCCTATCGAGAACGAATTTGTAGACCGCAACGGAGACGGAACGATTAACGGCGACGACCGCTACTTCTACAAAAAGCCGACAGCCGACGTACTTATGGGACTTACTTCCCGTCTTTCATACAAGTCATGGGATTTCAGTTTCTCACTGCGCGCCAGCCTGAACAACTATGTGTATAACTCTGTCGAAGCAGGTGGTTCCGACTGCAACCCAACCTCTGTCTATTCATTCGGCGCACTCAACAACCGTCCGTTGATGGGAGTGGCAAATAATATCCAGAACCTGAAAGACAACACCTTATTATCCGATTACTTCGTACAGAATGCTTCCTTCATGAAATGTGACAACATCACTTTGGGATACTCGTTCAAAAAGCTGTTCGGCGCTCCGATTGGCGGACGCGTATATGCAGCCGTACAGAACGTATTCACTATCACCAAATACAAAGGACTTGACCCTGAAGTAGAAAAGGGATTGGATAACAATATTTATCCGCGTCCTCTGACTACATTAATCGGTTTAAGCCTTAATTTCTAAACCTACTAAAAATACCAATTATGAAATTCAGATATATAAAATCAATCCTATCGGCTGCCTCACTATTACTGGCAGTCAGCGTGACTTCATGTATCGGTGACCTGGATGCGACTCCTATCGACCCGAATATAGTGATGACATTCGACCAGGCAAGCGTTTTTAACAAGATATATGGAACCCTCGGACTGACAGGTCAGAAAGGCCCCGACGGAAGCGGTGACTTGGACGACATCGACGAAGGTACTTCCTCTTTCTACCGTATGACTTGGTGTGCCAACCAATTGATGACAGATGAAGCGATTGTCAATTCATGGAACGATGCCGGTGTCGCTACTATTGCCGATTGCAGTTGGAGTTCTTCCAATGAAATCGTGACAGGACTCTATTACCGTCTGACATTTGACATCACATTGTGCAACTACTTCCTGGAACAAACGGAAGGACTGACAGATGATGAAACGACACGCCAACGTGCAGAAGTACGTTTTATCCGTGCTTTGAACAACTACTACCTGATGGATATGTTCGGCAATCCGCCGTATTGCGATAAAGTATCGACAGAGAAGCCTCAGCAAATACAACGTGCGGATCTCTTCGCGAAGATTGAAGAAGAGTTGAAAGAAATCGGTGACGACGCCACCGCCACACTGGCACAGCCGCTTCAAACGACTTACGGCCGTGTAGACCGTGTTGCCGCCTGGTTATTGCTGGCACGTATGTATCTCAACGCAGAAGTCTATACCGGCACGCCTCAATGGGGAAAAGCCAAGGAATATGCCCAGAAGGTGATTGGCTCCGGCTATAAGCTGGCTCCTGTCTACAAACACCTGTTCATGGCAGATAATGATGGCAGCAATGTCAACAAGGCAAGACAGGAAGTGATACTTCCGATTTTGCAAGATGGTGTGAGAACCAAGAGTTGGGGTGGTTCGCTGTTCTTGATTGCAGGTACGCACAAAAGTGACACAGGCATGAATCCCTGGGGAAGCAAACAAGGATGGGGTGGTCCGCATTGTCGTCAGGCAATGGTAGCCAAATTCTTCCCGAACGTAAATGATGCTCCTTCCGTATTGGAAGACCAGATGGTAGTGGCAGCAAAAGATGACCGTGCCTTGATGTGCGGAGTGCAGAGAAGTACGTCGACAGGAGACAATATGAGCTTTACGGACGGATTCGCATGTGCCAAATTCTCGAACATCCGTGCAGACAACGGACTGACAAGCGATACGGATAATCCTGATATGGATATACCTCTTCTTCGTATGGCAGAAGCTTATCTGATTGTAGCAGAAGCCAGTATCCGTGCCAACAATGGTGTTTCTACTCAGGAGACCATAGACGCTATGCATGAAATCCGTAAGCGTGCGAACGCCGCCGAATCTGCTTCATATACATTGACGGACATCCGTGACGAATGGGCGCGTGAGTTCTGGTTTGAAGGTCGCCGCCGCATTGACTTGATTCGTTTCGGCGATTTCGGCGGACACACCGACTATAACTGGGATTGGAAAGGTGGAGAAAAACAAGGTACTGAAATAAAAGAGTTCCGCAACATTTATCCTATTCCTGCCAATGATATCAATGCGAATACGAATCTGGAGCAAAACCCGGAATATTAAACCAGACCGAAGTTATACTTTTATAAAAACAGAGTAATATGAAAAAAATAAATATACTGACGTCCATACTAGTAGCGACAGCCCTGCTAACCGCCTGCGAGGATGACAGGGACTCAAATCCTACCATACAGGAACCTACAACTTTTGTATTGAACACCCCTGCCAATGCAACGTACAACGTCTATGACCTAAATCAATCCAAGAATATCGAGTTGACTTGTACGCAACCGGACTACGGCTATCCTGCCGTAGTGACTTACACCGTGCAAGCGGATTTAACAGACAAATGGACTGATGAAACGGAAACGGCAGACGCCTCTTATCTGACACTACCTTCCATATCTACATCAGCCAAAGTGGATGCCAACACACAGGAATTGAATAAGGCAATCGTAAAACTTGCCGGCTGGACATCGGAGAATGATTATGACGGCGAACCGATGAGTGTATTTGTACGTTTGTACGCACATATCGGAGATAAAGGGTATCCTATACATTCCAATTCGATAGAATTGAAAGTTATACCTTATTATATGGATATATCTGATGCCGTTCCTGCCACTTATTATTTACTGGGCGATTTCATCGGTGAAGTTCCCTGGGGAAATCCGACAATGGCAGCAGGTACCGCTTATTTCCCGATGTCACTGGTAAAAGGATATGCGTATGATGCCAATACTGGTAAAGGAGAATTTACCTACACAGGATATATCCCAGCAGATAAAGGATTTAAGGTAGTGGCTACTCCCGGTGCATGGGACGACCAATGGGGAAATGCTGACAGCGAAGGATTCACCAATTTGGTAAATGACAAGAACTCTCAAAATATTAAAGTGAATGCGGCCGGCTGGTACACACTTCATCTCAATACGCTTGAAAATAAACTGACAATGAAAGCTACTACTTTTGAAACTCAACCGACAGAATATGATGCCGTCACATTGATTTATGGTTCGGAATCTGTAAACATGACCAAAGTTACCATGGAGCATTCACATGTATGGTATGCCGACATAACAATCGCGGCAAGCTGCAAAGCCAAATTTACTTCCGGCGACAAGACTTGGGGTGGAGAGGTATTCCCATTCGGCTCATTTGTTGATGGAGCTACCATCAGTTGCAAACCGGGTGATTATACTGTACTGTTCAACGAACTGGACGAGTGCTATTACTTCAAAGCAAAATAGATTAATCTTAAATGCAGATAGATATGAAAAAATTATCAATATATATAACCGTGTTACTGGCTGCCGCACTAACAGCCTGCAACGAAGATTTTAATGAAGGGGTAGCTTCCCCACAGTCTTACGGACAGGAAGAAGCTGCCGGCAAAATAACTTTTACAGCTACAGGTGTAGCCCCGATTAATATTGGAAATGTCGAGGAAGAATCCGTAGCGGTTGCCGTATTTACAGCTCCTGCCGTTGAAGAAGAAGCCACTTTATCCTATAAAATGAAGTTAGATAATAAAGTGACTTTAATTGTAGACGACAAAGGATACGTAGCAACGGAAGATTTGCAGAATGCAGTGGCGCAAATATATGGTATCCGTCCGGTAGAACGTACCATGAATGCAGTATTAACGTCATACGTGGCTGTCGGAAAGACAGTATATGCGGCACCGGCTGAAAGCTATGAGTTGAAAGTTACTCCGGAAGCACCGGTTATTGAAAGCGCTTATTATATTAATGGCTCTCTGACTTGGGAACAGAATGTAGCATTTGTTAATACAAGTGGTGATCCTTATACCAATTCAGTCTTTACAACAACAGTTCCTGCTCTGGTTACAGATAACACCGGTGCAAAAGATGCCTATTTCCTGATTAAATCCAACTCAGGCAAATCACTTGGCGCGGTTGATGCAGACAACGATGCTCCAGAAGGCAATCTCATTTTATCAGAAACAGCAAATCCTATCAAAATATCCGGTGGCGATTATAAATCAGTTAGAATCTCCATCAACATGATGGAAGGCACTTACAAGATTGAGAAAACAATGGATGCACCTCATTTATGGATACCAGGAAATCATCAGGAATGGAAGCCTTCACAAGCACCGACTTTATATAAGCCAGAAGGAAACAATGCTTATTGGGGAATGTCGGAATTGAACGGTGGCTTTAAGTTTACCGCACAGCCCTATTGGCCGGATGGTTCGAATGGCGGACTTGATTATGGATATGACTATTTTACCTCGAAAGAAGGTATGACAAATGATGGTGGAAACTTATCTTTACCACAGGGTATTTATTACATTGTAGTCAATTTGGACGACAAGTATGCCTCTGCAACAGAAATAACATCTATGGATATTATAGGTACAGCCACAGGAGGATGGGAAAACGGCAAAGAATTAACTTATGATGCAACAGAAAAATGCTGGACTGCAAAGACTGAAATGACTGTGGGTGAATTTAAACTCCGCGTCAATTCCAGTTGGGATTCCGGTGTTAGTTTCGGGGGAACATTAGATACACCCAGTCCTTTTACTGGAGATAATATTTCAATGGACGCAACCGGTAACTATACCATCAAATTCTATCTGAACGGTAGACTAGTCCTCATTAAAGAATAATAAATGGAAAATACATTATGAAAAAAGATATAAAACATATATTCTGGATGCTGCTCTGTCTATTCACGATAGTAGCATGTTCCGACGAAAACCATGAGATGTTAATCACCGGTCCGGAAATCCCCGAACTGGATCACGAGCCGTCTATCGAAGAATTGGTAGAAGGAATCAATAATTACCCCACTAAATTCAAGGGCGACAAGCAAGGTAAAATCTGGTATAAAGCAGCAGCCGGTGACGACTTGTACGGCTATGAAGGTGATGTATATGTTCACATCGGTATCAATGACTGGATGTATGTTCCTACGGAATGGGGTGTAAATGAAGATAAATACAAGGCAGAGAAAGTGGCGGATAATATTTGGTGCTTTACACTTGCCCCGACAGTACGCGAATGGTTTGGCGCGGAAAATGCAGCAAACATTCAAAATGTCTGCATCCTCTTCCGCAATGATGAAGCGTTGACTGACGAAAAGAAAACCAGCGACTTTTTTATCACAGTAACAGGAGACAAGACTTTCACACCGGCTCCGGTAGAGATAGCTGCCTGCCCAGTAGAAGAAGCGGGTATCCATCCATCGGCTGACGGAACGTCTGTGACTTTCGCACTATACGATTTGGATACGGATAACAATTACAAGGATTATGCTTGTCTCATTGGCGACTTCAATGATTGGGAACTTAGTACTGAATATCAGATGAAGCGTGATAACGACAAACACTTCTGGTGGTACACCGTTACAGGCATCGACCCCGCCAAAGAGTATGGTTTCCAATATTACATGGGTAGTGAAAAAGACGGCAATGTTCGTATTGGCGACCCCTATTGTGAAAAAGTGCTGGATGGCTCGAACGATAAATATCTTGTAGAACAAGGAGTTTATCCGGCTAGTGCCATACAGTATCCGAATGGAAAGACAACAGGCATTGTCTCCGTATTCCAAACAAAACCGGCATCCTACAATTGGCAAGTATCCGACTTCAAGATTGATAATCCTGACAATATGGTAATCTATGAGTTACTATTCCGTGACTTCACACAAGTAGGTTCCGAACTTGCTACGGGTACAATCAAAGAGGCTACTAAACATTTGGACTACATCAAGAGTCTGGGAGTGAATGCGATTGAACTGATGCCTATACAAGAATTCGACGGGAATAATAGCTGGGGATACAATCCATGTTATTATTTTGCAATGGACAAAGCATATGGAACGAAAGAGGAATATAAGCAATTCATTGATGAATGTCATAAACAAGGCATTGCAGTATTACTGGATGTAGTCTACAACCATGCTACTGGCAGTCATCCATTTGCTAAACTTTATTGGAATTCGAAAGAAAGCAAGACAGCCAAGAATAATCCGTGGTTCAATGTCGATGCTCCGCATCCATTCAGCGTATTCCATGACTTCAATCACGAATCGCCGCTTGTACGTGAATTTGTAAAACGTAACTTGAAGTTCTTGTTGGAAGAGTATAAGTTTGACGGTTTCCGTTTTGACTTAACCAAAGGATTTACTCAAAACAAGAGCAATGAATCAACGGCAAGCAACAAAGATGACTCCCGTATTGTTATCTTGAAAGATTACTATAAAACAGTGAATACGACCAATCCTAATGCAGTGATGATTCTCGAACACTTCTGCAATTTGGATGAAGAGTCAGAATTGGCTAAAGCAGGGATGAAACTATGGCATAATATGAATGAAAGCTATTGCCAATCCGGAATGGGAGAATCAAGCAATTCTGATTTTTCATACATGCGAAATAGCGGAATGCCTGCCGAAGGATGGGTTAATTTCATGGAAAGCCATGATGAAGAAAGAGTTGCATACAAGCAAACTGCTTTTGGCAATCTTCAAAATGCAAGTCTTGATATCCGCATGAAACAACTGGGAACAAATGCAGCCTTCTTCCTGACCGTTCCAGGACCGAAAATGATTTGGCAGTTTGGCGAACTAGGATATGATTATTCCATAATGTATAAGTACGATGGAACAATGGGAACTGAAAAGAATACTGATGCCAAGCCTGTGAAATGGGATTATCTTACTGACCAATATCGGAAAGGATTATACGACACTTATAGCACTTTGCTGAAATTACGCAATGATAATCCGGACTTATTCAGCGACAACGCATTCAAAGACTGGAAAGTAAGTGTTTCCGATTGGGATAAAGGTCGTTATCTAAGATTGGAATCCACTACAAAGAAACTGGTTGTAGTAGGCAATTTCAAGAATGAACAGATTAATACAGGTGTGTACTTTGGTAACACGGGAGATTGGTATGAATTGAATGGTGAAACATTGAATGTGACTAACAGTTCTGAACAGCCTGTTGTTATACCTGCTAATAGCTTCAAGTTATACACCAACTTTCCAGTAAACAATTGATTGAACAGTTGTAATCAGAGTTATCATAGAAAACAACCCATAATAATGTAATAAATCCCTGTTCCACAATGTTGGAGCAGGGATTTATTGCTTTAATTATTTCTTATCGGTAGAGATTTTTCTCTTCAAGCATGAGCTCTTTTTCAATCCTTTTAAGCGAGCTAGTTGTTTCATGCCTTGAAACTGTTTGTTTCTCACCGAGAAACGAAGTGTTTCACACCGAGAAACCATTCGTTTCACACCGGGAAACTTTTTGTTTCAAACCGGGATGAAACTATCCGCCTCAAACCTGCGTCTCTCCTTCTATATATTCTTCAAGAAAAAGGTTCTCGCCGTCGAATACGGCATAAGAAAAGAAATTAATCCAGTCTCCAAGTATCAGCACACGTGAAGTGACACTTAGCATCAAATCAAGTTCAATGTGGCGATGTCCGTAAATAAAGAAGTTTATATTAGGATGACTTTTCAAATACTCTTTTGTATATAGTACCAGATGCTCCTGATTTTCCCCCATATAATCCGGTTCCTTTCCGTCAGTCCGTTTCTGCCTGCTGCGTTTCGCCCATGATAAACCAAGTTCCACGCTCCATCGGGGATGAATAGCGGAAAACAATGTTTGTAATGTTTTGCTATGAAACATCTGACGGAGTAATTTAAACTTCTTATCCGGATCGCCCAACCCGTCACCATGAGCAAGATAGAATTCTTTCCCATAGATTTCGGTAGTCAACGGCTCACGATGCATAATGACACCACACTCTTTCGTGAGGTAATCTCCACACCAAATATCATGATTGCCAATAAAGAAGTGAACTTCTACTCCCATATCTGTCAGTTCGGAGATTTTTCCCAAGAAACGGGTATATCCTTTGGGGACGACCAGCCGGAATTCATACCAGAAATCAAACATATCTCCCAACAGATAAACAGCAGAAGCCTTGTGCTTTATACTATCAAGGAAGTTCACCAAACGCCGTTCCTGCGTGCGTCCATGCTCAATAGCACGGGACCCAAGATGCGCATCGGAAAGGAAATAAACGTTCTTCATGAGTTTTGAGTTGTTAGTTATAAGAGATTGATTATGAGGTTATCACTCGTAACTAGAGAAAACCGAGTTCGAGTTTCGCTTCCTCACTCATCATATCTTTGTCCCATTCCGGTTCAAACACCAGATTAATGGTAGCCGCAGTCACACCCTCCACCGATTCCACTTTCTGACGAATATCTTCCATGATAAAATCAGCAGCCGGACAATTAGGGGCGGTCAATGTCATATCAAGTACTACTTCTCCATTATCGGAGACATCTATCTTATAAATCAGCCCAAGATCGTATACGTTTACCGGGATTTCCGGGTCGTACACCGTTTTTAGCATGGCTACAATCTTTTCTTCTATTTCAATCTTTTCCATACGTCTTCTCATTTTGTTATGTATCGCAAAGATAGAGATAAAAAATGAAACATAAAAAATTAGGTACGGAATGAGCATCGTGTACCTAAAGAATATTACATCTATTCTCTATCTTCACTAATATGAAAAACGTACCCAGATGGTAAATTGTTGCAAAAGGGAATAAAGATGTAGAGAAAATTAAAGCAATCCTTCATCCGCAAAGCTAAAGAACCCGTCTTCACAAACGACGACATGATCTATCAGGTGGATATTCATTGTATCTGCCGCTTTACGAATATGTTCTGTCAGTGTTTTGTCAGGCTGACTAGGACGGATATTCCCTGAAGGATGATTATGGACCACAGCTATTTGGGTGGCTCTTTGCAGCAATGCTTCCCGAAGGATGGTGCGTACATCGGTGTATGTTCCATCTATTCCACCGGTACTGATACGCACCTTATCAATCAGTTTCGTTGCCTGATTCAATAAAAGAACCCAGAATTCTTCTTGTTCGAGGTCGCACATCAAAGGTTGAAAAATATCATAAATATCTTTTGAACAGGTGATTTGAGGCCTTTCTTTTGTGTTTTGCAGTTTCCGACGCTTTCCAAGTTCCAATGCTGCCATCACTGTAATACTCTTCGCCGGTCCCATACCTTTAAAACGGGAATAATCGCAGACTTCCCATTTTGCCAGAGAATTGAGATTGTTATCACAAGACAGGAGCAGGCGCCGCATCAGTTCAACAGCGCTTTCTTCCGTATTTCCGGAGCCGATTAATATAGCGAGTAGTTCGGCATCGCTCAATGCTGCTGCTCCCTTTTCCATCATTTTTTCCCGTGGGCGGTCCTCCAGTGCCCATTGGTTGATGGATAGTTTGTGTTTACTTTCCATTTACTATGTTTTGAAGGTGTAAAGGTAGGCTTATTTAATTTAATGATAGAGGCAATGGGAAAAAAATTGGTTGCAGGCTTCTTCTTTTTTCTATGCAGAGACAAGTTGTACGACACCCGGGTCTCAGCATACCTGACACCCGGGTGTTGAGTAGCATGAGACCCGGGTGTCAGACGTATTGAGACCCGGGTGTCATGCAACATTCCTTTTAAGTAAAAATAGGAATGGTAGTAAACAAATTAAAAGTAGATTACTTATAAAAATTCTTTTGGAAAGCCTCAAACTCATCTTTCCCTCTGACACAACGCTGCCACCATGCACGCCAAAAGCCTGTACCATAGCCGATAAGTTGTATAAATGCAGCGGCTATGGAATATATGCCAATAGTCAGACTCTTATTCTGAATAGTAGAATCCATGCATACCAGCAATGCATAAAGAATGATCGGCGTAAAACTGAAAAGACAGAATGGGGTTCCTAATAATAAGAGTGCCACTCCCAGCGTAAATACAGCAGGAAGCAAATGCACCAGTTTCAGAGAGTCCGGGTATTTCTTATAAAGATTAATACGGGCAATGCCGGAGTTATGCACTTGCTTGAAGAACTTCTTCAAATCAGTACGACGTTTGTGATACACCCAGGCATCCGGAAAAAGCCGGCAAGTATAGCCGTTCTTAAAGATACGGATACTAAAGTCAATATCCTCTCCAAAACGCATCTTTGAGAATCCGCCCAAAGCCTCATACACTGCCCGGCGAACTCCCATATTAAAACTACGGGGATAGAATTTGTCCATCTTCTTTTTCCCGCCACGGATTCCTCCGGTCGTAAAGAAAGAAGTCATGGAATAGTTTATCGCCTTTTGGATATCCGTGAAAGAATCGTGCGCACGGTCGGGACCGCCGAAAGCATCGGCAGGAGAAGCGAGAAGTTCCTTCTCTACCGCATCGAAGTATCCTTCGGGAAGAATGACATCAGAATCTAATATAATAAGGTATTCTCCTTCGCTACGTTCTGCCCCGTAATTGCGGGTCTGTCCCGGACCGGAGTTAGGTTTAGAGAAGTATTTTATATTCAACCGGTCTGCATAACGGTCTACTACTTCTTTACAGGGAATGAAGGAACCATCTTCTACAACAACGACTTCGAAATCTTTAAAGTGTTGCATGGTAAGACTTTGCAATAATTCATCCACTTCATCGGGACGATTATAAACGGGGATTATGACGGAGTAACGCATAGTAAATTCGTTTTAAGAATGAATTTGAGATGCAAATTAAGACAAAAAAGGGGAAACTACTCCCAAATCTCCAGAAAAACAAAAGAACTAACTATATTTCCTATCTACTTTTTATCAAGATTCCCTCAAAAAGTTTTCTATTCTCCGTTAGAATCATTATAAAAAGAGATTGAGTTTCTCCAACTATATTAGTTTTGATAAATCTTACAGAATAAAAAAGGGCGTTCCTGGGAAATAAGGGAAAATTGGAACGCCCTTCGAAATAAAGGTTTATTATTAGACTGGTCTTTCACAAGTGCAGTCTTTACCTTTTTTCATCTAATAAATTAAGGATGTCAAAAATCCTTAGTGGGAAATAACATATTCATCTTTTCACAAAGATGAATAATTCGACAAATAATATCCGATACCACCATATCGGACAATTATATTATCAATAAAAGGGTAACTCTACACAAAGGAAAAGAGTTACCCTTTCTTTCTTATTTAAAATAGGACTATTTCAAAGAAGCTTTCACAGTGATCTTATTAATAGTTTCTGTACCCCAGTTATGATTTACAGTTACTTTCACATAGATGTCCAATGACTGAACAATCGCTGTATTGTTACATGTAATCACACCTGTTGACGAATCAATAGTATAGGTGCCCTCATTTACAGTAGCACTATATCCATCAATTGCATAAGTAATAGCGTCAGCATCAATGCCATAAGCTGCAGCCCAAGGAGCTTTTGCTACTCCATTTTCAATAACTACATTCTTCTTGGTTACATTGATATCTTTGTCAGACATCTTGATTTCTGCTTTCGTTCCTACATTGATAGTCTTATTCTGATCACCATCTATATTCCAATCAATAGAAGACTTGTAAGACAAGACATCAAGCGGAGAACGCAATACAGGTTCACAATAAGTCACTTCTTTTCCATTTATATCAAGAATAGTAGCCTCAATATCAGTTCCTTGTATTTTAGCTCCGATCTTGATAGCACCTAAAGTCTTCACATCTACATCCGGAGTTACAGTAATAACATTACCAGCAATGCTTATCTGACTATAAACAGCTTTAACAGCATCAGACTGTTTTGCTTGCGGAGCCAGATAATATTCAATAACTTCACTAGAAGTACTGTTATCTGTATTATATGCAGCATAAAGAACTGTCAAATCAGCCGTCATACTGAATGACTTATCAGCTTCAGTCCATGCACCGGTAATAGTTGTCTTACCATTCACAACAAATGCACTATTTTGCTTGATGATCACTTTACGTTCGCACTTAACAAGATCCTTCAATTTCAAAGTATACTGTTTGTTAGAACCGTTAACACGATGAGTTGTTGTGGATTTACGCCATGCATATTCTTCAGAATTTGTAATTTCATATTTTGAGTTTCCACCACCTGGCCATGTTTCGAATGAATACAATTGCTGATCTCCATTGATAACAGTTCCGGCAGGGAATATCAATTTAAGATTATCCAAATCTGTGCTTGTACCCGGTGTGAATTCAATATATGCATCAACCTTGTTAGCATAAGTTTTACCATCTTCATTAGTCAAGTAATACAAACCATATTTAACAGGAGTTACGTTTTCATTGTCAGACATATAGTCACGTCCACCCAGTGAATTCAAGAATGCACGAACATTCAAGTCAATAGTTTGTTCACTTGTGCTATACTGCAATTTAGCTAACTTATCAGCTGCAGCTGCATCTTTCGTTTCTACATCAATATCAACCAATGCCGGAGCCACTTGCTGCTCGCGAACAGCTTTCACTGCAAAGTCATAAGAAATGATTTCCGTACCTTTTTCATTCTTATAAGTTGCTGTCACATAGCATAATTCATTGATAGCCGAAGCTTGCTCACTAGATTTAGCTGTAATAACACCGTCTTTAATTTCAAAGATACCTTTTGCCTTATCAGCTGTTTGTTTGAATTCAACAGTGATACCACTAAATCCTAAATCAGCCATTGAAATGAAATCCTCTTCCACATCATGTCCCAATGCTACAGAATCATTCAAATTATAAGATTTGTTATAAACAAATGTATATTCAACATAAGATGAAAAATCGGATTCGGTAGTTGCATCAGCCAAAACATCAGTAGGAACTTCAACTGCATCTTTTGTATGCACAAAACTCAAATCAGCCGGAATCCATTTTTCAGCTTTGAAGTTGAAATAATCAGAGGCTGTTGTATAACCGTTAATTGTTACATCCAAAGAAGAAGCGTAAGGTTTATCAACTTCAATGTTTTCGGAAATCATATTTACACTCAAGATACCTTGTCGGTTATCCACCCATTTTGCACTACCTTCTACATATTTCAGTGCAGGAACAAGTGCTCTGGTTTTATATGTATCGGTAAATGCAAATACAGCTTTACCTAGATCCAGTGTAGTAGGCCATACTTTGAAAGTAGCTACAGAAGCACTGGTTGCCAATAATTCCGCATCAGGATCATTGGACGACATCAACCCGATTGATTTTACAAAATCATCTTTATCATTAGCAGCTTGTCTTCTGTAAATAATGCTTTGCAAACCATTATAGGCAGAACCTTCTGCCAACATTTTATATTCTTTACCGTCAAGAGTGATGACGTACAAACCATCTACCTCATTTATAACAATAGAAGGAACTTTAGTATCAGTTTTCAAGCTTGTTACCACATCACCGATAACGATATACCCATCTTTATTAATAGACACGTTAGCTGATGCATCCTGACCTGGTTCGCCAGGCTTACCAGGTTCACCTTGTTCTCCCTTCTTCCCAGTAGCATTAACCTTATTTCCATCTGCATCTAAAACATACTCATAGGTTTTGCCATCATCAGTACTTACCTGCCAATAGTTGTCACTTGATACTTTAAATTTAGGAATGACCGTTTCACCATTTAGTCCCGGCTGTCCGTTCTCTCCATCTTTACCATTGGTGATAGTCAATTTAGAACCGTCAGAAAGAGACAACTCATAACCATTTGCTACAGGAGTATAACTGACAATAAATTTACCGGCTTTCATTGCAGCATCCACCTCTTCAATTTTACTCTTATTGGCGTCGACCTGCTGTTGCAAACCATCTATATCATCATCGTAGTCTTTGCATCCTACGTAGCTGATAGTAGAAAGCGCCAGCGCCCCGAAGAGCATCACTTTTACAAACTTTTTCTTCATAACTACTTAAAAATTACATTAATAATATATTATTAAACACTAAGTTTCAATAATAGCATACCCGTTACTTCGTAGGTAACGGCAAACCTTTGTTCCTGCTCTTCTTGAGTAGTCAATACTAGAAAATGATATAATATACAATGAAACATTTTAACCCCTACTTCATGAAAGAGGTAGAGGGGAGAGAAATCTTATGCAAAATTTAGAGGTTGACATGCCCTAATACAAAGAATCTACGTGTTTTATCTGTTTATGTTCTTCTTTTGAATGCTTTATTAGAAAAAATGTGTGATTTCGTTTGGTTGTTTTAAGAAATATGCTCATATTTGCACCGGTATTTATTCCCGTTACCTACGAAGTAACAGACTTATATTCAGCAAATTGCATTTCGAACTGAATATCGGATAAAATCAATAACCCGCTTGTTTGCTTCATCTATTTTCTTATTCTGAAAAGGTTTCAGATAAGTCTCCGTCACTGTAATGGACGAATGCCCCATCGCTTCGGAAATAATGCCCGGATGAATTTCACAATAATACGCTGTTGTGGCCCATGTATGGCGGGCGGTGTATGAACTCAATTTATCCCCCAGTCCCAACAATTCACCCAACAACATTAATTGCCGATTAAATGTGCGCAATGCTAACTGATACTCTCGATATGCTTCTTTTGTTCCTTCACGACTTTTCAACAATGAGAAAAGGTATGGAGAAGAAGGGTCACAATTCATGTACTTCTTCACCAAAAGCATTGCCTCCGGAGTCAATGTCACCGACAATGTACGCCCCGTCTTACGCCTACGATAAGTAATCACATTATCATGCAAATCACTCTTACGCAAATATGCGAGATCGACAAAAGGTAAACCACGAAGTAAAAACATCAGAGTAAATAGCTCTTGTGTACATCGCAAAGCCGGAGTTGCAACCGATGAATGTAATTTTGCAAATACCTTTTTTATGTCTTCCTCACATAAAGCTCGCTTACGGTCAGCGCGAGTACCGGTATAAACCGAATGGAACAAATTCGGCACATAAGGTGCTTTTCGAAGATCGACCGCACGATTATAGACTGCACGAAATGTGCGCAAATAAGTTGAAACTGTATTCCAACTACAACCACGGCTACGAAGATGTATCTCGAAGCCTTTCAACCATCCCGGAGTTACTTTATCAAAAGTGAAATCTCCTTTCCCACAATAAACAATAATGGCATTGAGACTACTACGATATACGTGAGCCGTCCCAAAGTTTCCCCCCATTTGTAGCCCATTAGCCACTTGCCTCATAAATGCTACTACTTTTAACATGTTACTATTACTTAATTTAATTACACAATAAACATACAGGTATTTTTAAGAACAAGCAAACCTGTTAGCTACAAATAACAATAATAATAACAATGTTGTTTCTTGGAAGTAAATGAAAGGAACCATGAGGTAAAACTAATACAAAAAAAGACGGGGATGTCCCAATCTTGGCACATCCCCGTACAATATAAATCAGTTCAGTTATTACTTCTTCAGAATATCCATTGTATCAGACGCAATCAACAGTTCTTCATCTGTCGGAATCACTACTACTTTCACTTTAGAAGCAGGAGTAGAAATAATTGCTTCCTCACCACGAACTTTAGCATTCACATCGTTGTCAAGCTCGATACCCATGAATTCCATATCCTTACAAACTTCACGGCGACATTCCATCTGATTTTCACCTACACCACCTGTAAACAGAATGATATCTACACCGCCCAATGCAACAGCATAAGCACCGATGTATTTCTTGATACGATAATAATACATCTTCTCTGCAAGGATAGCTTTCTCATTGCCAGCTGCACAAGCAGCCAAGAGTTCACGCATATCGCTTGATACACCTGAAATACCGAGTACACCGCTCTTCTTGTTCAACAGGTTGGAAACACCCGTAGTATTCAAGCCTTCTTTTTCCATGATAAACGTCACTGCACCGGCATCAATGTCACCGCTGCGAGTACCCATCATCAAGCCTTCCAATGGAGTCAAGCCCATAGTAGTATCTATACATTTACCATCTTTGATAGCGGCAATAGAACCACCATTACCAATATGACAAGTGATGATTTTCTTTCCTACCGGATTTACACCCAAGAATTCGCATACACGTTTGGACACGTAACGATGAGATGTTCCGTGGAAGCCATAACGACGCACACCATACTTTTCATACAATTCATAAGGAATAGCATACATGTAGGCATAATCCGGCATAGTCTGATGAAAAGCCGTATCGAATACACCTACCTGCGGAATGTTAGGAAGAATAGCAGAAACTGCATTCACACCTTTCAAGTTAGCCGGATTGTGCAACGGAGCCAGATCATTGCAAGCTGTAAAGGCTTCCAATACCTCCTTGTTCAGCAATACAGATTCGCTGAAACGTTCGCCTCCGTGTACCATACGGTGACCTACGGCATTGATTTCATCCAAAGATTTGATAGCGCCATATTCGGGGTGAATCAACGTATTCAGGATAAACTCAACTCCTACTGTATGTTCAGGAATATCTTTTTCCAAAATTTTCTTTTCACCATTCGGCAAAGTCAGTTTCAAGAAAGATCCTTTCAGACCGATTTTTTCGATACCACCTTGCGCAATCACTTCTTTGCTGGTCATATCGAACAATTTATATTTAATAGATGAACTTCCGCAGTTCAATACCAGAATTTTCATGTCGTTGTCAATTTAATACTTACTACTTTATATCTAATACTTATTTATTTGCCTTTGCAGCAATAGCCTGGTTAGCCGTGATAGCAATCATACGATATACATCTTCAATAGAACAACCACGAGACAAGTCGTTTACCGGGCAAGCGATACCCTGAAGGATCGGGCCGATAGCATCAGCATGTCCCAAACGTTGAACTAGCTTATAAGAAATGTTACCTACTTCCAGGCTCGGAACAATCAGTACATTTGCTTGTCCGGCGACCTCCGAACCCGGAGCTTTGCTTGCACCTACTTCAGGAACAAGAGCCGCATCTGCCTGCAGTTCACCGTCCAAATCAAGAGTCGGAGCCATTTCCTTAGCTATTTTAGTTGCTTCTACTACTTTGTCTACCACTTCATGTTTAGCAGAGCCTTTGGTAGAGAAACTCAACATAGCTACTTTCGGATTTTCGATACCGGCAACCGCCTTGGCAGTCTGCGCTGTACAAACTGCAATCTGCGCCAATTGATTAGCATCAGGAACCGGGGTTACGGCCACATCACCCATGACCAAAATTCCATTCTTTCCATATTCGGGAGCATGAGTCAGGAGCAACATAGCACCAGATACGCAAGTGATTCCCGGAGCAGTCTTGATAATCTGCAAAGCAGGACGCAATACATTACCAGTAGTGTTGCGGGCACCAGCCAACTGACCGTCAGCGTCACCATTCTTCATCATTAAACAACCAAAGAATAAAGGATCATTCGTTAACTTGCGGGCTTCTTCGATAGTCATCCCCTTCTTTTTACGAAGTTCACACAACAACTGCGCATATTCTTCGTGTTTCGGAGAAGTTTCAGGATCAATGATAGTAGCTTTACCGATGTTTCCCAATC
>OGFO01000474.1_pt1 | contig 26456 bp, 22 predicted proteins | sample 1570981 | NCBI WGS metagenome assembly OGFO01 (sample SAMEA2581955, study PRJEB24529) | metagenome | biome: Human gut stool | place: China | collected 2011
CTTCTCCATGAACTCGCTCATGTCCAGTCGGATAAGGGATTCGGGGGAGTGGAACATGTCCATGGCCAGCCGCTTGACCAGCTCGGTCTTGCCCACGCCGGTGGAGCCCACAAAGATGAAGGACACGGGCTTGCGCTTGGAGGCGATGCCCACCCGGCCACGGCGGACAGCGGCGGCCACGGCGTGAACCGCCTCGTCCTGACCGATGAGGTGCTCCTTCAGCCGGTCTTCCAGCTTGGCCAGGCGCTCATACTCGGCCTCCTGGATCTGGCTGGCGGGGATCTTGGTCCAAAGCTCGATCACACGGGCCAGATGCTCTACCGTCAGAGGGGGGGCGCTCTGGGCCTCCAGCTTGTTCAGCTCGTCCTGAAGCTGGATCTCCCGGCTCTTGATGGAGGCCAGCCGCTCATAGTCACGGCTGCTGCCCTCGTCGGAGAGGAGCTTCTCCCGCTCTCCGGCCAGGTTTTCCAGCTCCCTGCGGAAGTTGGACTGCCGCTGCTCGTTGGCCGCCAGGGCTTCGGTGGTGGCGGGGTTGCCCATGAGGGAGTCGTGCTCGGCGGTCAGCTTGTTCAGCTCCCGGCGGATCTCGGTCTGCCGCTGCTCATTGTTCTTGAGGGTGGTCTGCCGCTTGTAGTCCCGGTCGTTGGCCTCCACCATCAGGTTTTCCCGCTCTTTTTCCAGGGCCTCCAGCTCCTTTTTCACCTCCACCTCCCGGGCCAAGGTCTTGTTGTGGAGGTTGACGTCGGAGCAGGCCTCGTCAATGAGGTCGATGGCCTTGTCGGGCAGGAAACGGTCGGTGATGTACCGCTCGCTCATGGTCACGGCCAGGCGGCACATCTCGGGGGAAATGGAGACAAAGTGGTACTTCTCGTAGTAAGGGGCGATACCCTGAATGATCCTGATGGAGTCGTCGATGGAGGGCTCCTCCACCATGACAGGCTGGAAACGCCGCTCCAGGGCGGAGTCCTTCTCAATGTACTTGCGGTACTCGGTGAGAGTGGTGGCGCCAATGACCTGAATCTCGCCCCGGCTCAGGGCGGGCTTGAGAATGTTGGCGGCGTTCATGGAGCCCTCGGCGTCGCCGGCGCCCACGATGTTGTGCACCTCGTCGATGACCAGGATGATGTTGCCCAGCTTCTTGATCTCCTCGATGAGACCCTTCATGCGGCTCTCAAATTGGCCGCGGAACTGGGTGCCCGCCACCAGGGCGGTGAGATCCAGCAGGTAGACCTCCTTGTCCAGCAGCTTGTAGGGTACGTCCCGCTGGTAGATCTTCTGGGCCAGCCCCTCCGCAATGGCGGTCTTGCCCACGCCGGGCTCACCGATCAGACAGGGGTTGTTCTTCTGGCGGCGGTTGAGGATCTGGATGGTGCGCTGGATCTCCTCGTCCCGGCCGATGATGCGGTCCAGCTTGCCGTCAGCGGCCTTCTGAGTCAGGGAGATGCAGTAATTCTCCAAAAACTTGCGCTTGGGCTGCTTTTCGCCCTTCTTGTCCTTGTCTCCGCGCTCGGCGCGGGGCTGCTCCCGCTCAGGGGGCTGGGCCTGGGGGCTTTGAGCCGAGCCAAAGAGCTTGTTGAGGAAGGGGAAGGTGGCGGTTTTGCCCTCGTCCTCCTCGTCTTCGTCGGCCTCCTCCGCGGACATCAGGCCCTCCATGCCCTCGGCGCCGCCGAAGGCGGACATCATCTCATTGGTCAGGCCCTCCAGATCCTCGTCACTGATGCCCATCTTCTGCATCATATCTTCCACGGGCTTGATGCCCATTTCCTTCGCGCACTTGAGGCAGAGGCCCTCGCTTTTGGTGGTCCCGCCCTCCATCTTCTGGATAAAGATCACGGCCACATTTTTATGGCATCTGGAACAAAGTGTGGGTTGCATTTGTATTCAGCTCCTTTGGAGGGGAGAATAGTCCCCTCAGAGAAATGATTCTAATTCGAAATTATGAACTGCGTATGAATCACGCCTGTTTTCTTTTCTTTAAAGCCTTCCGGTACTGGAAGATATAACTGCACAGGGCGGCCAGAGTGAGGGCCAGGGCAAAGGAGATCAGTCCAGTGGCCCAGGGGCGTGGGATGGCAGGGAAGAGCACCAGCGCGGCGCAGACCACGAAAAAGACGCCGGTGGAGGTCTTGCCCAGCCAGTTGGAGGAGATCACATCACCCAGTTTCTGGTACATGAGATAGCCGCCGATGGCCATGGTCAGCTCTTTTAGGAAAAAGACGACGACCGCCCACAGAGGGATGATGCCGTCGGCGGTGATGCAGATAATGACCGTAAAGGTCATCAGCTTGTCCGCCAGAGGGTCCAGAATCCGCCCCAGCTTGGTGATCTGGTTGAAGTGCCGGGCGATCCAGCCGTCAGCTACATCGGTGAGGAAGGCGGTTAAATAGATCAGCACCGCCCAGCGATGAGCGTCTGGAGCGGGCTGAAAGAAGACGACGGCAAAGACCGGCACCAGTACTAGCCGGAGGAGGGAGAGAAGGTTTGGGATGGACATAGGAGCTTCACCTGATTTTCTTTGGTTTAGGGCGGGATTACAGGCCGCTGAGCAGGGAGAGGGGATTGGTAGTCATGAAGAATTTCAGCAGGTGGGTTTGGTTTACCAGGGACTCAGGCAGTACGTGCCCGAAGAATTGCAGCAGCCAGGCCGCCACAAACAGAAGGACGCAGGCCTGCACCAGGCCAAACAGCGCGCCGCAGGTCTTGTTCAGGAAATGTAGTCCGGGCAGCCGCGCCACCAGATCCAGGGCATGGCTGATCAACTTCCAGGCAATGAGAATGAGGGCGAAGCCCAGCAGAAAGAGGATCAGGTAGGCGGCGGACTGGGCGATGGCAGCCGCAACTGCGGCGGCCGCGCTCGCGGCCACGGAGGTCATTCCGTTCTCCACGGCCTTGTCCACGGTGTTGATCAGGGTTTCATAAAAGCCCATCTCCCGCAGGGCGTTCAGTACCCCGTCCAGAGGCACGTCGTCGGGGGACAGGGCAGCGGAGCCCTCCTCCGCCACTTGCTGCTGGATGGAGGCGTTGAGCTGTTCCTCGATGGCCGAGGCGAATTTGGGCTCTAAGGCATCCGCCACCATAGGAGAGAGAGTGCGGGCGGCGAAGCTGGCGCCCACAAAAGCCACCAGCACGGCCAGCAGACCGCACAGGGACAGGATGAACCCCCGGTGGGCGCCCACCAGGGCGAAGAGCAGCAGCACGGCCAGAATCAGGCCGTCAGCAATCAGATAAGCCATAGGGTTTTCCTCCGAATTTATTGAGGGACATAGAGGCGGGCGGTGGTGCTGTCAATGAGCATGGCGCTGCCGTCGGAGCGCTGTAAAACCTTTTGTGCGTTCTGTGTGCCGTTCAGGGTGTTATAGAGCTCCAGATCCTGGCTGTAGATATCCAGCCGGTCGGCGGTGAGTACGCCGACATACCGCCCGGCAGCGGAGAGAGAGAGTACCTGCTCCTCTACGGGGAGGGCAGCGGCCAGCTCACCTGAAGCGTTTATGGTGAGCAGCTCCGCCGTACTGCCCGCCCGGTATTTCCCCAGCAGGAGGGAGGCGGTGCCGTCCCCGTCCAGGGAAAAGGCCTTCAGGTAGCGCCCCCCGTAGTCGTAGGAGCCGGAGAGCACGCCGTCCCCGGAGACAATATAGAGCCCGGACTCACCCAGGGCCCAAATGCCGCTGCTGGTCCAGCGCAGATCAAGAATCGCGTTGTTGCCCACCGGGCAGGTCCAGTCCGGCTCCGTTTCCTCCTCCGTGCGGTCCAGGCGATAGAGGTCCACCCGGCTCTCAAAATTACCGTCCGTAAGGCCGATGGTGAGCAGAGCCACCGATTTGTTGTCCGGGGCAACGGCGGCGTCCATCACAAAACGGTTGGACAGGCTGAAGCGCACCAGAGGACTGTAGCTGTTGTCGTAGACCGTCACTGAGCCCTTGTGCCCGCTCTCCTGGCTGGTGACGGCCAGCCAGCCGTTCTGGTTCACATCGGCGGACAGGAGGGCCTGGCCGTCCTCTTGGGTGAGGGAAAAGACCTCCTCCCGACCGGAGTAGACAAAGAGCTCCCGGCCGCCGGCATCATAGACCAGAGCGGTGCCGCCTGCGGTGCTGACCACAGGATTTGTCATGGAAACGGCCTGATCCACAAAGGCCTGACCGCTGCCCGAATACAGCCGGATGGTGTTGGGGGAGCAGACCAGAAGATCTCCGTCCACGACGGCAAAGGCGTTGGAGGAGTCCCCAACAAAATGAAAGGACTCCGCCTGTCCGCTGTCGTTGCGCGCCAAGGTGCGGTAGGAGAACCAGCGCTTGATGAAGTCAAAATTCAGCTTGTCATAGTTGGCCACCAGGGCGACCGCGCCCACCATCAGGGCCAGTGTCACCAGAAAGGCCAGGAACCGGACAAAACGGTTGGGGCGCTTTTTGGGTTTGGGGGCGGCGTTGGGACGGCTGCCGTTGATATCTTCCATTCTATGCTCCTTCATGGATTTCATGCGGCAGAGGCATAAGCGGCACAGATAAAAGGGGCGCTTGTGCAGGCCCTGCAATAGAATTATTTTTTCGTTCCCAAATAGACTGACGTTATGGCGCAGAGGATGGCGGCGCCGATGGCGAACCACAGTGCAGCAGGCATAGAAATACCTCCAGAGTTCACATAAGGGCAGGAGAGTGAGCTATAGGACGTCCTCCTGATACCACAGTTTGGTCATATAGAGCCCCCCGGCGGGTACAGTAGGCCCGGCGGCGGTGCGGTTGCGGCCTTCCAGAATGGCGGGCACGTCATCGGGGGAGAATTTGCCGTCGGCGGCGTAGACACAAGTGCCCACCATGGCGCGCACCATGTTGTAGAGAAAGCCGTCGGCGCACACCCGGCACTCGATCAGTTCTCCGCTGCGGGAGATATTAAAGTAGTGAACCGTGCGCACGGTGGTGCGGGTTTCGGTGCCGACGCTCCGAACAGCCGCGAAGTCGTGGGTACCCACAAAGTGGGAGGCCGCACGCTGCATCACAGTCTCGTCCAGGTGTTTGGGATAGAACCAGGCGCGGTTGACGTAAAATGCGTTCCGTATGTGGGAATTGTAGATGCGGTAAGTGTACTCCTTTTTCAGGCAGGAGCCGATGGCGTTGAAGCCGTCGGGCACCTCGGTAGCCTTTATCACCACGATGTCATCGGGCAGCCGGGTGTTCACCGCCAGGGGAATCCGGTCGCAGGGGATACGGGAGGAGGTGCGGAAATTGGCGATATAGGTCTCCGCGTGCACGCCGGCGTCAGTGCGGCCCGCGCCGGTACATTTGACCGGGTGGCCCACCACCGAGGCCAGGGAGTGTTCCAGCGTCTCCGCCACGGTGACGGCGTTCTTTTGAACCTGCCAGCCGTGATAGGCCGTCCCCACATACATCAAGCGTAGCGCAATATTTCTCATAAAGCTTTAAAATCCCATTATTTTTTTCTTAAAGTCCAAAGTGCCGCAGCACGCCGATGCCGACACACAGAAGCACCGCGAAGACCAGAGCGGCGATGTCGATGCCCTTTAGCTTGAGCTGGCGCAGGCGGGTGCGGCCCTCTCCGCCGTGGTAGCAGCGGCACTCCATGGCAATGGCAAGCTCGTCGGCCCGGCGGAAGGCAGAAATGAACAGGGGTACCAGCAGGGGCACCAGGGCTTTGGCCTTCTGGAGCAGGTTGCCGGTATCGAAGTCGGCGCCGCGGGCCTTCTGAGCGGACATGATCTTATCCGTCTCCTCGATGAGGGTAGGGATGAAGCGCAAGGCGATGGACATCATCATGGACAGCTCATGCACCGGCACATGGAGGGTTTTCAGCGGTCCCATCAGTTTTTCCAGGCCGTCGGTGAGCAGGATGGGGGAGGTGGTATAGGTCAGCAGGAAGGTGCAGGTGATGAGCATGGCGATGCGTAGCACCATAAACACCGCCGCCCAGATGCCCTCCGGATAGATGGTAAAGATCCAGAAGGAGACCAGCGGCGCTCCCTCGCCCCGGGTGTAGAACAGGTTGAGCAGGCCGGTGATAATGACGATGATCAAAATAGGCTTCATCCCCCGTAGGATGCTCTTGATGCCCACCTTGGACACGGCGATCAGCACCGCCAGCAGGACGAAGAGAACCGCATAGCCCAACACATGCTTGGCCAGAAACAGAGCCACGATATAGGCCACGGTAAAGAGCAGCTTGGTGCGGGGGTCCAGCCGGTGAAGCAGGGTGTTGCCTGGGAAGTACTGGCCCAGGGTAATGTCCTTCAATGCCACTTACACCGCCCCCCTTTCGCCGGAAGCAGACTGCTTCTGCTGACCGGCACGGGCCAGCTTGGCCAGGACGGCGTCTCTGGCCTGCTCCGTGGTGTAGACCGACGGGTCGATGTCCACGCCCATGGCCCGCAGGCGGTGGAACACCCGGGTCATGGCGGGCACGCCCAAGCCCATGGCCTCCAGCTCGTCCCCGTGGGCAAAGACCTCCCGGGGCGCGCCGGAGAAGGGAATCCGGCCGTCGTTGATCACCACCAGCCGGTCCACCGTCCGGGCCACTTCCTCCATGGAGTGGGAAACGATGATGATAGTGGCGTTTTTGGCCGTGTGATAGTCGTGGATGTTGCCCAGGATGGACGCCACGCCAACTGGGTCCAGGCCGGCGGTGGGCTCGTCCAGTATGAGCACGGAGGGCTCCATGGCAATAACGCCGGCGATGGCGACCCGGCGCTTTTGTCCGCCGGACAGCTCGAAGGGGGATTTTTCCAGCATGTCCTCCCGCAACCCAACAAACTGGGCGGCCTCGCGCACCCGGCGGTCGACCTCCCTCTCGTCCAGCCCCATGTTTTTAGGGCCGAAGGCGATATCCTTATAGATGGTCTCCTCAAAGAGCTGGTACTCCGGGTACTGAAACACCAGTCCCACCTGGAAGCGGGTTTGGCGGGTGCGCTCCTTGCTCTCCCAGATATCCCGGCCCTCGAAGAGGACGCGGCCGGAGGTAGGTTTGAGCAGCCCGTTGAGGTGCTGGATGAGGGTGGATTTGCCCGAGCCGGTGTGGCCGATGATGCCCAGGTACTCCCCGCGGTAGGCGGTAAAGTCCACGTCCACCAGGGCCCCGTGTTCAAAGGGGGTGCCGGCGGAATAGATGTGGCTCAGGCGCTCCGTCTGAATGATCGGTTCCAATGGCTTCATTCCTTTATCATTTGGTGCATGCCCGCAGGTCACGCCCGTGTTTGCAGCAGATCAAAGAGCGCCTGGGCACATTCCTCGTCGCTCAGTGCGTCCAGAGGAACGTCCACCCCCGCCTGCCGGAGCTGCCACAGCAGCTCGGTGGTCTCGGGGACAGTGAGGCCCACGGCCTTCAACTCCTCCACCCGCTGAAAGACCTTCCGGGGGGTGCCGTCGGCCACCACCCGGCCCTTGGCCATGACCACCAGCCGGTCGGCCTGGGCGGCCTCGTCCATATGGTGGGTGATGAGCACTACCGTCACGCCGGAGGAGCGGTTGAGCTCACGGATGGTCTTCATGACCTCCGCCCGGCCGATGGGGTCCAGCATGGCGGTGGGCTCGTCCAGCACAATGCAGCGGGGCGCCATAGCGATGACACCGGCAATGGCCACCCGCTGTTTCTGTCCGCCGGAGAGCAGGTGGGGGGCGTGCTCCCGGTACTCGTACATGCCCACGGCCTTGAGGGCGTCGTCCACCCTCCGGCGGATCTCCGCCGGGGGCACCCCCAGATTCTCAGGGGCGAAGGCCACGTCCTCCTCCACCACGTTGGCAACGATCTGGTTGTCCGGGTTCTGGAATACCATGCCCACGGTGCGGCGGATGTCCAGCAGTTTATCCTCGTCGGCGGTGTCGATGCCGTCCACGTAGACTTTGCCGCCGGAGGGCAGCAGGATGGCGTTCAGGTGCTTGGCCAGGGTGGACTTGCCGGAGCCGTTGTGCCCCAGCACAGCCACGAAGGAGCCCTCCTCGATGTCCAGGCTTACCCCGTCCAGCACAAAGGGGTTGACCGCCCCCTCCTCCGCATAGGCGAAGCGGAGCCCCTCTGTTTGAATGATTGCATGGTTCATATAGCACATCACTCCTTATTCGGCGGTCCAGCGGCCCGAAGCCCCGCAGGGGAGGGCCAGGCCGGTGGCGGTGACGGGCAGGCCCAGCTCCTGGCTCTCGGTGCGGCCGCCGTACCGGCGGGCTACCAGAGTCTCCAGCAGGTAGGTCAGTACCGAGGGGGCTAGCCCCGTAGTATAGGAGTTAATGAGGAAAAACAGGGGTTCGTCCGAGAGCACCCCGGCTACCAGTTCCACAAAAGGGAAGAGGTTCTCCTCCAGCTTCCAGATCTCGCCGGAGGGACCCCGGCCGTAGGAGGGGGGGTCCATGATGACTGCATCGTACCGGCGGCCCCGGCGGATCTCCCGCTCCACAAACTTGCCGCAGTCGTCCACGATCCAGCGGATGGGCGCGTCGGACAGGCCGGAGGAGGCCGCGTTCTCCCGCGCCCAGCTCACCATGCCCTTGGCCGCGTCCACGTGGCACACGGCGGCTCCCGCCGCCGCGCAGGCCACCGAGGCCGCGCCGGTGTAGGCAAAGAGGTTGAGCACCCGGATGGGCCGCCCGGCGGAACGGATGCGCTCCATGGCGAAATCCCAGTTGGCCGCCTGCTCCGGAAAGACGCCGGTGTGCTTGAAGTTCATAGGCTTGATGTTGAGGGTCAGCCCCTTGTAACCCAATGTCCAGCGCTGGGGCAGTTCCTTCTTGACCCACTGGCCCCCTCCGGTGGAGGCGCGCTGGTACCGGGCGTCGTGCCTCCGCCATCCGGGATGCCGCCCCTCCGGACGCCAGATGGCCTGAGGATCGGGCCGCACCAACAGATACTTGCCCCAGCGCTCCAGACGCTCGCCGCCGCCGCAGTCCAGCAGCTCATAGTCCTTCCAGTCACTTGAAATCCACATAATATGATCTTCCCACCATAGTTTTTGTCATAATCATCCTATTATATCATTCCCTACTATACCAGTCAACGAAAAGAAACGCAAACAGCAGGGGCGCGGGGTGAAAATTTGAATCGACCCGCGCCCCTATGCGGCGTCTCCTGCAAACTGACCAGGCGCCCCTGTAAGACAGTTCAATCCACGCACCCGCGAGGGGTGCGACAGACATACTCCATGTGGCCGCGGTCCAGCCGCTGATTTCAACCCACGCACCCCGTGAGGGGTGCGACTTATACCGGGGATGCTTGGTGATGTCGTATTTCTCACTATTTCAATCCACGCACCCCGCGAGGGGTGCGACTCCTTATTGGTGTGTACTCGCTCGGCCTGCGTTCCATTTCAATCCACGCACCCCGCGAGGGGTGCGACCAGGGGGTGGGTGTGGTGCTCACCAAGACGGCGGAATTTCAATCCACGCACCCCGCGAGGGGTGCGACGACCAGAACCTCAACGGCTCAAGCCAATGTCAGATTTCAATCCACGCACCCCGCGAGGGGTGCGACCGCCCACAAAAGGGATCATGCTAGGCGGATTCTTTATTTCAATCCACGCACCCCGCGAGGGGTGCGACTCACGCTGCCCACAGCCAGAGCTCCCCAAAACACAATTTCAATCCACGCACCCCGCGAGGGGTGCGACCAGGATATCCACCCACTGTTGCGTGACATGTACATTTCAATCCACGCACCCCGCGAGGGGTGCGACGAGGTGCAGCCGTGGATGTTTGGACACCCGGTCCAATTTCAATCCACGCACCCCGCGAGGGGTGCGACCTTTGTTTGTGTCGGCGTTTGACCAGTACGATTACGATTTCAATCCACGCACCCCGCGAGGGGTGCGACGTCATCACCAAGTTCCGTCGATCGCTGGAACGAGATTTCAATCCACGCACCCCGCGAGGGGTGCGACGGGAGGTGCTGGACAATGGCGTGGTCGTCCACGGTAATTCCAATCCACGCACCCCGCGAGGGGTGCGACCCCGGCGGAAGGGCCTGCACTGGATTACTGACCGATTTCAATCCACGCACCCCGCGAGGGGTGCGACGGCCGGGAGCTGGCCGACTACATCACCAAATGCCAATTTCAATCCACGCACCCCGCGAGGGGTGCGACGGCATCGGCGTCCCGGCCGGCCATGATCCCCTTCTCCATTTCAATCCACGCACCCCGCGAGGGGTGCGACTTGGCCCACAGATGATATTGACGAGGCCGCCCGTATTTCAATCCACGCACCCCGCGAGGGGTGCGACATGGCACGAAGCGGCCTCCGCCGCCTGACCTGGATTTCAATCCACGCACCCCGCGAGGGGTGCGACGCGTGTCCTGTAACCTGGTCTGCCGCACAAAGAAGGATTTCAATCCACGCACCCCGCGAGGGGTGCGACGGTCGGCGGCCAGATAGACGTCCATCTTCTCCTGATTTCAATCCACGCACCCCGCGAGGGGTGCGACTGGGTCAAGGCCCGCAGGGCGGCCTACTTCACTGAATTTCAATCCACGCACCCCGCGAGGGGTGCGACGAGCTGGGCGGAGCTTGACGCGGAGGCCCAGGAATTTCAATCCACGCACCCCGCGAGGGGTGCGACGCTGCACCGCCGCTACCCCCGCCATGTGAAGGAGATTTCAATCCACGCACCCCGCGAGGGGTGCGACATTTCAAGGAGGTCGGTTGCTGATGACAAACAGAATTTCAATCCACGCACCCCGCGAGGGGTGCGACAGCTCCTCTCCTGCCTCCAAAACAGTCTCCCACGCCGATTTCAATCCACGCACCCCGCGAGGGGTGCGACACTGGGAGAGCAGCAGGGATGCCCCAGCATGCGATTTCAATCCACGCACCCCGCGAGGGGTGCGACAAGCAAGGTGGATTTAGTATTTCAACAGGCGAAAATTTCAATCCACGCACCCCGCGAGGGGTGCGACCTTGGATGAGCATCGTTCACATGGCCCAGCCTTAAAATTTCAATCCACGCACCCCGCGAGGGGTGCGACCTTTTCCTCCTGTCAGTTGATATCGATTCCACCAATTTCAATCCACGCACCCCGCGAGGGGTGCGACCGCACCACATCATAGACCTGTATCTCTGTGCTTTTATTTCAATCCACGCACCCCGCGAGGGGTGCGACGCATTTTTACCGCGATCCGGCCGTCCGGCAGATCATTTCAATCCACGCACCCCGCGAGGGGTGCGACTCCAGGCGTTTTCTGCTCTAAAGGAGGAGCGGGAATTTCAATCCACGCACCCCGCGAGGGGTGCGACGGGATTACTGCCGTATACGAGGAGCTGGAGCAGGTATTTCAATCCACGCACCCCGCGAGGGGTGCGACCGGGCGGACGGAGCAAGCCAGCAAGACAGATGAGATTTCAATCCACGCACCCCGCGAGGGGTGCGACAGGACAAGGCCGGATTGTAACAGGACGGCTGACATTTCAATCCACGCACCCCGCGAGGGGTGCGACAGCGACGTGCTGGCGCAGGCCCTTCCTGGCCGCGAATTTCAATCCACGCACCCCGCGAGGGGTGCGACGAGGCAATGGCAGACTACATCGACGCAGGGAAGCTATTTCAATCCACGCACCCCGCGAGGGGTGCGACAAATCAGGGGCGGCAGACACTTAGCCCGCCGCCCCATTTCAATCCACGCACCCCGCGAGGGGTGCGACTCTGCGTCGGCGCCCAGTACTGCCCAGTCAGGCCATTTCAATCCACGCACCCCGCGAGGGGTGCGACGTTTACTTCTCCTTTTCTGTTTCAAGTTCCAGGTAATTTCAATCCACGCACCCCGCGAGGGGTGCGACCGGGGCCTACAGCAACGGCTGTGGTTGTGGCTGCTATTTCAATCCACGCCCCCCGCGAGGGGTGCGACTACAAGCGGGAGGGCGTACCGTGCTTTGACTACGAAATTTCAATCCACGCACCCCGCGAGGGGTGCGACTTTCATCGGTTTGCTATTTGCACATATTTACACCATTTCAATCCACGCACCCCGCGAGGGGTGCGACGATCCGGACTTTGTTTATACCATAGGGGAAACCGTTATTTCAATCCACGCACCCCGCGAGGGGTGCGACTCCAAAATCAACGGCGTATCTGCTACCACGGTCAAATTTCAATCCACGCACCCCGCGAGGGGTGCGACGCGGGGGTGCTACTGCCATGCCTGGGTTGCAGGGGTATTTCAATCCACGCACCCCGCGAGGGGTGCGACGCCAAGAAAGAACGGTATATTTGGTTTACCCCGCTATTTCAATCCACGCACCCCGCGAGGGGTGCGACAAGCGGGCTGTGTGTTTACATTCCCTTGCGCCTATTTCAATCCACGCACCCCGCGAGGGGTGCGACACGTGCCGCGCTGGCGGGACATCCGCACGCTGACATTTCAATCCACGCACCCCGCGAGGGGTGCGACTCTGGGCATCATGCGCCCCATCCGCAAGACACCCGATTTCAATCCACGCACCCCGCGAGGGGTGCGACTGCCAGTTGCCATGCGCATTTATAACCACTACCATTTCAATCCACGCACCCCGCGAGGGGTGCGACTGTGGAATGTCTTAACAATCTCATAAATCATCCAATTTCAATCCACGCACCCCGCGAGGGGTGCGACCGAAAAGCATTTAAAAGCATTTCAAAAGCAAAACATTTCAATCCACGCACCCCGCGAGGGGTGCGACAAGGACCCTCCGGTAGATGTAGTAGAGACTCTGACAATTTCAATCCACGCACCCCGCGAGGGGTGCGACCGCGCCCTCCTCCCAGTTTGTGCCACTCCCAATCAATTTCAATCCACGCACCCCGCGAGGGGTGCGACCATGGGAAATTTGAAGCCTATGCTTACATAAATGATTTCAATCCACGCACCCCGCGAGGGGTGCGACGGCAGGCAGATTGATTTCAAGATTCCCTCCAGTATTTCAATCCACGCACCCCGCGAGGGGTGCGACTGTGAATGGGTAACAAGAAACGGTAAAATATATCAAATTTCAATCCACGCACCCCGCGAGGGGTGCGACCAGGATGATACAAAAACTATTCAGGTTCCAAATATTATTTCAATCCACGCACCCCGCGAGGGGTGCGACTGGTGGAAATAAAGTTGCTTCTTGTACTTTGTTATTTCAATCCACGCACCCCGCGAGGGGTGCGACTGGCGGCAGATGCACCGACGCCACCCCATCCGTGTATTTCAATCCACGCACCCCGCGAGGGGTGCGACACTGCCATTGCGGCAAGCTACACGCCGCTTGATTTATTTCAATCCACGCACCCCGCGAGGGGTGCGACTTGCGCGGAACACTGTGATCGCCACCCCTGTGGAATTTCAATCCACGCACCCCGCGAGGGGTGCGACCCAATGTTGCCAAACAATACGGTTGGGAACGAAGTAATTTCAATCCACGCACCCCGCGAGGGGTGCGACTATCAATCAGCTTCGTATGGCCTTTCAGATTCAATTTCAATCCACGCACCCCGCGAGGGGTGCGACCTTGGGAGGGCGAATCTTGCGACCGCCATCAGGAGTAATTTCAATCCACGCACCCCGCGAGGGGTGCGACGTAACAGCGGCACCGCTACCACCAGTGACAGAAAATTTCAATCCACGCACCCCGCGAGGGGTGCGACAGCAAACTTTACCAAAGAGCAGAGAGTTTGCTTGGCTCAATTTGCTTATTTGCACAAGGGGAAGAAGGCTGAGCATACAAAAACAAACGCGCCTATGCTCCATTAAGCTTTCCTTTATGCTTTTTGGGTGCGAACCGGCCGGAGAAGGCGTGTCATCTTGGACTTCGCACGCTACAAAATCAAAGGTTCGTCTGGAAGGTAGGTCTGCTTAAAGCCAAAGTGCTCGATCTTCTGCTCATAGCGATTTCCCAGGGAATAAAAGCGGAGGCTGTCCCGTTCGGGATCCATGATCGCACACAGCTTGGCTTGAAGCAGCTTGTACTGGGCCGGATCCAGCTTGCACTCAAAGACGGAGTTCTGAACCCGCTGGCCGTAGTTGACGCACTGCCTGGCGATCTGCCGCAGGCGTTTGCGCCCGGCGGCATCCGCTGTATTGACATCGTAGGTAATCAAAACCAGCATAATGGCCTCACTTCCACAAAAAGGGCGGATAGGCGTCCAGATCGCCGCGGAGGCAGCGGGCCAGAAGCAGCGCCTGGAGATAGGGAACCAGTCCCCAAGAGAGCTTTTCCTGGAGATAGGGGTGGGTTAGAGACTCCTTTTTCCGCTCCTGCCAGCGCTTCAGAACGGCTCTGCGGCCGGAGTCACTCAAAAAGACCGCCCCATTCTCCAGAAAGTCAAAGTCCTGCCGCCCCACTATTCGGTTGTTTATCAGGGTTAAAACGAACCGGTCGGCCATACAGGGGCGCAGCTCCTCCATCAGATCCAGGGCCAGAGAGGCCCGGCCGGGGCGATCCCGGTGGAGAAAGCCCACGTAGGAATCCAGCCCCACGCTCTCCAGTGCGGAGGCGCAGTCGTGCGACAGCAGACTGTAGACAAAGGAGAGCAGGGCGTTGACAGGATCCCGCGGCGGACGGCGGCTGCGGCTTTGGTAGGAAAAGAGGGGCTTTTCACCCAAGATCAGCTGGTCGAACTGCCCGAAATAGAGGGTTGCTCCGGCGCCCTCCAGGCCGCGCAGATGCTCGAGAGAGGCGGCCGCGGCGATTTGGGGGAGAAGCTCTTTCAGATGAGACGCGGAGGCTGTCAGGCTGGCGGAATCCAGCCGGAGCCCGTGATCTCTTCGGGTGCGCTCGATGCTCCAGCGGGCGTTATAGACCTTGCCGAAGATCATACTGCGGGCAATGCGGCAGCTGGCGGAGAGCTCGTCCGCCGTGCGGTACTGGGCACGCCGGAGCAGGACGTTTCCCGAGGTACTCCCGGCGATCCGGGCCAGAAACCGCCCGCGCGGCGTGCAGAAGGCCAGAGAGATACCGCGCTCGGCGCAGGCGCCCATCAGGGCGGGAGAGGCCCCGGGGTAGGAGAAGGAGACAATGCCGCTCAAGGTATGGAGCGGGTAGCGGGCGGCCTCCTGATGTTCCCGGCTGGCGACCACATTTTCGCCGTCCAGGGACAGATAGATGTCCTCCGAGGTCACGAAGAGGGTGTTCAACAGTTGTCTCATGGCGTTTCCTCCATGGCCCGGTTCAGATAATCGGATACGGACTCCCGCCGGATCAGCTGCGGCAGGCACAGCTCCTTCAGAGAGCAGGCGCCGCAGAACTTGCCCGGCCTGGCTTTGGGGGTGTGGCCCCGCCGGAAGAGCTGATGCATCTCCTCTGCGGCGGACTGAACCTGACGGCGCAGCTCCGGAGAGAAGCGCACCGGAGTGCGCCGGCGGGTTTCGCCGTAGTAGAGTGCGCCTTCCGGGACGGGGCAGCACAGCATTTCCTCCAGACACATGGCCTGGGCACACAGTTGAAGCTCGTCCGCCTGGTGAGGCTTTGGCCGGCCACGCTTGTACTCCACGGGAAAGGGCAGCCAGCGGCCCTCCTCGCCCGCGAGGGGGACGCCCTCCGGCGCGGCGCGAAATTCGACCACGTCGCACTGGCCGGACAGTCCCAGGGTAGGGGAGGCCACCGCCAGACTGCGGAGAACCAGAGTATCGCCCCGCCGCTCCCGAAGGGAGGCGTCGTGGGCACGCTCATGGAGAAGCTGGCCCTCTATGGTGCGCAGATTTTCCTGCCACTGCTGTTCCAGATGGATCAGCGCCCACTGGCGGCGGCAGAAGGCAAAGTGCTGAAGGCCGGAGAGGGGGAGAAACTCCTCCTCACGGAAGTTCACCCCATCCGCCGGCAGGTGATTCCGGCGGGGAGGGCGGCCTCGTCCACCGTGACGGAGTAATCCTGATAGGAACGGGCGGGGGCGGGATCACCGGGATCCCTCCGGGTGACATGTACCGCTTCAAAGAGCTTCCAGGCCGGGGCGCAGCCCAGCTCGTTGTCGTGCTGGAAGACAATCAGCTCCCGCACGGCCATCTTGCCCCGTGCGGCGGAGTGGTCGTGCTCGAACATATTGAGGATTGCCTCCCACAGCAGGGACAGATCCTCCTCGGAGAAGCCGGTGGTCTTGCGGGCCAGGTTGGCGGAGACGTAGCCCTCGCAGCGATAAAGACCATAGGGGATGACATACTTTCTCCCCATCTCAGTGCCCTTTTTCTCCGCGTCGGCCTCGGTGGTGATGGCCACGCGGGTGATGGTGATCTCCTGGGGAATGACGGGTTCCACGCTGCGGGCGAAGCCCAGCTGCACCGGCCCCCGCACCTGGCCGCAGTTGAGAGCGGCCTTCACAAAGGTGGTCATCACCGCGCCAAAGGTGCGTACATCGTAGAAGTTGGCGCACATCCAGTCCCGGACTTTCCGATCCAGGTCAGGGTCGGCCTTTTTCTTTTCCTTGACGGTCTTTTCGTCCACGTCCAGGGCGGCGTAGGCCTCGGCGTCGCTGCGGTTAAGAGGCACGCCGTCCTTGACATAGATGCGGTAGCCGGTGGCGTCCTCCTTCACCGTCTCCACATAGTTGCGGATCTTCCGCTTCAGGCACACGTCGGTGACAATGCCCAGGCCGGTCTCCGGATCCACCCGGGGCATATTGCCCGCGTCCGGATCCCCGTTGGGATTGCCGTTCTCCACGTCGAACAGGATGACAAATTCATAGCGGTTTTTGATAGGCTCGGACATATTACTTCTCCTCCTTCTTCTGATAGCGGGCCTGAGTCTGGAAATAGTAGCCCAGCTGGAACGAACCCTGCTGGCGGAGATTCAGGTGGGCGGGGTATTCCGTACCCAGCTTGGAGAGCAGCTCGGTCATCTGCTTCTCATAGGCGATGGAGAGACCGCGGTTGGCGGCGTTCAGCTTTTTCAGATGCTTCTGAGCCAGATTGACCAGGACGGGGAATACCGCGGCAGGGGTAGCCGACGCTCCGCTGAAATACTTGTCGCGGATGGTGGCGTTGATGCCGGGGTTGGCAGCGGCCTGGACGGCCTCCAGCACGGAGAACAGCCGTCCCAGAAGATAGGGGATGTTGGTGGCGTCAGGATTGAGAGACACTTGTAAGACCTCCTCCGGTATATCAGGATGTTCGCGGCTGGTACTCTCGGCCAGCTTTGTGTAATAGGCTTTCAGAATGGCGGCCCGGCCCCGGGTGACCTCCCGTTCCGCCCGGATGCGGAGGGCGACGCCGTTGAGCAGCGTGGCCGGATATCGGGTGTCGTTCAGCACCGCCCGCAGAACCTCGCCGGCCAGATCGGGGGCGGGGGACTTGTCCCGGGCGTTCTGGTTTACCGTCTCGTCCAGCAGCTTCCAGATGGGCAGGGTCTCAAACTTGTCATAGGAGGGGCGAATGATCTCCAGCCGCCGGTAGTGGGACTGGATGTGTTCCAGGAATCCCTGGAAGGTATTGTGGAGGAAGAAGCGCACCGACAGTCGGGCGGCGTTGGGGGAGAGTCCGAGGATATAGAAATCCATGTTGGGGTCGAGCTTCTCCTCCTGAAAGTCCACGGGTATTCCTTGGCAAAGCTGTGCAGTCATGCCGCGGAGATCCGCGGCGCTGTACGGCGTCGGCGCCCCCAGCAGAGCCCTGCCGAAAAAGGCCTGGTAGGCGTCGCCGCCGCCTCTGGCCCAGCAGACGACGGTGGCGTCCCCGAGCCGGTAGACGTGCTCCCGGTCGGCCAGCAGGTAATTGAGGGCGGCCGTGTAGGCGAAGGCGGCTTGTTGGCTGACAGGCGCATTATAGCTTTGCTCTTTCCCATAAGAACAGACCGACGGAGAGTTAAAGCCGACCAGCGTATTCCCCATAGCCTCGCCGTTGATGATGCCTTTGATTTTGGGGTGGATCCGCGCCACTGCAGCTTGTTTCCCTGTGACTAAGCAAGTCATTTCTATCCCTGTGCTCTGGTCTGCATAGTGCCTCTGCCATGCATCCCTAATCTCTGGATCTTCGTGGATGTAACCGCCGCTATAGCGGAATACCATGTTCGCGCCCTTGAGTATGTCCTCCATGGCATCTTGAAGCGCAGGATGTTCAGGAGCTTTTTCTGGATTCCACTGTTGGAAGAAGGCCAGCAGAGCAGTAGCGGCTGGGGATACCACGCCAGATAAAATGGCTTCATGGTACTCTTTGGCTCCATTGAAATATTTAATACCACGCTGCGTGCCGCCCTTGCTGATTCCAAGCAGATAATCGGATTTGTCCCATAGAAAGTTTGGACGCACAGCAGTGGAGGTCCTTCCATCTGCTGGTACAGGCAGTATCATTGATTGAGGACGTAATACTGTCTTCTTCCCTTGGGAGACTTGATTTTTAATGGAGATGACTTGCTCTAGTTCCCCTTCGTCACTGATACAGAGGACAAAGGAAATATCGGACGATTTCCACCCAGGCGCGGCAATTTTCTCCGCCTGAACCAGCGATTGATAGTACTCGGTCAGTGCCTGCAAAATCATCCCCGCACCTCCCCACTTTCCCGGGCGGGTACCTCCAGCACCCCGTCCCGCAGGGTGCCGCGGAAGAACAGGGGGCGGATATCCTCCGGATTTGTATAGTCCATATCGTACAGGATCCAGCCCAAGTCGCGCTCTCCCAGCAGCTCCTTCGGGCAGGGGGGCAACTCCTCGCACCAGCGGAAATGGGCGGGGAACTCACGGCAGCCGAAGCAGGGCTGGTGGTAGAATTGCCCCTTTTTGATGCGGCGCTTGACAATGTCCTGAAACTTGCCCGGATTGTCTCCGGGGGCGGCCTGACTGGTCATGTCAAAATGGGCCTCAATAACATACCGCACATCCCGCAGCAGCAGGGCGGCCCGCTGCTGAATGTCGTCGGATGTGCACAGATACAGCTCCCCCTTGCCCCGCTCCATCACCGTCCGGGCCGAGCGGGCGGAGAGAGTGGACTTGACCTCGTTGCGCCGCAGGTTGGTGAAGCGGATGGGAGCGCACACATGGATGCGGTCGATGATCCACTTCAGCCCAGGATGCCAGTAGATGGCCTCCACCAGCCCCCGGGCGGCGGAGGGGGTCATGATATCGTAGCTCACCCGTTCTACTTTCATCTCCGGGCGGGTAAAGAGGGCATAATCCCCCCAGACCTCCAGCTGAATGGACATAGGCGTTCACTCCTTTCATAATACATAATATATTGTTTGGACAGGGGAAGCACCGGCAGACGGAGTAGAGAGTGAATGAGACCTCACGTCTGCCCGGCGTTCCATCCTGCGTCTATTCATTTAGACGACTATATTATACATCAGAGTTAGTCATCTGTCAAACTATTTAAAATACATATCTATGAATTTTTGTTGACACATGTGATATAATATTTTCTGTCGCAACATGCGTGGATTGAAATATAGAAATGTATATTAATTAGGAGGCACAGGGGAGCGGAGACGGAAGCGTCTCCGCTCCCCTGCTGTTTAGACAAAGAAGGCTTTCCCACAGTCCACCTCCAGGGACAGCCCGGTTTCCTCTGAATAGAGGGACAGGGTGGCAAGGATGGCGGAGCCATCCTCCAGCCGCTCCAGATCCCCGGCCTGGTCCAGGGCGGCGAAGTGGTTTTCGTAGATAGATACGCCGTATTGGCCGAGCTGGCGGAACAGCGCCCGGCTCCGCTCTCCGGCCCGAAGCCGTCCGACCAGCTCCGCGCCCGCGCCCAATGGGATGTAGACCGTCCGGGTGGGGCTGTCGATCATGTGGAAGCGCTCCGCCACGGACTGGAAGGGGAACAGCTCCGTGCGAATCTTGGGCAGAATACCATATATGTCCTGCGCTTCCGCCCCCTTCAGCTCCAGCAGCGTATGGAAGTAGGCCTGGATCGCCTCCCGGGAGGCGATGTCGTCATACTGCTCCAGCACCATGCGGCCCGCGCCGATGGCGGTCTGGAACAGAGGCGGCGGGGCGGCCTCCCCCCGGAAAAGGGTGACGATGCTCTCCGAGACGGGGCGCTTGCCCTCCCGGTTGCACCGGCCGGCGGCCTGGAGGATGGAGTCCAGGCCCGCCTCTTCCCGGAACACGGCGGGAAAGTCCACATCCACCCCGGCCTCAATCAGGGAGGTGGAGATCACCCGGCAGGGGAGCCCCTCCCGGAGCCGGCGGCGGATCTCCTCCAGCTTGGCGCGCCGGTGGGCGGGATACATGAGGGTAGAGAGGTGAAAGTTCCCCTCGCCGGAGAGCCGCGTAAAGATCTCCTGGGCGCTCTTGCGGCTGTTGACAACGCAGAGCACCTGCTCGTGCTGCTGGAGCTGTCCGGACAGTGTATCCCAGTCCAGCCGGCCCGCCTGGCGGAAGCACACCCGGCGGAAGGATTCCGGGGGACACAGCTCCGGCGGACAGAGCTCCACTGCCGGACGGCCGGGCAGAAACTCCGCAAAGAGCGGCCCCAGTGCGGGCTGGGTGGCGGTACAGAGGACGGCGGATGCGCCATAATGCTGAACCAGCTGGGCGATGGCGTGGACGCATGGCCGCAGGCAGGGAAGGGGGAGCAGCTGGGCCTCGTCGAAGAGAATGACGCTTCCGGCCAGGTTGTGGAGCTTGCGGCACTGGGAGGGGCGGTTGGCATAGAGGGATTCAAAGAACTGCACCGCCGTGGTCACCACCACGGGCATGTCCCAGTTCTCCGCGGCCTGGGCCAGGCGGACCGTTTTTGGAGTGGCCTCGGCATCGATTTCATAGGCGGCGTTGGAGTGGTGCTCCAGCACGTTCTCCGCCCCCAGGATGGTTCGGAACTCCTGGGCGGTCTGCTCGATGATGGAGGTGTAGGGGATCACATAGATGATCCGCCTCAGTCCCCTGGCCCTAGCCTGGGCCAGGGCGAAGGCCAGAGAGGCCACCGTCTTTCCGCCCCCGGTGGGGACGGTGAGGGTAAACAGGCCGGGGGGCTGGGTTTTGCCCATCCGGATACACTGCTCCAGAACGGCGCAGCGGCGGGAGTTCAGCTCTCCCTGAGGGGGAAACCAGCCGGAGATATGGCGCTGGAGCCGCTCCCAAAGGTCATCCAGAGGGGCGGGGTGCTCCGTCCGGGGGGAGCCGTCCATAAAGGCCTCGGTGTCCAGGAAATCCGCGTCCGTCAGACAGGAAAACAGCATCCGGGTAAAGAACATCAGGGACAGCGGCTCCGCGCCGCAGGGGGGAGGAGCGGGGGAGGGGAGGGCGATCTCTTCTGTCCAGGGGGAGCAGTCGGGCAGCATGCCCCGTTCCGCGCGCTTCATCCGTCCCCAAAAGGTTCCGGCATCCGGGGAATCCCCCTGAGTGCCTCCGTCCGGGAGGCCGCCGTGGTGCCCCGCCGCCGCAAAGGCAGCCAGAGGCTGCCCCATACGCCAGCAGGCAAAGGCGCCGGCGGTGGCGTGATCCACCTTGGGGCCGCCGGCAAGGCGGCGCTGAAATTCCATGGAGTATTTTCCGAGGTCGTGGCTCAGGCCGGCCAGCCGACCCAGCTCCTCCGCGCCAAAGGGAGCGGCAAAGAGGGCGCAACGCTCCGCCGTCCCGTTGAGGTGCTCCGCCGCCGTCTGTTTCCGGCCGTCGCCGGCAATGTGGGCCAGATAGGTCATGGGAAAACTACCTCCGTTCTCAAATGTTTCTGAACGTAGAATACCGCCGGATAAGCCCGATAGACCGGACATTTTGCCGTAATGCCAACTATAACTATAGTTGATTTTGCGCAAAACCGCAAGTAGAGAGAAGAAAGAATTGTGCAGATAGCTATGGTCTGGGTGGCGCTTGTGTTATAGCGGGAATTGTGATAAAATAGCTCTGATTCTGTAGAAAAGGGGTGTGCCGTATGAGCGACACCGAACTTCAGTTCCGCACGTCCACCTTTGGCGGGTTTCAGAAGCAGGATGTGCTGAATTATATTGAGACGTCGAACCAGGAGCACCGGGAGAAGCTGGAGGCCGTCCGGCGGGAGCTGGCGGAAGCCGAGGCGGCCAAGGCGGCCCAGGCGGAGGAGACCGCCGCGGCCCAGGCCCAGACGGAGGCCAAGGAGAAGGAGCTCCAGGCCCTGCGGGAGGAGCTGGCCGCCGCCCACAAGGAGGCGGAGGAGCGCAAGCTGGAGATCTCCCTGCTGGAGGAAGAGCTGGAGAAGGCGAAGCAGCGGTTGGCCGATACCGAGGCCCAGCTGAAGGAGAGCGAGGAAAAGCTGGCCAAGGCGGGGCCCGCAGCGGCGGCCTATGAGAAGGTGAAGGACCGCACCGCCGGTATCGAGCTGGAGGCCCACTGCCGCGCCCAGGCGGTTCAGGCGGAGGCGGAGGAGCGCATCCGCAAGACACGGGCCGAGGTGGAGCAGTGGCTGAACCGGGTACAGGGGAATTACGGCCGCCTGCGCGCTGATATGGACGCGGCGGTTTCCAGGGCCTGTGGAGAGCTGGACCAGGTGCGGCAGACGCTGGAGCAGATCTCCGGGGAGCTGGCCCGCCAGGATGAGGGACTGGACAAGCTGACCAAGTCCTGCTGTGCCGAGCTGACCCACCGTGCACCGGACCCACTCCCACTGGATGAGAAATAAGCAAGCCGGCTGACCGAAGCCGCAGCATTTGTGTGGCAGGCTGATGTTGGAAATGCAATCAAATGGGGTGAGGATACGGAAATAGCGGAAGTGAAGGAACGGCAGCCTGCATTGCTCCAGCAGCTTCTGAAAATTTGGGAGCAGTCCGTGAGGGCAACGCACCACTTTTTATCCAGCCGTGAAATAGAACAGATCAAGGAATACGTTCCCGGGGCGCTGAATTTGGTTCCAAGGCTTGTCATCGCCAGAGAGGAAAGCGGAGCTCCGGTCGGATTTATGGGAGTAGATGGCGGCCGCCTTGAAATGCTGTTTCTCGTTCCGGACAAACGGGGAAACGGCTTGGGAAGGCTGCTCGTTGAATATGGGATGAAGCATTGTGGGGTTAAGAGCGTGACGGTCAATGAACAGAACCCAGAGGCAAAGGGTTTTTATGAGCACATGGGATTCTGTGTATATAAAAGGACAGACTGCGATGAACAGGGAGCGCCGTATCCCCTTCTATACATGGAGATTTCTCAACGGTGATGATAGGGGCACCGGGACGGGTGGACACAGTTCAGCTTACAGAGAAGACAGATAAGGGAAGAGCCCTTGCGCGGCCGCGCAAGGGCTCTTTTTCAGGGACAAACGCAGAGAAGCAGGCGGACGACCCACTCAGGGGCCTCGGGGAGCTGGGCGTGGATCATCTGGAACAGGACCTCGGGGGAGTAGCCGTGAAGCTGCTCCAGGGTGAGAGCCAGACCGGCGGCAGAGGAATATGCGTCCCGTCCGATAGCGAGGGTGGAGCCGAACGCAGTGCCCCCGGCGGCGTACTGCCCCACCGCCGCCCCGCCCAGGGCCGCATAGCCGCTGACAGCGCCGCCGCCGAAGGCAATTCCTAGGCTGAATGCCGCCCCGCCCAAGGCAGCCAGCAGGCCCACGGACAGGCCGCCGAGGGAGATCCCCCCAGCGGCGAGGCCGCCCAGAGCCAGCAGACCGGCGCTGAATCCGCCCAAGGTCAGCAGACCGGCGGAAAAGCCTCCGATGGCTATCAGGCCGGTGGCCACGTTGCCGATGGCGATGACCCCCTTGGCCCGACACAGACTGCGGTCACACAGATTGATATGAACCAGAGGAAGGCCGAAGAGAGTGCGGCGGCTGCGGTACTCATAGCGCCAGCCTCTATAGTAGTTTTGGATGACAGCCTGCTGAGGGGAAGGGGCTGCGGGCTTTTCGGGCTCGATTCCCCGCACCAGATAGTCCAAACTGACGGCAAAATAGTCGGCCAGGGCGGACAGGTTGCTGAGATCCGGGGTGGCGGCCCCCGCCTCCCACTTCTGTACCGCCTGCCGGGAGACCCCTACGGTGTGGGCCAGCTCCTCCTGGGAGATGCCCCGCCCTTTGCGGAGCTGGTAGAGCCGTTCACGAAATTCCATGGTGATGAACCTCCTTTTTCCTTGGGCTCATCTTAGCAGAACGGCCCGGATAGACGCAACCAACCGGAGCATCCAATTTGACAACCAGCAGTAGCACCCCTTGGGGCGCAAGGGCTTCAAACCCGGCCAATGTCGGTGCGGAAGTGCATGTCCTGGAAGTGGATGTGCCCCGCGGCGGCGTAGGCGCTGTCGATCGCGGCGTTCAGATCCGGCCCGGTGGCGGTGACGCCCAGCACCCGGCCGCCGTTGGTGAACACCGTGCCGTCGTCTCCCAGTTTGGTGCCCGCATGGAAAACCACGGCCTGCTGTCCGGCATCCTCCAGGCCGGTGATGGGCAGACCCTTGGCGTAGGAGCCGGGGTAGCCGCCGGAGGCCAGCACCAGACAACAGGCCGCCCCGTCCTTCCACCGGATGTTCAGATGGTCCAAAGTGCCGTTACGGCAGGCCAGGAAGATGTCCAGCAGATCGGTCTCCAGCAGGGAGAGCACCGCCTGGCATTCGGGATCGCCGAAGCGGGCATTGTACTCCACCACCTTGGGGCCGTCGGGGGTGAGCATCAGGCCAAAGTAGAGCACTCCCTGGAAGGGGCGGCCCTCCGCCTTGAGGGCGGCCACCGTGGGCAGGAAGATCTCCTCCATACAGCGGCGGGCCACCTCGGGCGTGTAGTTGGGAGAGGGGGAGATGGCGCCCATGCCGCCGGTGTTGGGGCCCTGGTTGCCGTCAAAGGCCCGCTTGTGATCCTGGGAGGAGGGCATGGGAACCAGATGCTCCCCGTCGCAGAAAGCCAACACGGTGACCTCCGGGCCGGTCATACACTCCTCGATGACCACCCTGGCGCCGGCCTGGCCGAACTTGCGGCCGTCCATCATGGAACGGGCGGCCTCCTGGGCTTCGGCTACCGTCTGGGCCACGATAACGCCCTTGCCCAGGGCCAGGCCGTCAGCCTTCACCACGATGGGCGCGCCCTCGGCCTCAATGTAGGCCAGAGCAGGGGCGAGCTCTGTAAAGGTTTGATACTTTGCGGTTGGAATGTGGTACTTGGCCATCAGATTCTTGGAAAAGATTTTGCTGGCCTCGATGATGGCGGCGTCCGCCCGGGGGCCGAAGGCGGGAATGCCCGCATCCTCCAGGGCATCCACCATGCCCAGGGCCAGGGGATCGTCCGGCGCCACCACTACAAAATCAATGGAATGGGTCTGGGCCCAGGCCACCACTCCATCCACGTCGGTGGCGGAGAGGGGGACACACTGGGCCAGGGCGGCGATACCGCCGTTGCCGGGAGCGCAGTAAAGCTGTTCCACTTGCTCACTTTTAGACAGTGCCCAGGCGATGGCGTGCTCCCGCCCGCCGCCGCCGACAATCAAAACATTCATTGCTTACACCTCAATTCAGCGCCAGCCCCAGGGCCCATAGGCCCAGCAGGTGCGCGGGATAGAACACATAAAAGAACCACTTGCTCTGCACACCCAATTGCCCACGGTACCAGGCCAACAGAAGGAGGGATGCCTCGGCGCACAATGCGTAGAGAGCGAACACAGGGAGGGCATGGAGCAGATAGCCCGCCATCCAGTCCGGCCGGAACAGTGGGAGGGAGAGCAGCCCTATCAGGGGCTGGTAGAGCAGATAGAGGAGAGCCAGACCGGCTCCCAGACAGAGCAGCTTTCGGTGGCGATTATCACCGCAGAGGTAAAGGGCGAAGATCAGGAGCACGGCGGGGAAGCCGTAGTCCACGTTGAGCAGGAGTGCCAGCGCACAGGCCGCGAACAGGGGAATGGCCGACACGGCCGGGCCGTGCTCTGCTTTGGACAGACGCTCATAGCCATAGATGGCTCCGGCGCTGAGGAAGAAGGTGAGGAGCACACTTCCGCCCCAGACGCCGGTGGCCAGGGTGAAGGGCGCCTGGGAGAGAAGGGCACACGCTCCCAGCCGGATGAGATAGCGGTGGAAGAAGCGGGTGCGGCGGCAGCCCTCGGCCACGAAGTAGGCGAAAATGGGAAAGGCCAGCCGCCCGATGAGCCGGGGCAGCCCATCCGCCCAGGTGGGCAGGCCCAGCTCGGTCAGCATGGTGGGAAAGACCATCCCGATATGATCCACCAGCATAAACAGCGCGGCCAGACATTTGAGAGCGGCGGCGCTCAGACCGTAGCGGTGTGCCTCCATTAGTGGTGGAACAGCCGCATCCCGGTAAAGGCCATGACGATGCCGTACTTGTTGCAGGTGGCGATGACGTGGTCGTCCCGGATGGAGCCGCCGGGCTGGACGATGTACTGTACGCCGCTCTTGCGGGCACGCTCCACATTGTCGCCGAAGGGGAAGAAGGCGTCGGAGCCCACGGTCACGCCCGACTGGCGGGCGATCCACTCCTTTTTCTCCTCCGCCGTGAGCACCTCGGGCCGGATTTCAAAGGTGTTCTGCCACACGCCGTCGGCCAGCACGTCCTCGTACTCGTCGGAGAGGTAGACGTCGATGGCGTTGTCCCGGTCGGGACGGCGGATGCCGTCCACGAAGGAGAGGCCCAGCACCTTGGGATGCTGCCGCAGGAGCCAGTTGTCCGCTTTGTTCCCCGCCAGACGGGTACAGTGGATGC
>OGFO01000478.1_pt1 | contig 26239 bp, 24 predicted proteins | sample 1570981 | NCBI WGS metagenome assembly OGFO01 (sample SAMEA2581955, study PRJEB24529) | metagenome | biome: Human gut stool | place: China | collected 2011
CCCAGGCCAGCACGTACCCTTTAGCCAATCCCCCGCACATTTCATATTGACATTCCCCACCCCAATTCTATATAATAGACATAAATAATACGAATACCACATATGAAAGGGGGTTATACTCCTGCGGTCCCACCCGGACGGCAGTATTTTTATGGAACAGCACCTGTCACAATACAAAATCTTCTACGAAGTAGCCCGTTGCGGCAACATCTCCCGCGCCGCCAAAGAACTCTACATCAGCCAGCCTGCCATCAGCAAAGCCATCAGCAAACTTGAAGAAAGCCTCGGCATCAAACTCTTCAGCCGAAACTCCCGCGGCGTCCAACTAACAAGAGAAGGCGCGATCCTCTTCCAGCATGTGAACACCGCCTTCGACTCCATCGGCCGCGGCGAACGCGAACTGAAGCGGATCCATGATTTCCATATCGGGAACTTGAAGATCGGTGTCAGCAACACCCTGTGCAAATACGTCCTTCTCCCCTACTTAAAAGGATTCATCGGAAAATACCCGCACGTAAACATCGCCATCGAGAGCCAGTCCACCTACCAGACCCTCGACATGCTGGATGCCAGAAAGATCGATATCGGACTCGTGGCGGAACCAAAAAGCAAAAAAGGCCTCCACTTCCAGCCGGTAATGGAAATCAGCGATGCATTCGTCTGTACTCCGGCCTATCTGGAAAACCTCCATCTGAGAGAAGGCAATGACACCGATATTTTTAAAACCGGAAACATCATGCTCTTAAACCGCTCCAATATGAGCCGGAAACATGTGGACGCCTACCTGGCTGACAACCAGATCGAGATCAACCAGATCCTGGAGACCACTGACATGGAACTCCTCATCGAATTCTCCCGGATCGGACTCGGAATCGGCTGCGTCATCAAAGATTTCGTCGAGGATGACCTGAAAAACGGTACACTCATTGAGATCCCGTTAGATATCCCGATCCCGAAACGCGTCATCGGCTTCTGCTGCCATCCTCAGGATATGCCGGATACCCTGAGAGAATTCATGGAATTCTCCCGGACATTCCACAAAGCATGATCTGACAATCGCGGGCATTTTTAATACCGATCTTCCCAGAATTGGCAAACAAACAATATAAGTACGAATCGCCCGCAAAAAAAGAGCCGGGAACTGAATTCCGATCAATTACAAAATCCAGTTCCCGGCTCTTTTTAGTTTCTCATTTGTAACTGTTCAGTACCTTCACAGTTACATGCAAAAATCCATTCCAAATCGGCTACGCCGATGGGATTTTTGCCTTTTAGCCTAGGTTTTCTTACGGTCAGCGCAGCAAGTGCGCAGACCTACTGAACAGTTACTCTCATTTTTCTTATGTACGCTCAACCACTCCTCCAGGCGCAGTCTCCGCACGCGTTTTTACAAACCAAATCCCTAATTCTGGTCCTTATACCCAGTCACTTCATAAAACTTCTCAAGACTTCCATACTTAAACACCATCTTAAGCTCACTTCCGATGCTGTTCATCATCGTCTCATCCGGGATCTCGTCGCGGTGGTACCATCCCGCCTCAGAGAGTTCATCCTCCTGAAGCTTGATCTTATCCGGTCCGTCTAACTCCGCAAAAAATCCGATCATCTCCGTGTCAGAGAATGCCCATGGCTGGCTCTTATAATAGCGGATGTTCTTGACCTTCAGTCCGACCTCCTCCATGACCTCACGGTGGATCGTCTCCTCAAAGCTCTCCCCGATCTCCACGAAACCGGCGATCAGCGCGTATCCGCGGTACGGGTTGTTGTTCACGCGGTATCTGGACATTAAAAGTCTGTCCCCGTCGGAGATCGCAACGATGACAGCCGGAGAGATCTTCGGATACTCCGTCTGTCCGCACTCCGGGCACACTAACGCACGCTCAGTCTTGCTGTTCTCCATCAGATGACCACAGCATCCGCAGTACTTTCTGCTCTCTTTAAAGCGATGAATCTGTGTCGCCGTGATTCCCGCGAAAGCCTGATACATCGGATGCATCTTTCTGTACGCCGCTGTCGAACAGAGTTCATAGACATCGGCATCATATCTCGGCATCTTCGTCACATAGTAATAATGATTTCCATCGATGGCGAACAGATAATACGCGCTTTCTTTCAGCAGCTCTTTGTCCTCCGGGAAATCAGAAAACTTCGGAATCTTGTGATTTTCCTCGTCCACTTTTCTTAAAAGTGTCTTACTCTTCTTTATATAAAGGACAAAGTCCTCATCCTGCGCCTTCGGCTGTCCGTAGGTCAGGTCAAATTTATGCGGGTTGATATTCTGGATCATTCCTATACTCCTTATTCGTTGACATAAGTTTCTGCCTCCCCGCAGCACCTCTCAGTTTCTGCTGCCGGACCGGTAAAACCTTAAAATTTTCACATCATTTCCATGATACGACGGGCATTCATTTTTGTCAATCCATCAAAACCTTCCGCTCTGCACAGTCCCTCAAAGAAACTCCGCCATATGTTTCCCTGTTTCGGTTGACGAACATGTTCATTTGCCTTATAATGCCATTCAGTGTCCCTTCACAAAGGGAGAATGTATGTTTATTTGTAACCGTGAAATTTCTTCACGGTTATCTATGTTTTACGAAAGGAGTTACCCAAATGGCAACAGAAAACAAAATGGGCGTCATGCCGCTGAACCGGCTTCTGATCTCCATGTCCGTACCAATGATGATCTCGATGCTCGTCCAGGCACTCTATAACATTGTGGACAGTATGTTCGTCGCGCAGTTAAGCGAGAATGCCCTGACCGCCGTATCCCTGGCGTTCCCGGCGCAGAACCTGATGATCGCCGTGGCGACCGGAACCGGCGTCGGTGTCAATGCTGCTCTCTCAAGAAATCTCGGCGAAAAGAACTTTGATCGCGCCAACAGGATCGCGGACCACGCGCTGTTCCTGGCGGCTATGAGCTACATCGTATTCGCGCTCTTCGGTCTCTTCTTTGCGAGACAGTTCTTCCGTCTCCAGACCGATATCGAGGAGATTGTGGATCTCGGAACTACTTATTTGAGAGTCTGCACGATCGCTTCCTTCGGACTCTTTATGGAAATCGCATGTGAGCGTCTCTTACAGTCTACCGGAAAAACGATTTACTCCATGTACACCCAGGGACTCGGCGCCATCATCAACATCGTCCTGGACCCGATCCTGATCTTCGGTTACTTCGGAGCACCGGCTCTCGGGATCGCCGGTGCCGCAGGCGCCACTGTTTTCGGACAGATCATCGCCTTCGGCCTCGGTTTTTACTTAAATAAGACGAAAAACCACGAGATCACGATCTCCCTCAGGAGCTTTAAGCCCAACGGTGAGATCATCCGCCACATTTACGCGGTGGGCGTTCCGTCCATCATCATGGCATCCATCGGAAGTATCATGACCTTTGGAATCAACAAGATCCTTATCGCTTTTTCTTCCACGGCGACAGCTGTATTCGGTGTCTACTTCAAGCTCCAGAGCTTCGTGTTCATGCCGGTCTTCGGTTTAAACAACGGAACCGTTCCGATCATCGCCTACAACTACGGTGCCGGAAAACCGGACCGAATTATGGGAACCATAAAGCTGGCCGCTGTGTACGCCACAACGATCATGCTGTGCGGCTTCGCTGTCTTCCAGCTCATGCCGGATAAGCTTTTAATGATCTTCAGCGCCTCTGATACGATGCTCTCCATCGGCATTCCGGCACTCCGGATCATCTCCATCAGCTTCCTGTTTGCGGGCTGCTCCATCGTCTGTACTTCCCTGTTCCAGGCACTTGGACATGGAATGCTGAGTTTATGGATCTCCGTGTTCCGTCAGCTTGTCGTTCTTCTGCCGGTGGCATTTATCTTCGCAAGGATCGGTGGTCTTCACACCGTGTGGTTTGCCTTCCCGATTGCCGAAGCTTTCGCGATCATCTTCAGCGGTGTGTGCCTTGTCCATGTGTACCGTAAGGAGATCATTCCGTTGAAAGCACAGCAGGGAAAATAGTTTTTTAACTATAAATGAGCAAATACCGAAAAGTGCACAAAAATTATGACTTATTGTGCATGTAACACGGACATTGATTCGTTTAATATTCTTAATGTCTGCATGTGAAAGACTTAATAGTGCAGTTTTTCAAATTTGCTCATTTATAGTTTTTAATTAAAGAATCGAATTTTTCAGACATGTAAGCTTACGTCCTGACAGGTCGTTTCTCCCGGTTATTTCCGTGTATGAAACGGCTTTGCCAGACTTAAGTTTACATACCTTTTTGTTATTACCTCTTTTCCGAAGTTCAAAATCATTCCTCGTCTTTTCGCATTCTCCGATGATCTGCATTTCTGTCCGTCAGCATTTTCTCATAAAATTTTTTCAAAAAATATGTGATTTTAACCTTTTAGTTCAAGACAAACCGCGAATTTTATAGTATGATATAGCTACTTACAAAACAGAGGTTCTAAGTCTCATATACCGGCGACAAGGATCCGTCGTCCGTTTCCCTATGAAAATTAATGAATACGTAACTATTCAGTACCTTCATAGTTACGTGCAAAAATCCATTCCAGATCAGCTTCGCTGATGGGATTTTTGCCTTCCAGCCTATGTTTTCTTACGGTCAGCGCAGCAAGTGCGCAGACCTACTGAACAGTTACAAGAATACTTAACATTACCCGCTGTCAGAAACATTTTTTAATGGCCGACAGCTGACATCAGTCTGCCCTGATTGGAAATTTGGAGGATGATGTATGAAAGAATTATCGAAAACGCTGACCGGAAAAAAGATCCGGGATGAAATGTTAAAAAGAAAGATGACAGTCCGCGATCTCCAGGATGCACTGGAACTGGACAGTCCCCAGTCGATCTATAAGTGGCTTCGCGGGGAATCGCTCCCCTCTCTTCCGAATATGCTGGTCCTCGGTGAGCTGTTCAAGGTTCCGTTGGAAAGGCTTCTGGTCCATGAGGACGGAAGTGTCGCTTACCACCGTATCTTCGATGACAGCCTTCCTTACGAGATTGCCTATCTGGTCCAGGACAAAGATGACTTTTCCGCAAAAAGGCGGCATGTGGCACGGGCAGATACCTTCGCGGGAACCTGTTACTCAGGAATCTTTAATCTGCCTCAGGAGTGTCCTCACTCAAAAGCTCCTCATAACTGACATTTAAGACTTTTGCGAAGTATCTCAGTTCAATATCGGTCACAAACCTCTTTCCGCTCTCAATCCTCTGGATCGCGTTCTTATCAAGGTCCAGACCGAGAAGCTGAAGCATATCCGCCAGTCGTTTCTGTGAAACATCGTTCATCCTGCTGCGAAGTTCACGGATCTTGATCCCGCAGATATTGTTCCTGCCGGATATTGACTTGTTTTTGTACATATAATAACACTCCTTGTTTGGCATTCACTAATTGTCACTCCAAACAATATATGTTATTATTGAAACAGTCATGACATTCACTGGATGTCACAAGAAGATTTTATTGGTATGCATTATCAAACCAAAATAATATGATCCTGCTGCCGCACCACAGGAGCAGATCTCTTAAATATACAACTTTTCAAAGGAGGATTTATTTATGGAAATCACAAAAGAATTAAAACAGGATCTCTCCGAGCTGGAATCTGCGTGCAGCAGTTTTCTCGGAAAATATGAATCACAGCTCACGGACGCACTGAATAAGACGAAAATGTCCGCTGAGGACAGCTTGAAAATAGACCTGATGTTAGAACTTGTCACCCACCTCTCCTCCGCGCAGTTCGTCTCTTCCTACATGCAGAAGAATATCGTGAAGGAAGGAATTCTGCTCCAGGATGCGGCCGGAAACTTCACGCTCGGCGGCGATCCTCTTCCGACGATGAGCGATATCGAAGTGTATGTCCACGATGATGAATTAAACCAGGACGTCTGGAAGCGTGTATTTATCGGCGGCGGAACCGAAAAGCGGATCTGCGGTCTGCGCCATCCGGATCTCACTTCCGGAGTCCATGCAAGAATCCGCGGTTAGTTTTTCCCAGGAAAAGTCCATAAAAAAGATCCGCCAGCATACCGTACGAAACTATCTTCGGTATCCTGACAGATCTTTTTTCTTTATTTCGTAACTGTTCAGCGCCTTTTCCCTGTGTCTCATACGGTCAACGCGGCAAGTGCGCAGACCTGCGGAACAGTTACTTTATTTCTTACTTATTTGTCTTTTTCTCCTCATACTCCTTCAGCGCCCGCAGTGCCTCCCCTGACAGCGGAAACAGCACTATCAGGTTAAACACCGTCATAAGACCAACGCCCACGTCTCCGAGATCCCACACCACCGTGTACGCCTGCAGTCCGCCGACGAACAGCATGATCAAAGCAAAGATCTTGTAGAGTGTCTGATAAATCCAACGGTTTCCGAACAGGTACGCAACGTTGGATCTAGCGTAGAACAAGATACCGAGGAACGTTGAGAAGCTGAATAACGCCAGCGTCACCGCGATAAATACCACGCCGAACTCACCCATATAGTAGCTCATGACTTTCTGTAAAAGATCCATTCCCACAAGCCCCAGCATCAGTTCTTCCGGGACGAGCAGCATGATCATCGCCGTGCAGCTGCAGATCACGATGGTGTCGATAAATACGCCAAGCGCCTGCACGAGGCCGACCTTTACCGGATCGCTCTCATCCGCCGCAGCCGCCGCGCATGGTGCGGAACCGGAACCAGCCTCATTGGAAAACAGGCCACGCTTCACGCCGTTCATGAGCACCGCGCCAAAGCCGCCCGCCGCGATCTGGCGAAGTCCGAAGGCTTCCGCAAAGATCCTCGCAAACACGCCAGGAACGCTGCTCAAATGGGTCGCGATGATAAACAGGGTGATCACAAAATAGCAGCCCGCCATAATCGGGACGATCACATCAAGGGCGCGGACCGTAGCGTTCTTTCTCATAACGATCACCGCAGAGATCACGACGAGGACTACCGTCGTCACGAGCGGCGAAATTCCGAAGGCATTCTCAAACGCCGACGCCACAGAGTTGCTGATGACCTGGCTGATTCCGCCCCAGCAGATCAGACCAGACAGCGCAAACAGGACCGCGATCACGGAACATTTCAGTTTCTTCTTTCTCACCCTCTCCGCATAGCTGTGGATATAGTAAGCCGGACCACCGTGGTAACCGCCGTAGAGCGGGTCCTTTTCCTTATAAAGCTGCGCTAAAGCCGCCTCCACAAACGCTGTGGAGGCCCCAAGCGCCGCCGACAGCCACATCCAGAACACAGCACCGGCACCGCCTGCCGAGATCGCCGCAACGACTCCCACGAGGTTTCCCATTCCCACGCGGGTCGCTGTGGATACAAACAAAGTCTGGATCGGCGACAGGCCGCCTTCCTCCTGTTTCTTTCCGTTCAAAGCCCGGATCATGTCCGGAAACAGGCGGATCGGAAGAAATCTTGTCCGAATCGTAAAATAGACTCCCGTCGGGATCAAAAGCAAAACAAGAAGCGGAATCCCGATCCCATTTCCGTTCCCCAGCGGAATCGTAAACAGGTCTCCCCATAAGAAGCGGTACACCGCTTCGACAACTGCTGTTACCATAAGTAAATTTTCTCCTTTTCGATATAACATGACAGACAGGCACCCGCTCCCCCAAAGCGTACATTTCAAGCTTCAATACTAAAACGCGCCAGTCTGTTAAATTGGCATGTACAAGTTTTTATTATACACGTTTATAATGTGTGCTGTCAAGTAATCCTATGAATAGCTCGTATGTGGGAATGAATTATCAGTTATATTAGCGAGCTTCTCAAGTTATTGCGGCAGTCTCCAAGGTCTCATTCAATCATGGACTTTGGCTCGTTGCTCGCGTAAATAAAAAAGGACACCTCTTTGGTATCCTTTTTCATCTTTCTAAATGCAGTTTAAATTCATGCTGGCCCAAAGAAAACTACGCGTTCTCCTGCTGCTCCGCTTTCTTCGGCGGCATCACACAGAGATCCTTCACGACCTCCCCCGCCAGGATCAGTCCCGCAACAGACGGAACAAACGCGATACTTCCAGGAATTGCGCGGCGCTCGGTGCATTTATGCTTTGCGCCCGGCGGGCAGATACAGTTTTTCCGGCAGCTGATGCTCATGTCTTCCTGCTGCTCTACCGGCGGCTCTGTGGAATAAACCACCTTTAATTTCTTCACTCCGCGCTTCTTTAACTCGCGGCGCATGACCTTCGCAAGCGGACACATGCTGGTCTTATAGATATCTGCCACATGGAACTGTGTCGGGTCCAGCTTGTTTCCTGCCCCCATGCTGCTGATGACCGGAATCTCACAGCTGATGGCTCTCATGATGATCTCAAGCTTTGCTGTCACGGTGTCCACAGCATCCACCACATAGGAATACTCCGTGAAATCAAATTCGTCGGCGTTTTCCGGAAGGTAAAAGCACTTTCTGACCTCCACCTGAGCGTCCGGGTTGATTTCCAGGATCCGGTCACGCATGACCTCCGCCTTGTACTGTCCGATGGTCTTTCTCGTCGCGATGATCTGTCGGTTGATGTTCGTGAGGCAGACCTTATCGTCATCCACCAGCACAAAAGAGCCGACTCCGCTCCTCGCCAGCGCTTCAGCCACATATCCGCCGACTCCGCCGATGCCAAAGATCGCCACCTTTGCCTTCGCGAGACGGTCCATATTTTCCGCTCCTAAAAGGAGCTGTGTTCTCGAGAACTGATTTAACATATCTAACTCCAATCCTGTCTGTACTTCAATTGACCAGATACCATTATACCCACTAGTTTGATATGTGTAAAGAGAGTGCTTCATTATTTCGCGATTTCACCACTCGATCAGTTACTGACATTGCACGTGTACCGTACCCTCGATCACTCTGTTGTTAGACTTACGGCAACGGATACGCCCCGCACTCCACAATATTCCGATAGGACACCGGATCCGTATCACCTTCCGTGTTGATCAGCAGGATCACGGAATCCGCTCCAAGTCCCAGCGCCTTTCTCGCAGCCTCAAGTTCCGGGCGTTCCAACAGCATCAGTACAGCTCCCATAGTCGATGCCCCGGATTCGCCGGATACGATCACCGGATCATCCCCCGCCGGCTTTGCGTATGCCCGCATGGCATGGGCAGCCGCATAGTCTTTACAGGTAACGTAAGCCGCAGGAACCGATTTTAACACTGGCCAGATAGATTTACACGGTGTTCCGCAGTTTAATCCCGCCATGATGGTCTCCGGCGCTCCGTCCACCGAGCAAAGTTCCCCCGCTTCCCCGGATCTGAAAATACAATCCGCCACGTCCGGTTCCACGATCATGATCTTCGGTGCCTTCTCCCCGTAATGGTTTACAAGATATCCCGCGACAGCCCCCGCCATGGAGCCGACGCCTGCCTGCAAAAACACATGGGTCGGAATCTCTCCCGCTGCCTCGGTCTGCTCCGCCGCCTCCGACGCCATGGTAAGATACCCGTCCATAATCCAGCCTGGGATCTCCTCATATCCGTCCCAGGAAGTATCCTGGATCAGAAACCATCCGTGCTCCTCACTCATCTTCTTCGCGTATTTTACCGTATCATCGTAATTCCAGTCTGTGACTGTCACCTCCGCCGGACCAGCCTGCCGTACAGCCTCCTCACGAGCCTTTACGGTGCCTTTCGGCATATAGACGTAAGCATGTGCCCCAAAGAGCCCGGAAGCCCAGGAAACGCCCTTTCCGTGGTTTCCATCCGTCGCCGTCACAAACGTGTACTTCGCAGTCTTTTCCCGCACATCCGCTTTCTGAAATTCCGAAAAATCCACCTTTCCTGGATCAAGCCCCAGCTCCCGGCACAGGATCCGAAACATCGCATACGTTCCGCCCAGTCCCTTAAACGCCTTCATCCCGAACCGCTCCGCCTCGTTCTTCACAAAGATTCCTTTTACACCAAGCTTGCCGCCAAGCCCCCGCAGTTGCACCAGAGGTGTCCGGTTATACGCCGGAATACTCTCATGAAATCTCCTCGTCTCCTTCGCCTTTCCCTCAGAAAACGCCGAAAGATCCACCTGATCCACTTCCGGTACATTCATCAAAACTTTTGTTCCGCATTCCTCTTCTAATTTCTTTGCCATAAGAATCCCCTTTCCACGATCTTTCAATTATAAAATTATAACATACGTGCCATAAATTCGCAGTAAAAATCCGGATATTAAAAAGGAAGACCCTTCACGAATCTCTCCACAAAAGGTCTTCCTCCTATACTTTTTCACACATCACAATCGGCTTACGCCTCTTCGATCGCCTTACCAATATCATGTCTCATATACTTATTCTCAAATGATATCCATTCCGTAGCCTCATAAGCCTTCTTTCTGGCTTCCTTCAGATCTTTTCCGGTGGCGGTCACACCGAGGACACGGCCGCCGTTGGTGACGATCTGACCGTTTTCGTTGAATTTTGTGCCGGAGTGGAAGACATAGTAATCGTCTTTTCCCTTGAACTTCTCAAGTCCCTCGATCGGGAATCCTTTTTTATACTCTACCGGGTAGCCGTCGGACGCTAAGATCACACATACTGTCGCGCGGTCATTGTCGAACTTTAAGTCGACCTGATCGAGCGTTCCGTCGATACATGCCTCGAAGACGTCCACAATATCGTTTTCCAGTCTTGGGAGAACGACCTGCGCCTCCGGGTCGCCGAATCTCGCGTTGTACTCCAGGACCTTCGGGCCGTCCGGGGTCAGCATGAGACCGAAGAAGATAACTCCCTTGAACGGTCTTCCCTCTACCTTCATGGCGTCAACGGTCGGCTGGTAGATATATTTCTTACAGAACTCGTCGACTTCCTTCGTGTAGAACGGGCTCGGAGAGAAGTTGCCCATACCGCCGGTATTTAAGCCCTGGTCGCCGTCCTTCGCACGCTTGTGATCCTGGGCGGAGCTCATGATCTTCACGATATTTCCGTCCACGAAGGACAGTACGGATACCTCACGGCCTGTCATAAACTCCTCGATGACGATCTCATCACCCGCGGAGCCGAACTTCTTATCCATCATCAGGGTCTTAACGCCCTCTTTTGCCTCTTCCAATGTCTGGCAGATCAGAACGCCCTTTCCAAGCGCAAGACCGTCTGCCTTCAGTACGATCGGCATCTTTGCGGTCTCAAGATACTCCAGCGCCTTTTCCGGGTCTGTAAATGTCTCATAAGCCGCTGTCGGGATATTGTACTTCTTCATAAGGTCCTTGGAGAATGCCTTGGAACCCTCGAGGATCGCCGCGTTCTTTCTCGGTCCGAATACACGGAGTCCCTCTTTCTCGAAGACATCAACGATTCCGCCTACAAGCGGATCATCCATACCGATCACGGTAAGATCGATCTCTTTTTCTTTCGCGAAAGCAACTAATTTATCAAATTCCATGGCACCGATCGGCACGCACTCCGCTACTTCAGAAATACCTGCATTGCCCGGTGCACAGTAGATCTTATCGACCTTCTTGCTCTGTGCGACCTTCCATGCGATCGCATGCTCTCTTCCGCCGCTGCCAACGATTAAAACCTTCATTCGTTTTTCCTCCTGCTTATCAGTGAAGCCGTTCCTGTATACGCCCCGCGCAGCCAGGAACGGCTGTCTTCTATCCTGTATCAGATCTCTCCGTTTGCGATCATGTCGATGGCCTTCGGCAGGATCTTCCACTCTGCCTGTTCCATGACGCGGCGCTGAAGGACCTCCGGCGTGTCACCTTTTTCCACTTCAACAGCCTTCTGTAAGATGATCGGACCGGAATCCATTCCCTCGTCCACAAAATGTACCGTCGCACCGGTGATCTTTACACCTCTCCGAAGAGCAGCCTCATGGACCTTCAGTCCGTAGAAGCCTACACCGCAGAAGGACGGGATCAGGGACGGGTGGATATTGATGATCTTATCTCTGTATTTTTCAATCATGGCTGCCGGGATCTTCACGAGATATCCTGCCAGCACGATGAGGTCCAGCTCATAGGAATCGATTTTAGCAACCAGTGCCTCATTGAACTCCTCCCTGGACGCAAAATCCTTCGGGGAAAGACACTCAGCCGGAATCCCATGCTTTTTCGCGCGCTCCAAAGCAAACGCGCCTGCGTTGTTGCTGATAACGACCTCTACCTTCGCATTGCGGACCGTTCCAGCGTCAATGGCATCCAGGATCGCCTGAAGATTCGTTCCTCCGCCGGAAACAAGAACGCCGACTCTTAACATAAGGTCACTCCCTTTTCTCCTGCCTCGATGGAACCGATGATATACGGGGTATCTCCCGCTGCCTTCATGGCTGCCATCGTTGTGCGGACATCTTCCTCAGCGACTGCAACGACCATGCCGATTCCCATGTTGAAGGTATTGTACATGATCTTCTCATCGATCTCGCCCTTTTTCTGCATCAGCGGGAAGATCGGCGGGATCTGGTAGCTGTCTTTATGAATCACAGCGCAGACGCCATCCTTTAACATACGCGGAACATTCTCGTAGAAGCCGCCGCCTGTGATATGGCTGCATGCCTTTACGGTAACGCCTGCTTTTTTCACGTTCTTTAAAGCTTTCACATAGATTCTTGTCGGAGCGAGAAGTGTCTCACCAAGAGTCTTTCCAAGCTCGTCGTAATATGTATTTAAGCCCTCCGCAGTCATCTCTTTCTCAAATACCTTGCGGACAAGAGAGAAACCGTTGGAGTGAACGCCTGTGGAAGCCATTCCGATCAGCACATCACCCGGCTGAAGATCCTCACCTGTGATCATATCCTTTTTATCGCAGACGCCAACGGAGAAACCTGCAAGGTCATACTCATCCTCTGCCATAAGACCCGGATGCTCTGCGGTCTCACCGCCGATCAGGGCAGCTTCAGACTGGAGACAGCCTTCCGCAACACCTTTTACGATATCCGCGATCTTTTCCGGATAGTTCTTGCCGCATGCAATATAGTCTAAGAAGAATAACGGCTCACCGCCTGCACACGCGATATCGTTGACACACATGGCAACTGCGTCGATACCGATGGTGTCATGCTTGTCCATGATCATCGCAAGTTTCACCTTTGTTCCACATCCGTCAGTACCGGAAAGAAGGACCGGCTCCTCCATATCTTTGATCTTTGCGAGGGAGAATGCACCGGAAAATCCGCCAAGACCTCCTAAAACTTCCTCACGCATGGTCTTCTTAACATGCTCTTTCATCAGTTCTACAGACTTGTAACCAGCCTCGATATCAACTCCGGCTTTCTTGTAATCCATATGTATTTCCTCCTGGAGAATCTTATGTTCTCGGACATTCTCTGTGCATTCTGCATGCTGCATGCGCAATCATGTCCCGATTTCTATATTTTTTATGCTTATATGAGTTTACACTGTGTCTTCATCAGACCCTGCTGGAAACACAATGCCCGGCAGCTACTCACCTTTCTGTCTGCGGGAACTCTGTTTTTAATATCTCTGTTACTTGTCATTTTTTCATGGAAGCAAGATACTCTTTGTATCCGATCTTGTCGAGCTTCTCAGCCTTGCTCTCAACTTCCGTCTTCATCTTCTCGGAATAAGCTTTTAATTTTTCAAGGAGTTCCGGATCGGATGCCGCAAGGATCTTTGCCGCAAGGATTCCGGCGTTCTTTCCTCCGTTGATCGCTACGGTCGCTACCGGGATTCCGGACGGCATCTGTACGATAGAATAGAGGGAATCCACGCCGCCTAAGTCAGAAGTCTTCATCGGGATTCCGATGACCGGAAGCGGGAAGATCGCTGCGCACATACCCGGAAGGTGAGCTGCCTTGCCTGCGCCGGCGATAATGACCTTCATGCCTTTGCTCTCGGCGCTCTTCGCGTACTCGAAAAATGTATCCGGCTCTCTGTGAGCGGAAATGATCGTCATTTCAAAATCAATACCAAACTGTTCCAGTACCTCGGCAGCCTGTGCCATGATCGGCATATCAGAGTCACTGCCCATTACAATTCCAACTTTTGCCATTGTTTTTTCTCCTTATGAGTGTAACGATTATTGATAAGTAATTCTAATAAATAGCTTTTTAGTAACAATACTTCCTTATCAATCATAATACAAGGTTTTTTTATGCGCGTCAAGTAGGAATCCGTAGATTCTGCCAACTTCATGCAGTGATGTGATACTGCAAAATATAATATTCTTCCTATCCATCGGTCTGTCAGCGGCTTTTCCTGGGACCACAAGTGTCCACACTCAGTGTAATTATGTAAAAACACCCTGAAATACATAAATGAATTACATATTTCAGGGTGTCCTGTCATCAGCTGCATAACCACTGTGTTCATAATTTTCTCTATGCTATTCCGGTTTTGCAGTCTGATAAAACTTTTTGTAACGATTCTGTATCTTCACAGTTACAACTTTTTCTTATTTTTCATCCAGCGGCCTATTTAATTCATCCAGCCCCGCCAGAACAAACCTTCCGTCCAGAATGATATCTATCTTCGTTCCGTCTGTATGGACTGCGGAAATTCTCTCCAGCTCCTTATATGGGATCGTGATATCCGTGTGGACGCCGAAGTACGCCTTCGAGACATCTTCCTTCCTTAATATAGAAACTTCGTTGTCTCTCGCGATCATCTCCTTGCCGTCCGGATTGTACATCGGGCTGTCCTCAGACCAGCTGTAGCAGGTGTCGCCAACTGCAAAGTGCGGTCCCATCTTCTCGACGATAAGGATCGGCAGGCGGTCCAGAATTCCAAACTTCTCCGCCATCGCGTAAGCCGTCGTGTTCGTTCCGATGGCAAACTCACCGAGGGGCAGCGTCTCGTGACCGTTCATGATTCCCTGCACGATGAGACGGTGTCCGGCTTCCTGATCGATCACTCCATTTTCCACGAAGTTATCGCATACCGCTGAAACCACACGGCCGTCCTTGAATTCCATGCGGAGATTCCGGTACTGGATATCTCCGATATAAACCGTTCCCACATTTAAGATTCCGTTCGTTCCCGCAAGCTTCGGGGAAGTGAACACCTCGCCAAGCGGAATATTTACATCCGCCACACAGTTCTCAAACTTCGTCTGCTTTTCCGGGTTGGAAATCGCAGCCAGCTGGACCTGCATGTTCGTCTGGTTCTCCCCTTTTCCGGTGATCTCCACATACTCCGCCGTATCGAGAACATCAATGATCTTCTGCTGCATGTCACGGTAAAGTTCGTAATCCAGGGTGTTGATCCGGATCGTCTCCTTAAAGATCTCCGGGAACAGTTCCCCGATTGCCGGAACCGGGAACGCGATGATCGTAAAGCTCGTCTCATCCCCCGGAATATATTCGTTCACCACCGTCATAGAGAGATTCCTGTACTCCAGATAAAGGTTCTGCTGTTTCTCCGTAAACGCCCATGCCTCCGGCTTATTCACTGGCTCAAAGCCCGGCTCGCCGAAGGTCTCGATGACCGCCGGTCCCGCGTAAGCGGCTGCGTCCTCTTTATACTGCTCGTAGGCCGTCTTTAAGACACCGATCTTCCGGTCACGGAACGCCTTGTCCATATAGACTGCGCTGTCATAACGATGGTCATAATCATACTGTCTGTTCGGGGAAGAGGATGCGTATCCGCTGTGTCCTGCCGGATTCCGGTTGATGCTGCCCACAGCACTTCTGCAAAAGATCACCGAAAGCCCCGCTGCCTCGAAATTTTTTACTGCCTGGCGTACCATGCGTTCAAAACCGATCGGATAACGCACTGACACCGTCTTCTTCTTCGAAAGATCTCGGCCCATGACCTCAAATCCACGGATATATCCGTCAGTATAGGTATCTGCCATCTTCCTGATCTCTTCCTCCGGCAGGCTGTTTAAGAACGCCGCTGTCTTCTCCTCTTCCGGGGAAATATACGCACCGAACCGGTAGAGATACGAGAGATCGGAAAGGTCACTCTCCATGATGATCTTTTTCGCGAAGTCAAGCTTTGGATCCACGCCTTCCTGTACACGGTAAGTCAGAGTCACATCACAGTAGTCGCTGGCGCTCCAGTAGAGCACGTCCTTGATCTCCTTCGCTGCCGGAAGTGTCTCGCCCTCAAAGAGATTGTAGATCTCGATCAGTGCCTCGTTTCCGATCACGAGATCCAGAACACGTCCCTCAAACGCGTAAATGATATCCCCGCGGATCTCCGCATAGAGATAGGAAAGAAGCTTTCCGTACTCCTCTCCCAGTGTCTTCACCGCGTAAGCCGGATTCGTATAGCTTGTCTCATAGTTTTCAGGAAGAACATCCGCATAAAGCTTATGGTTTAACGTTCTTCCCTCTTCCAGTGTCATCTGATCCAGGCTTCCGTCCTCTTTCGCCTTTAAGACCTCGCCGCACTGGATAATGAACTCTGTCACTTTTCTAAAATAATCCCGGTAGTTTTCCGGTACCGTCTCTTCCGTCAGAATTTCCTGGATCCGCGCCATGGAAAGGTCATAGCGCTCTCTGATCAGATCTTGTTCCATGTGTCATGCCTCCATTTCACGTTCATTTTCCGCACCTGAAAAAGATGCGCTCCGGACCGCTGTTCCCGGTTCCGCCCTGTCATCTTTACAGCGCAAACACGATCATCAGTACCCACACCAGCAGCAGGATCCCCGCCGCCGCAAGGCTGATCTTCGCCAGAAGATAATTCTTCTCTTTCTCCATCATGGCAAATACACCATAGACCACCGATGACACCGCAATGATAATACTGCAAAAACCCAGAGCCGCAGCCGCAAGCGGTGCATTCCCCTGGGTATAGTACGAAAAGCTGATGGCGGCGGCATAAAAGACAAGTGCCGCCGCTGCGAGCCCTGCCGCCACAAAACTATTCTTTGCAAACGGCTTTTTTATATACGATACTTTATTTCCGATTCGTTCCACTGTATCTCTCCCAAACGCCTCTCGCAAGGACAAAAATAATATACCCGGCAAAACCACCGATGGTATTTAAGAGCAGGTCATCCACATCAAAGCTTCCGACTTTGCCGACAAGCTGCATCGTCTCCACAAGAAGACTCATGGCAAAGCTTAAGAGTACTGTGATATACCAGTGTCTCGTCCGCACCCAGATGACCGGCAGAAAAAAGCCAAAGGGCATAAATGCCAGCACGTTGCCGAAAATATTCAAGAACACCGCGCGCCAGCCAAGAATGTTCCTGTATAAAAGAAAGCGCCGAATCTCTTTAAAAAGGGTCAGGTTGTAGGAATATTCGGCCCTCGCGTCGGGGCTGCGCCCCATTTCTTCGGCGAAAAACAGGAAATATGTCAGCAGAACCAGATACAGGACGAAAAGAACCGCCCCGAGAATCCGATGTCTGTGTTTTTTCATTTTTAAAATTCTCCATTTCCACCAAAACAGGGGTCCTGTTTCGTGGTCCTTCTCTCCGGATACTCTCCGAATTTTTAAGCAGGAAAGGAGATGCCGCCATAAAGGCCACATCTCCCACTCCGTTCATCTCACTTTTCAGGCATGCTTCACCGCTCTTTTTGTTTGCACAGCCGCGTTAAAACCGCCCTGATCCGATTAAAACGTGATCTCAGATTTTCTCTTAAGAAGCAGTGCCCCGTTCACGATCGCGATGATTCCGGCAGCAAGTCCAACAGAGGCAACGATAACTCCAACCGCGATGCTCGCTGCCCCTGTGTTTCTCATGGTCTTATAAATTTTTTCCATAAAACCGCTCCTTCTTATTTTACGCCATACTGCTCATAGTATGCGTCGATCGCAGCTTTTAATGTGTCGTCGATGATAACTTTTCCCTTGTACTCTTTATTGTAGAGGTGCTCAACAACTTCCTTCATAGTTACGATCGCTGTTGTGCGGAAACCGTATTTCTCCTGGATCTCGGTAAGAGCGGACTTCTCGCCTTTACCTCTCTCGCAGCGGTCTACGGATACAACAAGACCGAGAACATCGACATCGCCCTGTGCCTTGATGATCGGAAGTGTCTCCTCGATGGATGTACCCGCTGTTGTCACGTCCTCGATGATAACGACCTTGTCACCGTCAGCGATCGGGCTGCCGAGAAGGATTCCCTTGTCACCGTGGTCTTTTACTTCTTTTCTGTTGGAGCAGTACTTGATGTCCGCGCCGAAGTGCTCGCTGATCGCCATGCTTGTTGCAACGGTCAGCGGGATTCCCTTGTAAGCCGGTCCAAAGAGAACATCGAAGTCTGTTCCGAATGTATCATTGATTGCCTTCGCGTAGTACTCGCCGAGCTTTCTGAGCTGGGCGCCTGTGCGGTAGAAGCCTGTGTTTACGAAAAACGGTGTCTTTCTTCCGCTCTTTGTTACGAAATCTCCAAATTTTAATACGCCGCAATCAACCATGAATTCAATAAATTCCTGCTTGTACTTTTCCATGACCTAAAAACTTCCTTTCAAAATAATATTCTTAGTGCACAGCACCAATTAACTCGTGGATATCTTCCACACCGTACTTCTTCATGTACGCCTCGATGCCCTCGATCACCTGGATCGTCGTATCCGGGTTGATGAAATTCGCGGTTCCGATGGACACTGCTGTCGCACCTGCGAGGATGAACTCCAGCGCGTCCTCAGCCGTCATAATGCCGCCCATTCCGATCACCGGGATCTTCACAGCGTTTGCGACCTGATATACCATGCGGACAGCCACCGGTTTGATCGCCGGGCCGGACATACCGCCGGTCTTGTTTGCCAGGGCGAATGTGCGCCTGTTGATATCGATCTTCATTCCCGTGATCGTGTTGATCAGGGAAACCACATCCGCACCGCCTGCCTCAACGGCTCTCGCCATCTCAGCGATATCCGTAACATTCGGGGAGAGCTTCATGATCACCGGCTGCTTTGCGACCTTCTTTACCGCCTTTGTGATCTGTTCCGCGCATTTCGGATCCTGGCCGAATGCGATTCCGCCCTCTTTTACGTTCGGGCAGGAGATATTGATCTCGAGCATATCCACGTCAGCGTCAGCGAGACGCTCCACAACATCCACATAGTCGCTCTCGGACTTTCCGCAGACATTAACGATGATCTTTGTGTCATGCTGTCTTAAGAACGGAACGTCGCGCTTCATGAACACGTCGACGCCCGGTCCCTGAAGACCGATAGCATTTAACATTCCGCCGTAAACTTCCGTCACTCGCGGGGTCGGATTTCCCGGCCACGGCACGTTTGCAATTCCTTTTGTTACAACAGCGCCGAGACGGTCAAGATCGATCATCTCGCCGTATTCCATACCGGAACCAAAGGTACCGGAACAGGTCATCACCGGGTTCTTTAACTCTACACCGGCAAGTGTTACTTTTGTATTCATGCCTGCTCCTCCTTCTTGATCATGATGCCGGAGGCGATGCGCTCGCGCTGCTCATCCGGAGTCAGAAGTTCTACCTCTTCAGCGCGGAATACCGGACCATCCTTGCAGATTCTCTTGTTTCTCACGTTACTGTGCTCATCAATGTCCTTGCTGTGGCATACACAGCCAAGACAGGCACCGATTCCGCATGCCATCTTTTCTTCCAGAGAGATATAACACTCGATCCCGTTCTCCATTGCGTAGGTCTTTAATGCCTTCAACATCGGAGTTGGTCCGCATGCGTAGATAATATCCGCGGTAAGCTTCTCCGCGCGGATCGCGTCGATGACATTTCCTTTTGTTCCGACACTTCCATCCTCTGTCGCGATCACGACATCGGCGTATTTGCGAAGCTCGTCCGCGAGGAAAGTCTCTTTATCTCTGTAACCGATGACTGCTGTCTTCTCGCAGTCCAAGTTCTTAGCAAGCTCTAACATCGGCGGGATTCCGATTCCGCCGCCGATCAGGAATGCTTTTTTCTTCTTTAAGGGGAATCCATTTCCCAGCGGTCCCATAATATCGAGGGTATCGCCTTCCTTGTATGCGGAAAATTCCTTTGTTCCGGCTCCCGCGATGCGGTAAACGATCCGAAGTCTTCCATTCTCCTTGTCTGCCTCGCAGATACTGATCGGACGCGGCAGAAGCTTTGACTGGTCATTGGTGTAAACAGCGATAAACTGTCCCGGTACGGCTGCTTTTGCCATCTCCGGTGCGTCAAGCCACATGCTGTAGATTCCCTCTGCCAGTTTTTCCTGGCTGTGGATCACAGCGTTTACTTTTTTCTGTGCCATGGTTTCCTCCTGGTGGTTTACTATCAGTATTCCGGTGCTTTTCCAACTTTCCGGAACACTGTTTTTATATGGTTACAACACATCAGCCACGGACATACGCCATGGCTGATAAATTTTCAATGTACTATTATAATACGGAGTTGATATCCGCGATCATATCCACAACGGCCTGTCTGGATGCCTCTGCGAAATGTTCCGGACCGAACTTTGCGTATTTCTCCTGCTTATACGCAGCGATGATTCCTCTGGAGGAGTTTACGACAGCTCCGAGACCATCCTCGTTGAAACAGTGCATTAAGTCTTTCGCGGTACCGCCCTGTGCGCCGTAGCCCGGTACAAGGAAGTATGTCTTCGGCATGAGCTTTCTTAAGATCTTGCTCATCTCCGGATATGTAGCGCCCACAACAGCGCCTACGTTGCTGTAATCGCCGTCCATGCTTGCTTCGCCCCACTCAACGACCTTCTCTGCGACTAACTCGTAGAGCGGTCTTCCGTCTACAAGGCGGTCCTGGAACTCGCCGCTGGACGGGTTGGATGTCTTAACGAGAACAAAAAGGCCTCTGTCCTCATCGTTGCAGACATTGACGAACGGTTTGATTCCGTCTGTTCCAAGGTACGGGTTTACTGTGATAAAATCCGTATTAAAACCGCGGCATTCATTGCTTCCAACTTTTACACTTCCGATATGTCCAACTGCATATGCGGAGGAAGTGGATCCGATATCGCCTCTCTTTACATCTCCGATCACAAGGAGTCCCTTGTTCTGGCAGTACTCGATGGTGCGGGCATATATTTTAAGACCCTCAATGCCAAACTGCTCATACATTGCAATCTGCGGTTTCACTGAGGGAATCAAATCATAAGTGTTATCAATAATTTCTTTGTTAAACTGCCATACAGCCTCGGCAGCTCCTTCCATGGTCTCGCCGAAGTCCTTAAATGCTCTCTGGACAATATGGTTCGGGATATAACCTAACATAGGGTCAAGACCGACGCAGATCGGTGCCTTTGTCTTCTGAATCTTCTGTATGAGCTGACTGATCATAGTTTCCTCCTCCGATGTAGTTGCGTTTCTACAACACCTTATTCTTTCCAATTTTAGCATATGGTGTTTCCGGTTTCAAGTAGAAATATAGAGGTTGGGAAAATTTCTGCAATTTGAGGAGAATCGGGGAATATTGTGACAGATGGGGAGCTGGCCTCCCCTCTTATACTACTTCCCAATGTCCTTTATGGCTGGTACCGACACGTTTGATAATGTTCTGTTGCCTCATCCTATTTACATGATATTTTACCCTGTTGATTTTCCAACCTAATTTTTCTGCAATCTCTTTCTGAGTCATGTCTGGATTCTGGCTTATTATCTGCAAAATAGTTTTGGCCTCTTGGCTTAGTTTCGTTTGGGTGGTAGTTTGGGTGGTATCTTTGGTGGTTTGGGTGGTATCCCGCGCAGTTTGGGTGGTGTCCTGCACAGTTTGGGTGGTACTTTGGGTGGCTTGGGTATTACCTTGGGTAGCTTGGGTGCCACTTTGGATATTTTCTTCCGCACATCTTATCACTGTATCTTCCGTATTCCGATAAAGATTAATACGGAACCCGATCTCTAAATCCTGAAACTCTGGCTCCCGCAGTCCATACTCTTTCATCGCCTCCAACAATTTCGGAATCCCACTGCCCCATGCTTCAATCAGATTCATGTATGAAAAAGCATGTGCCAATGCACGATTTCGAATTTTAGAGTATCCCTCTCTCATTTTATCCAATGTCACACCTGGCATCAAACCGCCCGGAGAGGTGATCTCCAACCGATCATCATAAATCGCCACCTGGATATGTGAACTTTGTAAATAGCTACAGTTCATCACAGCATTAATAATCAACTCACGAATACTGTCCGGCGGTAATTCATAAATATCTTTCCGATAAATTCCCTCAAGTTTTGCGCCTAAATGAATATTTCTCAATACAAACTGGAACGAATCATCGATCTGCTGCCATAATGGACCGCTATACTCACGCTTGTCCACAAATACAGCACGCGTTTTTCCTTTGAACATTCCACATTGGATATGTGACAAGAATTCATCCTTTCCCAACAGGAAAACATATCCATTTGTAGGATGTATACTTCCATCTTCTGCTTCTGCCAGTAGTCCCCAACTGAGCAGTACATTCTTTGTTATATCCTTAACCGCTTCTTTCTGCGTCTTTGACTTTCCATTCGCAATAGCTACTTCTTTCATCTGCCTGCATAGTTCTGCAATCTCTTCATCTGTAACTGTCAAATCTCTGCGAATAACCTTGTCATAGGATCGTCCCTCATCCTCATAATACATTTCAGCTGTTAGGTCACGTCCAGCAGGACGGGATGTCCCCGAAACCCGGATATAAGTGCCATCCTTAATTCCCATGGACTTGATATAATACGGTCTCTGTTTTCCCGGGCTGATCTCAGCAATAATGATCGTCTTATCCTCAATCGTCTGTAAGTAAACATCTGGAATAACGACCGGTTCACAGCTGTCCGATATTGCTGTAGTAATCGCATCAATCTCCGAAAAGACATTTTCCTTAGGAATACCGACTACCTCACGAGTATCATCATCAACGCCAAATACAATGCGTCCGCCCTCTCCATTTGAGAAGGCAATAACTGTTTTCATGTATTTTATACTATCCTTCGGTCTCTGGACTTTAAACTCTACATTTTTTGATTCACCTGCTAAGATTTCTCCAATAGTCAATAAATTCACCTCCACTCAGTTTCTACTATATTTCGCAATTATTTTCCATTTCCATATGGTGTCTTCGTTTCCGCAACCATCGATAATGTATCCCGACTATTAAAATCGTAAGTTACTATCTTTTGTTCCGCATCGGTAAATGTAGATGAACCACCGATTCCAAAATATTTTTCAAAGAATTGTTTCAGTTTGTCAATAACGCCCTGCTTCTTCTTTGCTCTTCCACCGCCGCCGAAACGAGAGATTGGCGGCATAAGCCTATCTATATCCGTTCCCGCCGTCTTGATCTCTCCATCCCGGAATGCATTCTCCATAAATTTTCTGGTATCTTCCGGTTTCAGGCGTTCTTCCGCAATAATATTATCGAGGTCATGATCTCGCTGCTCTACCACATAGCTATGCCACTCATTCATAACATCATCCACATCATTGATTCCCGCTATAAAGGTTTCAATGAGCTGTTTCTTGCTGCGCAGTTCCGGACTGGCGTCAATTGCCTTGTTGATGGTTATCAATACTTCTTTATCCTCACAATGGGTATCATGATACTTCTTCACAAGCATCAGAATATAATCAATATTGATTTCTATCTGACGAATCAGTTCAATCTCAAATACCACATCATCTGTAATATCCGTACTTTCCTGCCGCTTGTGTTTCCACTCATCGCGCAGATCCTGATAACGACCAAGATAATCCTGCAGATCACGCTCAGTAATCAATTCTTTCTCTTTAAATTCATCAAATGAAATCAAAAGATTTCTCATTCGGAGAATTGCCCCAAACAAGGCAATAAACTCTTTTTGATTTTGTTCCCCGATGATCTGGGATTCTGACAGTGGAAACTTATCATTCAGTTCTTCCACCATATCCACATATCCCGGCATCGGTTTGCCATCTACCGATTCATATCCATAATAATAATCCTTAAAGCTCTGCAGAAGAACAATGCCTCCTGCATTCTTGTCCCCAAACAGGGAAATGGCACTGTCCACCCGCTTTTGCAGATTGCGAAAACATACAATATTTCCAAAGGTTTTTATAGAATTCAAAATGCGGTTTGTGCGCGAGAATGCCTGTATTAATCCATGCATTTTCAGATTCTTATCCACCCATAAAGTATTCATGGTTGTCGCATCAAAACCAGTAAGAAACATATTTACTACAATCAGAATATCCAATTCCTTATTCTTCATACGAAGAGACACATCTTTATAGTAATTCTGGAATTTATCACTTGAAGTGTCATAATTTGTATGGAACATCTGATTATAATCTTCTATTGCCTCTTCTAAAAAATCTCTGGATGGCTGATCAAGCGCAGAAGTATCTTCAGAGTTTTCCTCATCCAGAATTCCATCCGATTCTTCCTCATTTGCGCCATAGCTGAAAATAGTCGCAACACGCAATTTCTTAGTCGGATCTGCTGACATCTGCTTTTTGAATTCCTGATAATACAGCTTTGCCATCTGCACACTTGATACAGCAAAAATAGAATTAAAGCCACTGATTCTCTGTTTCTGCTTGATTTCCTCTACCTCGTCCCTTTTAGCCGAGGCAACCTCTGCAATATTCGTAAGTGTATTGTATATGTATGTTTTATCTCCACGATATGTCTTCTGGTCAAAATGTTCCAGTATATACTGCGTCACAATATGAATTCGCTCAGGAGCCATCATAACCTTTTCCCTATTGATGTCCCAGACCATCTCATCTGTGATTTCTTCATCCGCATCCATTGTTTTAATATAATCGACACGAAACGGGAGAACATTTTTATCATTAATTGCATCCACAATTGTATAGCTGTGAAGCTGATCGCCAAAAGTCTGTCCTGTTGTAAAAAATTCTGGATTCTTCGCTCTGCCGGAATTGACCGAGAATATTGGCGTTCCTGTAAATCCAAATAAATGATATTTCTTGAAATTCTTTACAATGGCAGTATGCATGTCACCAAACTGACTGCGATGGCACTCATCAAAAATGATGACAATATGCTTCGTGTATACTTCATGCCCCGGATTTTTCTTTATGAATGTAGCTAATTTCTGGATTGTAGTAATAATAATATGGGCATCCGGATCTTCAAGCTGACGTTTTAATACAACGGTTGAAGTATTGCTGTTTGCAGCTCCTTTTTCAAAACGGTCATATTCCTTCATGGTCTGGTAATCCAGATCCTTACGATCAACCACGAACAATACTTTATCAATATACGACAATTTTGACGCCAGTCTTGCTGTCTTAAAAGAAGTGAGTGTTTTTCCTGATCCTGTGGTATGCCAGATATAACCTCCACCTTCAACACTGCCATACTTTTTATAATTATTAGCAATTTCAATGCGATTGAGAATTCTTTCTGTAGCCGTAATCTGGTATGGACGCATAACCATCAGCATATCCTCAGACGTAAAAATACAATACTTTGCGAGGATATTGAGAATCGTATGTTTCGCAAAAAATGTCTTGGTAAAATCAATGAGATCAGGGATCACTCGATTATTAGCATCGGCCCAGAAACAAGTAAATTCAAAACTGTTGCTCGTCTTTGTCTTACTGGCACCACGTTTTTCATGTTCCTTTTCTGCATTTCGTCTGGTACTATTGGAATAATACTTTGTATTTGTTCCATTTGAAATTACGAAAATCTGAATATACTCGTATAATCCACAGCCCGCCCAGAAAGAATCCCTCTGATATCGATTGATTTGGTTAAACGCCTCTCGAATGGCAACACCTCTGCGTTTCAGTTCGATATGTACGAGCGGCAGGCCATTCACCAGTACCGTAACATCATAGCGGTTGTCATGCTTTGCACCATCTCCTGTACCGATCACATACTGGTTGATGACCTGCAGTCTGTTATTATGGATATTCTTTTTATCTATGAGCGTGATGTTCTTGGAAGAACCATCATCACGAGTCAGTACCTGAACATTATCCTCCTGTATCTTTCGGGTCTTTTCCACGATATGCTCATTTGGATTAGCAACAGCATTTTTGAAAAAATCTTCCCATTCTGTGTCAGAAAATCGATAATTATTCAGTTCTTCTAACTTTTTACGGAGATTTGCAATCAAATCTTTCTCCGTGTGAATAGGCAGATATTCATAGCCCTGCTCACACAACAAACGAATAAACTCCTGTTCCAGTTCTGCTTCACTCTGGTAACTGTCGGAGCGCTTCTTGACTGGTTCATATTCTGTGACAACGGTATTTTCTGATGTTTCCGCTACAATATTAAAGTACGGCACATGATCGCCTCCCTATTTTTGTAATTCTTTAAAAGATAACAGCTTGTCCCTGTAATATTCATATTGCTTTTGACGTGCCTCGATTTCAGCTGGAAGACCCGCGGTCAGGTCATTGCAGAGATTATCAAAACGGTTGAGTATAGAAATAATTCTCTTTTGTTCTTCCAAAGACGGTACGCAAATCTTAGCTCGGCTAATATTATCATTATA
>OGFO01000491.1_pt1 | contig 25712 bp, 16 predicted proteins | sample 1570981 | NCBI WGS metagenome assembly OGFO01 (sample SAMEA2581955, study PRJEB24529) | metagenome | biome: Human gut stool | place: China | collected 2011
AGGCCGGCAGCAGTCGGTCCCAGAGAAGAAGCGTTGCATAAAAGGCGGCGGCGAAAAACAGCGGCGCGGCCTGAGGGACCTGCTGCCGGACCGCCCGGAGGGCCGTTCCCAACAGATAGACCGCGGAGCCAATCTTGAAGCAGAAGATCAGCAGGGAGAATGCTTTCATTACCGGGATCATCAGATATGGAGACAGCGGTCCGTAGCAGAGGGCTGCCAGACAAAACAGCCAGCCCATAATTTCCACCGTCAGGGCAACTGGGCGTCGGATCTGACACACCCGGTTTTGCAGCGTTACCACCAGCACCACCATGGCATAACCCACGGAGATCTCCACGGCATACCCGGGCCGGGGCGGCAGGGCGGCACCGGCGACGGGAAATTCTCCCCAGATGCCCCCTGCACCCGAGCCCAGATGGCCACTTTCTTGTGGCGAGCCGTCGGTTCGCCTACCCCTGAAAGCGGCGAAAACATCTTTGTGGATGTGCCCGCAGACAGTTGGTATATCCAAGCCGTCCAGTGGGTGTATGCGCAAAAAATCACCAACGGCACTGGCAGCGGGAAGTTCTCCCCCGATGCCGTCTGCACCCGGGCGCAGATGCTGAAAAACGCTTCGAACGCAACGTAATGCCCGGATACCCGGTGGGGCAGGTCAGCTCGCCCCGCCAGCTTGATGAAAAATTATGAAAAGCAGGCAGTTTTCGGAGGAAAATCTCCGAAAACTGCCTGCTTTTAACCGGACGGGGAAGTACAGGCTTTATGGGGCAAGGTATCCACCTGCGAATATAAAAGTTGGGGCAGTTTTCAAGACCGCCCCAACTCTACAATTGGGTTAAAATGATAGATTCCTGCTTTGTTGTCTCTCCGAAAAACTCGTGAGCATCAACGCTGCGCTCTCCGCAAATCCTTGACCGGCACGACAACCTGCGTGATGTAGTCGCCGCTGTGTTCGCCCCGGTTGGGCGGCCCCTCCAGATAGACGGCGCGGAACGGCCCTGTGGTTTCAATACCCTTTTCCCGAATATGCTCCATCAGTGCACGGATCGCTGTCGCCGTTCCCTCATAGGGCCCGCGGTAATAGATGCACAGGGCGGGCGCTTCCGCGAATTCCATCCGCTCAGGACCATCAAAGTCGTTGTCCACAGGGATGCAGCACATGAGATCCAGTATGCCCGGCTCCGGCGTCATCCGCATGGTAAACATCCGCCCGACCATAGACATTTTTCCGGTGCGGGCAGCGGCAATATAGGTGTCCCGCAGCTTATTTGCGGCCTCGGCCACGTCGGCGCAGGAATAGCGGCGGACAAAGCACACCTGCCGGGGGAGGACGGTTTTATGGATGGTCAGATCGCCCTGTCTGGCGGAGCGCACCTGCAGCATTTGAATATTTCGATCCAGCATATCGCGCAGATCAAGCAGACGGTGCAGATGCTTGTCCATATTCTTGGTATCGTAATAATATTCCGCCACCTCTTTCAGAGAGAGGCCGAGAGCTTGCAGAGATTTGATAGAGCGGATCTGTGTCATATTATCCGCCGTATAGTAGCGAAAGCCGCTTTTCTCATCCTTGACCGCTGGGGTCAGCAGCCCCATATCCTCATAGAGCAGGATCGCCTTGCGGGTCACACCGAGGATCTTTGCCACTTCCCCGATTTTGAACAGGTTATCCCCATGCTTTTTCACAATAACCACCTGCTTTTATGAAAAAAGTCTCTTGACTCGTCCCTTTAGGGGCGAATTATAATGACAGTGTAGCAGAATATATCCATCTCCGCAAGACCAGCTTCCTCAAAAACCAGACCGCTTTTTTGGGAGGCGTCCTGCCGGAGTGCTGCAAAAAGGGGGGAAGAAATACGGTGACAAAGGTGGCATTTTGCGATGATGACAGCGCCGTACTGCGTGAGCTCCGGTTGCTGCTGGAGCAATACTGCGCGGATCGGGACGAAGAGCTCGACTGCGCCATGTTTCACAGCCCCCTGGAACTGATCCGCTCGATGGAACGCGGCGCCGGGTTTGACATTCTGTTCCTGGATGTCCTGATGCCGGGGGTCAACGGGATCGACACGGCGTCAGAGATCCGAGCGTTTGACAAAGCAGTCAAGATCATTTTTCTGACCTCCTCGGCGGAGTTCGCGGTACAGTCCTATGCGGTGGGGGCCTACTTTTACCAGCTCAAACCCATCTGGAAGGAGAGTTTTTTCCGGCTGATGGACTCCGTTCTCGCGGCGTGTGAAAAAGAGCATCTGGACAGCATTGTCCTGCGGTGCAAAACCGGTGTTGCCCGAATCGGGCTGAAGGAGCTGGAATACTGCGAAGTCATCCACCGGACGCTGTTTTTCCACCTGACCTCCGGCAAGGTGCTGGAGAGCATCGGAAGTCTGGACGATTTGAGCGCCCAGCTGGAGCCATACCGGTGCTTCCTGCGGCCCCACCGCTCTTATCTGGTCAATCTGGAATATGTCCGGAATATCTCCGCTCGGGCGGTCACCATGTCCTGTCTGACAGAGATCCCGCTCCCACGGGGGAAGTATAATGAGGTCAAGGACACATATCTGGAATACGCCTTCCGGAACAGGCGGGTGATGGTATGAGCGCGGCTGTCTCCCTGCTGAACGATGTTGCGGTGAGTCTGTTCGGGAGCATTCTGGCCGCCAGCTTCTGCGGCGCGCTGGACTCCCGCCGGAACCGGGTGGCGTTCTGGTGCTGCATGGTGGTGATCCCCCTTGCGTCGGGCTGGATCTATGCCACATGGGATGGGGAATTTCTCCGGATGATCTACCCGCTGATCATCCACCTGCCCCTGATCCTGCTCATGTCCTCACTCACCGAAAGGACATGGTGGTCGGCGGTTTCCGTCCTGACCGCCTACCTCTGCTGCCAGCTCCGGCGCTGGCTTGCGCTGTTTGTGGTGGCGCTGGCCTCCGGCGGCCATGTGATGCAGGATGTGGTGGAGCTTGCCGTCACGCTGCCGCTGCTTGTCCTGCTGCTGCGGTTTGCCGCGCCGTCCATCCGGAGGCTGGCGGATCACTCCATCAAACTGAAGTTGGTATTCGGCGTGATTCCAACGGTGTACTATGTGTTTGACTATGCAACCGTCGTCTACACAGACATTCTCACCAGCGGCAGACCTGTGGTGGTGGAGTTTATGCCCTTTGTCTGCTGTGGAGCATATCTGGCATTTCTTCTGTATTATGTGGCTGAGGAGGAGCAGCGGAACCGGCTCCAGCAGCTTCAAAACGGCCTGGGAATGCAGGTGACCCAAGCGGTCAGGGAGATCGACGCGCTGCGCCAGTCCCAAAAGCAGGCCAGCGCCTATCGCCATGACCTGCGTCACCACCTGCAATATCTGGCGGGCTGTATCGAAGAGGGGCAGACAGAGCGGGCACAGGCCTATATCTCCGGCATCTGCGCGGAGATTGAGGCACAGAAGGTACAATGGTACTGTGAAAACGATACGGCAAATCTCATCCTCTCCGCCTTTGCGCAGCGCGCCAGCCGGGACGGCATTTCCCTGAACGCGGCGGTGACGCTCCCGCCCTTTCTCCTGATCTCCGACAGCGATCTGTGCGTGCTGCTGTCCAACGCGTTGGAAAACGCCCTTCACGCCTGTCAGAATCTGCCCGTTGCGGAAACGCCCCCCGTCATTTCGGTGGGGGGCTATGAGCAGGACAGCAGGCTCTTTTTGCAGGTGGCCAATCCCTGCGCCGAACCAGTCCGGTTTGAAAACGGCGTTCCCATCTCCAACCGGCCCGGTCACGGTCTGGGCGTTCAGAGCATCTGCGCCATCGTGAAGCGGTACGGCGGCATCTGCTCATTCTCGGCGAACAACGGAATATTTCTCCTGCGGCTGTCCCTTTGAAGGTGGGCGCGCGGTCGATTCAGTACATTCTGCGTACGATTCAGGCCGTGCGCCCCCTTTTTTTATTCATGGGGCTTATGATACAGATAAGCCAAACGGCTGTATGAAATACAGGAGGAATACGAACATGAGAAAACTACTTACCATTTTGCTGGCAGCGGTGCTGTGCCTCTCCCTGGCGGCCTGCGGCGGCAGCGGCCCGGATAAGCAGCCCGCCATCGACGCCTACAACGAACTTGCCGAAAATTACAACAAGTTTGTGGAGATCACCAATGAAGATTTGAGCGGCTGGAGTGAAGAAGACATCGACTACATGAATTCGATTGCCGACGCGATCACGCAGTACGGTGAGCAGCTGGAGAGCGATGCCGAACTGACGCAGGAGCAGCTTGACGAGATGGTTGAGGCGTGCAATGAGTTCAACGGCATCATTGAGGAATATCTGGAGAACGAAGGATAATTCAAGACAACGATACATGATGTCATTTTGATTCTGCTTGAGGCGGATGCGCCAGTCCGCATCCGCCTTGAGTTTTGAAGGAGGCTATTTTTATGCCGTTCATCATAATTGGCGGGCTGATCGCAATTTTCGTGATCTGGGGGATCGGCGTCCAGCGCAGGCTGGTGGCCATGGACGAGAATGTCAACAACGCCATGAGCCAGATTGGGGTGCAGCTCTCCTCCCGTTTCGATGCGCTCACCGCCCTGCTGGATCTGGCAAAAGGATACGCCGCTCACGAGTCCCAGACCCTGATCGAGACCATCAAATCCCGGCGCAGCGTCATCACGGCCACATCCACCCCGGACGATGTGCTGAAGCAGGAGGGAATCATCTCCGAGGCCCTGGGCCGCATCTCCATGGTGGCGGAGCGGTATCCTGAGCTGAAGGCCAGCGAGAGTTATAAAAAGTGCATGGATGCCGTGGACAGCTATGAAAAAATGGTGCGCACCAGCCGCCTCATCTACAACGACAGCGTGACCAGGCTGAACCGGGAACTGCGGATGTTTCCCACCTCCCTGCTGGGCGGCATGTTCGGGTTCCGTCAGCGGGACTATCTGGAGGCGGTGGAAGAAAAGGCGGATATGCCCAGTATGAAGTGAGCCAATGAAACAGAAGATTGCGGTCATCATTGCGGCCTTCCTTTGCGCTGCCTTGCTCTGCACGCCGGCTCTGGCGGCCAGCCGTGTGCCGGAGATGGAGCTCGATGTGGCTTTGCGGCCCGACGGCGCGGCCCACATCATCCAGACCTGGACGACCGACGCCGATGAGGGAACAGAGTTTTATCTCGGATGCAGGGACAGCGGCTATCTGACCATCACCGATTTTTCCGTCTCCGACCAAAACGGCCCCTATGTCTATGTGGAGGACTGGGACGTGGACGCTTCCTTTGAGGAGAAGGCGAACCGCTGCGGGATTCTTGAGACCGGCGAGGGCGTGGAGCTATGCTGGGGCGTCAGCGAATACGGGGATAACCGCTATACCATTGAATATGTGCTCCATGATCTGGTGGGAAACTACTCCGACGCAGACGGCTTCAACCACCGCTTTGTGGACGAGATGAACTTTTTCCCCACTGATGTGACGCTGACCATCCGCAACCAGGACGGCACGCCGCTGACGGACGAGATCTGTGACATCTGGGCCTTTGGCTTTGACGGGCAGATCCAGTTTGAGGACGGCGTTATCCGGGCGTGGAGCGAAGCGCCGCTGGAAAGCGGAGCGCACATGACCGTTATGGTGGCTCTGGAAAAGGGCGTCCTCTCACCCGTGCGCGTCGTGGAGGACAGCTTTGAAGCGGTGAAGGAGCGCGCCCTTGCGGGCAGCGACTATGGAGCCGATGAGGATGCGGAATGGGATGACGAACCCCTTACGGCAGGGGATCTCCTGCTGTTTGCCGCTATCATTCTCACACTGGTTTTGCTCATCCTTCTGCTGGTTGTATTGCTCGTAAAAGTGGGAAAAGCCAAGAGAAAAAAGCGAATGGAGCGGGTCGGCTACTTTCGTGACGCGCCCAATGGCGGAAATTTGAATGTGACTTATCAATTGGGGCTTTGCAGCGGTCTGTGTGAAGAGGACGCCTTGCTGGGCGCTTATCTGATGCGGCTGATCAGCCAGGGCTGCATGGAAAGCACAGACGATTCCAACGATGCGGAACCAGTCCGTTTGCGTTTGAGCCATGGGCCTCAGAGCGGAAATATGTACGATGACGCGCTCTACACCATTCTGAAAGCTGCTGCCGGAGCGGACGGCGTTTTGGACCCCAACGAGCTGGAGCACTACTGTGGGCAGAACTACGTCCCCCTGTCCCGCTTTATGGAGTCCTGTGAGCGCAGCGGCAAGCAGACGCTGATCAGGAGCAGCTGTTTGAAAGGCGCTGTTCTGGATAACGACAAGGACCTGACAAAAAAGGGACAGCAGGAGCTGGACGAGGTATACGGCCTGAAGCATTTCCTGTTGGATTTCTCTTTGATCCACGAACGGGGCGTCAAGGAAGCGGTCATCTGGCAGGATTATATGGTATATGCCCTGATGCTGGGCATCGCAGACAAGCTGGAGGCACAGATTCAGGAGCTATATCCGGATCAGCTTCCCCAGTTAAACCAATATCGCCGCTATGTCCGTTATAGCGGTTACTACAATGGCGTGATGTACAGTGCGTACAGCCGTGAAAAACTGCGCAGAGCACCGAACCGCAGATCGGGCGGCGGCGGCAGGGTGTCCTTTGGCGGAGGCGGCGGTTTCTCCGGCGGAGGCAGCGGCGGGATCCGCTGAAGATAACTGAATGTGATAGGAGGAACATGATGGGACTGTTTCACAAGAAAGAAGCCTGCCCGGTATGCGGCGGCGAGGTCAAGGGACTGTTTCACAAAAAAATCGGCGGCAAGAAGGCTTTGTGCAAGGATTGCTCTGCCCAGGTTTCTATGGCAAAGGAGCTGCTGAAGGACGCAACGCCGGAATTTATAAAGGAGCATCTGGAATATCGCCGGGAGAATGCTCTGAAATATAATGCACTGCACTGGGAGGCGGAGTACGATGCCCGCGGCACGAAGATGGGCGTGGATCCCGGCGCCGGTTTTTTGTATCTCATCGATGCGGATATGGATGATTCGGATAATCCGGTGGTGTTTTCTTTTGATCAGATCACCCGGTATGAGCTGTACCGGCTGAATCAGAAAGTGGATGATTCCGATACGCCCGGCGCAACGGCACTGGAAAGCACCCTTTCCGCCCTGTCTGGCATTGCAAAAATACTGGATAAGGATAAGAACAGCAACGATTATTTTCGCCTTGTGCTCACCACCACGGAGCCCTACTGGCCGGATCTGAAGATCGAGATCTACTTCAACAGCCCTGATGACATTTACGGCTTTGGCGGCTTTGGCGGCGATTTGGAACGGATGTGTCAGGTACTCAAGAGCGCCGCCCGCAGGGAACCTGTCGCCATTTGCTGATGTGGGGAGGAGCGTACTATGGGATTATTCAGCAACAACAAAAAATTGTGCCCCATCTGCGGCAGCCCAACGCCCCGTCTGCTGGCGACCAAAATCGAGGGGCAGCCCATCTGTAAGGAATGCGACAGCCAGATCGACCTGCCGGACGGTGCGGTAAACAGGATGTCCCTCTCCGACTTCAGGCAGTACCTCGCCGCATTTGCGGACAACAAGCGCCTTCAGAGTGAGTTTCAAAGCAGTTATCAATTTCATATCGGCTTTTGGAGCGGCACGCTGTATGTGGATGAGGCTCACGGTCTCCTCCGTGCCAAGGAGAACCGCGGCTGGGTCTTTGAGGGGAAGGATCTGAAGTCCTTCCGTATTTCAGAGGATGGCGAAACCCTGTTTGAAAGCGGCGACGGGGTGCTGAGCTGCCACGCCAGCAGCGTTCCCGACCGGGTGAACGGTATGGCGCAGATCATCGCGCAGTTCCATATGCACAAGCAGGAGTATGAGCGCCGGGAGGCCATGGAAGACCTGCGGAACTGTATGGATGAAAGCAGCGAGGAGCGCCGGGAGCGCCAACGTGCCAGCGACCTGTACCGCCCCCGTTTTGAAGGGCCTGCGCCGATGCAGAAATTCCGTATTGAGATCATGCTGGACCACCCCTATTGGCAGAAAATCGAGGACGAGTTCTCCGGCCCGGAATTTGACAGGGACTACCCCCGTGCGGAGGACTATCTGAAAAGCTACCGGGAGCAGACGGAGGAACTGCATCTGATGGCCTCCAAGCTGATGCGCATGATGGATCCCACTGCGGGTGAAATACATCTCAATTCCTCCGCCGCAGCGCAGACCGCGCAGAGCGGTGCGGCGGCGCCGGCGGATGCTGTGAATGAGATTCAGAGGTACAAGGCCCTGCTGGATGCGGGTGTGCTGACGGAGGAAGAATTTGTGGCCAAGAAGCGGCAGCTTCTGGGGATCTGAAATGGAGGCAGGGATGAAGAACAAAATATTCGTATTTCTTTTGGCAGCGGTTATGTGCCTGTCCCTCGCCGCCTGCGGCGGGGACGAGGCTGCGGATGGGTCCACCCCGGACGCCGCCCCCGTTTTTCACGCCGGGGACGGAAGCTGGGCGGTGTACTGGTATCTGTGCGGCAGCGATCTTGAGACCAACGGCGGCTTCGCCACCACCGACCTTTCCGAGATGATGGAGGTACAGCTGCCCGAAAACGTTAATGTGGTCATCCAGACCGGCGGCGCCGCCGTGTGGCAGAACGACCAGATGGATCCGGAAAAACTTCAGCGGTGGCTCTACAACAGCGAGGGGCTGCAGCTCATCGAGGAGCAGGATACCGCCAATATGGGCGACGCCCAGACCCTCTATGAGTTCCTTGCTTTTGCCAATGAGAATTACCCCGCCGACAAGGTGGCGGTGACCTTCTGGAACCACGGCGGCGGCTCGGTGAGCGGCGCGGCCTTTGACGAGCTACACGGGCTGGATTCCCTGGACCTTGCCGAGATGTATCAGGCCTTTGACGCCGTATGGCCGGCAGACGCTGAACACCCGGCGCTGGAGCTGGTGGGCTTCGACACCTGCCTGATGGCCACGGTGGATGTGGCGTCCACCTTCCAGAACTTTGCCAAATACTTGGTGGCCTCCGAAGAGGTGGAGCCTGGCAACGGCTGGCTCTATTCCGGCTGGCTGGGGGCGCTGGCGGAAAATACGGATATGGACGGCGCAGCGCTGGGCACCGCCATCTGCGACACCTATTACCAGGGCTGCGAGGCGGTGGGCACCCAGGATCAGACCACCCTGTCCGTGACCGACCTCTCCAGACTGGAACCGTTGCTGGAGGCCTACGAGTCCTTTGGACAGGAGGCGCTCGCGGCTGCGGCGGAGGATCCCGGCTTCTTTGCCGAACTGGGCCGGGCCGCCGCCCGGAGTGAGAACTACGGCGGCAACACCCGGGAGCAAGGCTACACCAACATGGTGGATCTGGGCCATCTGGCCCGACAGACCGCATGGATGCTGCCCTCCGCCCAGAGGGTCTGTGACGCGCTGACGGATTGTGTAATCTATCAGGTGGGCGGTCCCTATCGGGCCGAGGCTACGGGACTGAGCTGCTACTATTCCTACAACGGCGATGTGGACGATCTGAACGGGTATATCACCGTGGGTGAGAGCACCGCGTTCAAGCATCTGTACGCCTACGAGCTCACCGGCGAGCTGGCCGAGGACGGCGAGGAATATCTCAGTTCCCTGGATATTGGGGAACTGCCGGAACGGGTCACGCTGGCCGATATGGACTGGGACGGCGCACCGCTGGATCTGGACGATGAGGGGACCTCCTTCCTGACCCTCGGGCCAGAAGCCAACGATGTTCTGGCGGGCATCGGCTTCTCTCTGTTCTATGTGGACGAGGCGGGCGACCAGATGCTCCTGCTGGGCACCGACAACGATTTGACCGCTGACTGGGAAAACGGCGTGTTCTACGACAATTTCCGGGGCGTCTGGGGCGCGCTGGACGGTCATCTGGTCTATATGGAGCTGTCCTTCGAGGGCGAAGATTACAACCTCTACTCCGTTCCCATCCTGTTAAATGGCGAGGCGTACAACCTGCAGGTGGCATACGACTTTACCGCTGAGGAATGGAGCATCCTGGGCGCTTCCCAGGGGCTGGACGAGTCCGGCATGGCCAGCAAGGAGCTGCGCCTGCTGGCCGAGGGCGACGTCATCACTACCATCTGGAAAGCCGCCACCTTCACTGGGAATGATGATTTTGAGATGTACGCCGCTGAGGAACTGACCGTCACCGCCGACACGGCCTTTGGAGAGGCTCCCCTGTTCGATGGAAGCTACTCCATGGTCTTTGAGATGTGGGATGCGGCGGGCAATTACGCCTGCTCCGACGCCGTGACCTTCGACTGTGCGGGCGGCGAGATCTCGACCACCGTTTATGAGGACTGAACAAAGGAATTCAGGGAAAGGGGGCAAGCCCCCTTTCCCTCCCCCATGGGGGAGGGATTGTCCCGCTGAGAACGGGGACACATTCGAGCGGCTGCTGTTATTGTTGAAACAGGAAGATTCCAAAATGACCAAGGAGGAGGAACGCACGATATGAAAAAACGGATACTCAGCCTGCTGCTGGTATTCGCCATGGTGTTCTCACTGATCCCATCCACGGCTTTGGCCGTTGCGGATACACAGGGAGCATCTGCGGAGCAGGCAAACCCATTTACCGATGTGAAGGAAACAGACTGGTTCTATGACGCTGTGCAGTACGCGCGGGTCAATGGATTTTTCAGCGGCACCAGCGCGACGACCTTTGAACCCAACGGGACCATGACCCGCGGGATGTTCGTCACTGTACTGGGGCGGATGGCTGGAGTGGATGCCGATCGCTATCAGGGTGAGAACAGCTTCAGCGATGTACCGGCAGACGCCTATTATGCCCCTTATGTGGCATGGGCGGTGAAGCACGGGGTCACGGCTGGTACGGGCGGCGGGAAGTTCTCCCCCAATGCGCTCATCAACCGGGAGCAGATGGCAGTATTTTTTGTGCGCTATTTTGAAAAATTTGATGTGGACTATACGACTGACGCGGTGATCACCACCACGCCTGCGGACATCGACACGGTTTCCCCCTATGCGCGGGACGCGGTCTTGAAGCTGTGGAAAACCGGCCTTCTGAACGGCGACGGAGTAAATTTTAATCCGGCGGGCAATGCCAGCCGCGCCCAGGCGGCCACACTGTGTATGCGGACAGACGAAACGGTGGAGACCTGGTATCAGGAACCCGGCGTGCCGTCCGAGCGGGTCAGCATCGACCCCGAGGCCGGAGATCCAGCCGTCAAGCCGGAAACGCCCTCCACAGGCGGCGGGTCTTCTGGCGGAGGCGGCTCCTCCGGCGGAGGGACGAGCCAGACCACCTATTACGAAGTGCAATTTGCGCTGGGCAGCGGTCAGACGGACATCAGCCTTCCCAAACCCCAGACCGCCGCGAAGGACACCCTCATCAGCAGCCTGCCCACGCCGGCCAAGGCCGGGGTGATCTTCCTGGGCTGGTACTATGACGCCGAACTGACCCGCGGGGTGGAAACGGGCGACACCGTGACAAAAAACATGACCCTCTATGCCAAGACGGCGGCGGGAGAAGAAGTGCAGTCCGTGGAAACGCCAAATTATGTGACCCGCACGGAACTTCAGGCGGGTACATATTCCTTTGATGTGGTGGGCGTGACCGGAGACAGTATAAAAGCCGCCGTGAAATTCATCAATATCACAGGCGGCAATATGGCCGTGGATTACACCGTCAGCGGTTCCACGGTGTCCGCTGTGCTGGAGGCCGGCCAGACCTACCAGGTGGAGCTGCTGAACGAGGCGGCACGGTTCAAACTGGACGATGGCGAGCAGAGCGCGTCCATCCGCTATCTGAATCTCCTCACCGCAAAAGAAGAGGTGAAAAACGCCGAACTGAACGATGGGGTGAAGCAGATCCCGGTCACTGAAACCGAGGGCTTGGAGGACACGGTGTTCGCCGGGCTGTATCAGATCGACGAACAGGGGCGCAGCGCCGAGAACACCGCCAGCGGCAGCTTTACTTACATGGGTTCTGAAATGCTGGCAGTGGGCGATATCCTGGCCGTCACCTCCGGCAGCGTAGATCTGAACGACGTCAGTTCCACCGAGGGCGAGGTAGGTTACATCAAGGTCACTGCCGTCAACAGCAGCGGCAGTTACAGCTACGAAATGGCCGATGTGGAGGATGTGCTCTTTATGCCCGATGTGCTGCCCATCCAAAGCGGCTGGGATACGGACAATAACGAAAGCACCATTACCATCACAGCGGACAATCTATCCACAGCCATGGAAAATGTGGACGCGGACAGTCTGGACGCAGGCGACTTCATCGGCTTTATCAGCAGTGCATACAGCGAAAATGCCTCTGCAAATTCTTATGGAAAAATCACTGAATTTACCCAAAACGGCGACAGCTATGTCATCACCTACACCTCCGCAGAAGAATCGGACATCGAAACCGCGCTGAATGTCTACTACACACAGGACAGGGAGATCGAAGTCAGCGACGCGGAGCAGGCGGAGATCGAAAACGAGATCCGGGCAGACGTGGAAGCAAGTGGTTACGCCGAGGAGGCCGCCCTCTATCTTGCGGCAGTGATGTTGGAGAGCGACGAACTGAACGAGCTGCCGGACCCCGGGCAGGTGGAGGAAACCATGAAAACCATGCGGGCCTCCGCCGTACCGTACAGCGGCGTTGTTGCCGCGGCCAAGGGTGGAAACAAGGTAGAGGTGGAATTTGACGCTAAGGACATCAATATCAAGGTGCGCGCCAACCAAAGGCTGGATCATCTGCAGGGCAATGGCTTTGACGTGGAGATCAGTATCCCCTTTAGCGTGAAGATCAACGACAAGGTGGAGATCGGCATCACCGCCACCTTTGAGGAGGAGATCATCCTCCGGCAAAGCGTCAGCACCAAGCGCCACAAAATAGGATTCCTGCGCTATGACTACTCTTTGAACGCCTCCTTTGATGTGGGCAACTACACCGGCATCGGCTTCACCGCTGACATTACGGCAGGGGGGGGCGAGGAGGACGCCTCCATGACGGAAAAACTGGACACCATCATGGACCGCATGGAGGCCTATAACGATGCGGGCGGCGTACAGGGAACAGACGGCGAGATGGATTCCCTGGCGGAGATCTATGCCGACGTGATGGATAACGCCAATGACACATGGTTCGAGATCGTCAACGTCAAGCTGTTTGAAAACAACGGCAGCGCCTTCCTGCATATCTTCTGCTGGCAGGTAAAGGGCAGCTTCGTGGTCAGCGCCAATCTGGCGGTGTCCATGGGTATGAGCTTTGACTATACCACCCAGAAACGGTACAACTTTTCCGTCCGTGTGAAGTCCAGACAGGCTACCAATGAGACCATTGACATCATCACGCCCCAATACAATTTCGATTTCTATGTGGTGGGCACTGTGGGCATCCGCGCGGGGCTACGGCTGGAGATGTATGTGGGCCTGATCTCCCTAAAGCTAGATAAAATCGGCATCGTGGCGGATGTCGGGGCCTACTCCCAGCTTTGGGGCTACTTCTTCTATCATCTGCGCTGGGTGCAGGGACAGGGGAAGGAGGAGCGTTCCGCCGGAGCCATGCTCATCGAGATCGGGATGTATATCGACATCAAGTTTTTGGCCCAGGCCTTCAACAGCAGCAAGCTCACCTGGGCGCCTACCCTCTATGCCCATGAGTGGCCGTTGTGGTCGGCGGGTGAGCAGCAGAATGTCTATGCCTTCGCCGTGACGGATGACACAGGCTACAACATCAAGACCGTCAAGAGCCTTGCTCTGCCCGGTTCCACCTATACCATGCAGTACATGGATCTGAAATCAGGTGAGACGGGAGCGGTCAATCGGGATGACGGCAGCGAGAGTGCCTTCACCATCTCCTTCTCTAACCCGGCTTTCCAGTATGATCCGGACGGAAACACCGTGACGGTCACGCCGCCCACCGGCTCTTTGAACGAAGAGACCGACATGACCATTACATGGAAGAAGGCGGCGCTGTCCTTCACCTCCGAGCCCATCCAGAAGGTCATCCATATCACATGGAGCGATCCGGAGGGGCTGCGGTACATCAGCTTTAACTCTATGGGCGGTTCCGCCGTGGCGCAGCTCACCGGCGGCGCGGGCGCCGCCATCACCTGGCCGCAGGATCCTGTGAAACAGGGTTATACCTTCGCGGGTTGGTACATCGATTACACGTGCAGCAAACCATATACCGGAAGTACAAGCACGATGCCCTCGACCTTTACCAATGCCCTCGGCCAATCTGATCTCAAAGCAAAGGGTATGGTGCTCTTCGCAAAGTGGATTCCCAGCGCGGATACACAATACACCGTGGAGCACTATCTGGAGGAGCTGAACGGCTCGTACAAACTGAGTGCCGCGGAAACCATGCAGGGCACCACGGAGGCCATGACCGCAGACAGCGCCAACGAATATCCCGGCTTCACCGCCAGAGCCTTTGAAGAACAGACCATCGCCCCGGACGGCTCCACCGCGGTTCGGGTGTACTATAACCGGAACCAGTACACTGTGACATGGGATCTGAACGACGGAATGCGGCAGACCATCCAGAACTACAAATACGGCGCGGAGATGGCTGCGCCCAAACCGGCACGGGAGGGCTATACCTTCAGCGGCTGGAATGTGACTCCCCCTGCGACCGTCACCGAAAGCGCAAACTATACCGCCCAGTGGACGCCCAATGACAATACCATCGTGTTCGACGCCATGGGCGGCAGCGCGGTCGAATCCGCCACCGTCCGGACGGGTGCAACCATCACAGAGCCCACCGAACCCATCCGCACGGGCCACACCTTCGGCGGCTGGTATACCGATCAGAACTGCACCCGGGCATGGGATTTCAGCAACGCCGTTTCCGGCCCCATGACCCTCTATGCCAAATGGACGGCCAACCAGTACACTGTGACCTTCGATGCCAAGGGCGGCGTCCTGACGGATGCGGGGGGCAGCAAAACAGTGACTTACGGCGCTGCCTACGGCGTCCTGCCCGCCCCCACCCGCGCCGGCTATGATTTCGCGGGCTGGTTCACAGCGGAAGACGAAAGCGGCACACAGGTCATGCCGGAAACTGTGGTTTCCATGACGGCAGCGCACACCCTTTATGCCCGCTGGACGGAGGGCGGGGCAAGCTACACCGTCAACCATCTCTGGCAGAACACGGAGGATGACGGCTACACTCAGCGCGAAACAGAGACCAAGTCCGGCACCACCGGCCAGCAGACCGCCGCGGAAGCCAAGAGCTACGAGGGCTTTACGGCGCAGCCTGTCACACAGACGGCGATCAGTGCGGACGGCTCCACCGTCATCGAGATCAAGTACGACCGGAACAGGCACACGGTCACATGGATGAACGGCAGTGAGAATCTGGAGACCGATCCCGATGTGAAGTTCGGCTCAAAGCCCAGTTATGACGGCAGCACCCCTACGAAAACCTCCACTGGGCACACCTACACCTTCACCGGTTGGAACACAGAGGCAGACGGTTCGGGTACGGACTTGACAGAAAGCACAACCGTTGGTGGAGATGTGACCTATTACGCCCAGTTCAGCGACGCGGCAAATACCTATCAGATCACCTATGAAAATGTATATGACGCAGCCAATCCAAACCCGTTCTTCTATACCTACGGGACTGCCGTGACCTTGGCTCCGGCCACACGCACAGGCTATACCTTCGGCGGCTGGTACGAGGACAGCAGTTTCAACGGAGAGCAGGTGACAGAGATCGCGGCGGATGCGACGGGAAACAAGACCCTCTACGCCAAGTGGACGCCGATTCCGTACACTGTGAGCTGGGACGCCAATGGCGGTACCCTGGGCGGCTCGTATACCAGTGGAACGGTAGATTACGGAACGGCCATCATTGAGCCTACGCCGATCCGTGAAGGTTACACCTTTATCGGCTGGGAGCCGGAGGCCCCCGCCACTGTTCCAAATCAAAACTCCACCTTTACTGCCCAATGGAGGCTCAATCAGTACACCCTGAGCTGGAACGCCAACGGCGGAACCCTGACTGGCTCGTATACCAGCGGAACCGTGGATTACGGAACGACCATTACGGCGCCCGTACCTACCCGCACCGGTTATACCTTTACCGGATGGGATCCGAATGTGCCCAACACCATGCCTGACAGCAATCAGTCTTTCACAGCCCAGTGGACGGCCAACACCTACACTGTGACTCTTGATGCCAACGGCGGCAGTGTTGACCCAAGCAGCGCGGAGGTCACATATGACGGCACCTACGGAACGCTGCCCACTCCCTTCCGGCAGGGCTATACCTTTACCGGCTGGTTTACTGAAGCAGACGGCGGCAGCAAGGTCGAGTCCGACACCTCTGTGAAGCGGACGGAAGATCATACCCTTTACGCCCACTGGGTCGAGGATGCGACGAAATATGAGCTTTGGATCGGCAGCGTGCAGGTCACAGGCGGAAGCGCACAGGATGTTTTCGGGGATGGAACCGTTTCTTATGATGCGGAAACGAATATCCTGACCCTGAATAATTACCACTATACCGGAGATGGCACCACCAATATAACTGGTGCAACCATCGCGGATGCCTGCCTTGGATATAAAGGCAGCGAGACGCTGACCATTAAATTGCTCGGAACCAACAGCCTGACCTACAACGGGGATACCACCTTTAGCTGCGGAATTTATATCCAGAACTCCAGCCTGGTGATCGAGGGTACAGGAAGTCTGACAGTCAATATAACTGGTACGTGTTCCTCCAACACAAGCTATATTAGAAGCTATGCCATTTGTATGGCGAAAAATGACGGAACCATAACGATCAACAGCGGAGCCATCACCACGACCGGAGGCAGTATCAACAAAGCGAATGTTGGCAACAATACCGATGGCGTGAGCATTGGATTGTCGGCTGACAATCTCATTGTCAACGAAGGCAGTGTGACCGCGAAGGGCGGTGATGTGGCTTTGACAACGGCAGAGGGCAATACCATACGCGCAAACAGTTACGGGATCTCGGCAGACTACGAGGGACTAACGATCAATGGAGGAAGCGTAACTGCGGTCAGCGGTACCGCGACAAAAAATGGTATGGAATCCGAAGGTATGCATGCTATGTATTATAAGCCGATTCTGGGTGAAAGCGTCACAGCACAGGTTTCCCTCAACAAGGACGGGAGTGGTGCAATCGCCTATGATGCTACTGTCATTCAAGATGTTTTCAGAACTTATCAGTGGTTCCATGCCGCATCTGGTAACTGAGTTGGGAAAACCCATGACCCAGGCTATACCGCCCCGGCTGTACCGAGCGCGACCAACTATCAGTATTTCCATGCAGGTTCCAACTGATCTCGTTTGCACGATTTGAACCGCAAGAACGGCGGCTGGGATTATCTCCCAGCCGCCGTCGTTCTCTTGCCGTATATCCGGATGCAGCTGCGCACAACTCAACGGAGAGGAGCCACAGCAAAGCGTTAACAGAATCCTTTGTGATAGCAGCGATGTCAGATCGGCCAAAGGCGCCATTAACGCCCATATTTGCAAATACCGCTTTCGCTTTTGCAATCGTACCTTGGCTTGCGTTCAGTCGATCAATCGCAATATTCTCGTCCTCAATCGTAACCTTGCTTGCGGTTGCCGCTGTTCCATAATTTGGATTATAGAGTGTGACTTGAAAAGAACTGGCATCCGAATAGAACTTAGGCTCAAGTTCGTCACGGTAATTGTGGGCGGCGCGGTAGGATTCCGTGATTTTCTTAAAGCCGCTGCCTTGCCGCTCCATATAGCCCAATCTGCCGAAAATATCTGCGAGGACAGGATTGCGGCGTGTGGAGGAAATGCTGGACATCTCGTTCCTGTATCCGCGTACCGTCGGGCATACCGCCGGGAGAATAAATGGTAAGACGGTCATCATAAATGTCGATGAGCGGCAATCATGGCTCGATAATATTAAAATACAACTCCGGTGTGGTCATACTGGTGCACAGATCCTCAAACAGTGTCATATCTCCACTTTCTGTTGTGACAAGCTTAGCAATATTTTCCTGATCGCTGTTTGCAATGGCGAGAATGCCGGTGCGGACGGTTGAGAGCGTCAAGTCAGCCTCCGCCGTGCCACCGTCCTTATAATACAGCAGGACGCCGTGGTGGAGCTTCAGGAAATAATCCTCGCCGTCCGTGAGCTTAAGCCGGATGGTAAAGGACGTATCTGCAAGCTTTTCTGTATCGAGCATGATACCCATGTAGTCTAACATTGTCTGCGCATCCATGCCCTGCGCCGTCGTGCCGGCGCCGATGCTACTGACCTGTGGATAGCTGCCTGTACCGTTTCGCAGCTCATATGCTGCGGCGAGATACGCGTTGCGCCACGCGCCGGACTCCGCCTGATAGCCAAGCTGCTCGAGCGCGTCCGCGCAGAGATACCGCGCGTCCATATTTTCAGAGTCTGCGAAGACGAGCGTGTTTGTGATCTGCGCGACCCACTGGTATTCGCCCTTCTCATAGTCCGCGCGCGCCTGTTCGAGCACTTTTTCGGGATCGCCGAGATATTCGACGAGCTTTTTCGCGTATTCGCTCGGCTCCAGCTCGTTCAGGTGCACGGGATTCGCATCATACCAGCCCATGTATTTCTGATATACCGCGCGGACGTTGTGGCGAAGCGTGCCGTAATACTGCCGCGTGTACCAGACCTTATCCAAAGCCTCCGGCAACTCGATCGTGGCGGCGATCTCCGTCGCGGTGTAGCCCTGATTGATGTACAAAAGTGTCTGGTCGTGGATGAATTTATAGACAGCGGCGGTATTGGTTAGATATTCCTGCACCACATCGGCTCCCCAGTGCGGCCAGTTGTGTGACTGGAACACAACCTCCGCGTCCGAAAAGAGCGTCTGCGCCTGCGTGATGTACCGCGCCCAGTCGTTGGCGTCGCGTACCTCTGCGCCGCGCAACGTGTAGAGGTTGTGCATCGTGCCGGTGCAGTTTTCCGCCATCCAGAGCGCCTGTTTGTCAGGGAAATACGTATTCATCTCCGCGGGAGACTCCGTGCCCGGCGTCAGCTGGAAGACAGCCTTCACGCCGTCAATTTCCGTCTCAAAGAGTGTGTCGGTGACCTCATATGTCGGTGCGAGATAGCCCGTGCCGCCCTGCACGGCGGTCAGACCGATACCGACAGAAAGCCGTCCCTGCTCGCAGTACGGCAGGAAACTGCCGTACTGGTAGATCGCGCGGCGCTTCATCGCCGTCCCGACCAAGATGTTTTCCTTCATGACCGCGTCGGCAAAGCCCTGCGGCACGATGATGGCTGTCTTGCCTGAGGCAATTTGCTCGTCCAGCGGAAGCGATGCGTCCGCCACATCTTCTGCGCCGATCAGCCCCTCGATGCCGCCGTAGTGGTCGACATGAGCATGACTAATAACGACAGCGACAATGCGGTCATCGCCCATCTGCTCACGGAAGAGCTTCAGTGCCTCGGATGCAGTATAGCGGCTGCTGCCGCAATCCATGATGATCCAGCCGTTTTCACTGCGGACGAAGGTGATGTTCGAAATATCATAGCCGCGCACCTGATAGATGCCGTCCGTGACCTCAAACAGGCCGTAACGGGCGTTGTACTGCGTGTTGCGCCAGAGGCTTGGGTTTGCAGACGTGGGCGCATCGCCGCTTTCCCGCACGAAGTCATACGCATCCTGCGACCAGATCGTCATGCCGTTTTCGGCCTGGATGACGAGCGAGTCCGGCGCGAAGATGAGGCCGCGGCCTGCAAATTCGGCCTCCTGCTCGTCGTCAAAATCGAGCAGCTGATAGACCTCAGCGTTGGTCTGCGCTGTAATTTCTGTTGCAGCTTTGCTTTCGGCATTCAGCGGTGTGGATTCTTTAGATGGCGCTTTGTCGCAAGCGGTGACAGAAAGCAGAAATAAGAACATGAATGCTGCCGCAATCATTCGTTTCATGGGCACTTCCTCCGTAATGAATATGATTGTTTAAAAGGAATCCGGCGTTCAAAACGCCGGATTCTGAAATGATTTATTCCCCAAGTACGCAGGAGAACTTGATCTCCTTTTCCACATCACTCAGGTCGAGTTCACCACCGTCGGCGACAGTGATGCGCACTTCATAGAGCGTTCCGTCGGTGAGTTCCGTTACAGCCTCACCGGTCTCATCCGTGATCGACCATAGCTCAGAAGCGACCTTCGCCAGTTTGCCGTCCATGCCATAAGCGTAGAGCATCAGATCAGAGGCGCTGCCAGACAAATTATTCATGCGGAAAGCGACCGTGGTGTTAGGATGCACATTGCGGATAGTCACAGTGCTGCGCCAGCTCGCGACCGTACCTTCGCCGCCGTCAAGTTCAAACTGCTCCTGCGAAAGGATATTTCTTGCCGCCTTGTCTAAGTCTACCTCACGATACGGCATCTCCGGCAGATACACAAAGCGATCCTGCAAGCGCAGCAGCTCCATATAGCCCGTCGGGCAGTAGAGCGCGTTGCCGCTGTTTCCGGCGTACATCCCAATGGCCATATTGTTGTAGCCAAACCTGTTGGAAACATCCATCGTAAAGACGGTCTCTCCGGTCTCAAAGTCCAGAATGATGTACTGCCACATCCCGGTGGTCAGATCCTGCACATAGCCGTAGATATAGCCCGTCGCGGTGGAGAGCTTGAGAATCGATGTATCGCTCAGGTCATTTCGAGACCAGATGCTCTTCATCTCATAGCCGCTATCGGTTTTCACGGTGTCCACACGCTCGATGCCCGGGGCAATCATAACATTACCCTTCATCAGCCAGTTCTGGTCATAAATGTTGGCATAGCTCTGAATCGAGGAGTCGCTGTTGGGGTCGGCAAGACCTGCGTTGCCCGCGCCGAACCAGTTGCAGACAATCGTGCTGACCGTGCCTTCACCGTCGTCATAGACGATCGCAGAGTTCTCAACCGCCACCTGATACCCCTCGGGCAGATCATCCAAAACCGGCATACTGGCTACGACCTCACCGGTCTTCATGTCGAGCGCAAGAAGCTTCACGGGGTCTGCGTTGTCGGTGAACATCACAAGGTTCGGCGTCAGCGTGGGCGAGCAACCGCCGCCCCATGCAAGACCGCCGCCGGTGGTCTTATCGCCTTCACCGCTGACCTTTGCACCAACGCTCTCATACGGCGTGCACCACGCAACGTCCACGCCATTGTCGGCGCGCAGCAGATAGCAGTTCATATTGGTCAGAATGACTGCGCCGTCACGGGAAGCGGCGATGCCGTTTTCCGCACCCTCGCCGGGCGTCAGCTCATAGACGAAAACTGCCTTCGAAAGATCCGTCTGTTCGCCTCTTAAAATCGCATCGATGGCCGGACGGGCAATGTAGCCGAGAACGCCCTGCTGCTGGCGCTCGGGGTAGATACGGAAGCCGCCCGTTGCAAACCAAAGGTTTCCGTCGTAGTCAAAGACCACAGACAGAAGATTCTGCGTCAACTCCTTGCCGAGCGCAGCCTCAGCTGCAGCCTTGATGTCGATGTCCAGAACCTTTTCAAATTCCGGAATGACGCTGCCGTCTTCCTCCGTCGCACGCAGCATCAGCACATGGTTATTGCTGGTCGGGCAGACGATACGGTTTTCGGAGTCAAGGAACGTGTAGGAACTCTGGATGACGTAACCACCGCCGTCGTGCTGCTTCGGGGAGAAATAGCCGAGCGTCTTCGTCTCTTCGGCGTTCAGATCGCGGATGGCGATGCCGCCGAGCAGCGGCACGACCGCATGACCGTAGCTGTCAAAGTAGATGGCAGGGGAGGCGTTTGCGTTCGTCGTCTCGTAGGAGACATTGATCTCTGGATAGATGCCCAGCGGCAGAATTTCATCCGTGGAGTCGGTGTTGTACCCGTCGTGGTGAATATTCGCGTCGCTCTTTGCCATGTAGGGGTTTTCCTCCACCTGTTTGGGCTGCAAAGCCTTCACGGGCAGCGCGCTGGATAACGGCGCAGAAGATTCTGAAGTTGTACCTTCGTCTGCGGGTGTCTGTGTTCTACCACAGGCGGCCATTGACAGACACAATACTGCTGCCAGCACAAGGCATAACGCAGAACGGATGATGCTTCTCTTTTTCATGAATAGTCCTCCTTGTTGGTTTCGGCGTAGTTGGGCCGGAGCTGCGCAACCGAATTTTTCTCGTTCAGCCAGACGTAAAGCCCCTGTTGGAAAGCTGCTTTTGTTACCGGCTCCAGCAGAAAATAATCTGCACGCAGTCGGAAAGCATGAAGCGAAAAATCCAGATCGCTGCACCAGATAATGCGCGTATTGCGGTAAAGCGCACGCAGATGTTCCACCGCATTCAATCCGTCGACACCCGGCAGGGCGATCACCGCATTGGTCGGCGGCGTTTTCCGTGTGGTTTCAAAAAACTGTTCCTGATCGCGGAATGTTTCAATTACGGGAAACCGTTCACATTCGGCACAGAACTGCGAGATCTGCTCTGTAAAAAAAGCTTCTTGCGCTTCACTATTTATCAGCACGGCAATTCGGTACACAGCGCTCCTCCTTTCTGCCGTCGTTGACGTTTTCTGCTTGTCAGTATACGAATGCGCACACGCTTTTCAAGCTGTTTGGCACGAAAGCCCCGTTTCCGACACGAAATCTGGCTTTGCTGGTGTGCCGGGGCAGGACATCTGTGATATAATCATACTGGAGTTTTTTACGGAGGGGAGGAGTAGGTCAGCATGAGGATTGCAATTGTGGATGATCTCAAGACCGAACGCGCACTGCTGAAAGAACGCTTATCGCAGCAGTTGGCGCTTCGCGGTGTGGAAGCGGATATTTTGGGATTTGAAAGCGGCGAGGCTTTTCTCGCGGCAGAAAAAGAGCGGCGCTTTTCGGCCGCGTTTCTCGATATTTACATGGAGGGCTTAAGCGGCATGGACGCAGCGAAGGAGCTTCGAAAGACGGACACAGACTGCCTTCTGATCTTCACCACGACGTCTACCGATCACGCGCTCGAAGGCTTTCAGGTACGGGCACTTCACTATCTCGTGAAGCCCTTTTCCGAGGAAGAACTCTCCGGTTTGCTTACCGAAATGCTTGCAAAACTGCCGCGTCCTGAGCCGGTTCTGACTGCGAAAGTCAGCGGCAGCGACGTTCGTCTTCGCTATCGGGACATTATTTCCGCCGAGCATTTTGCTCATAGGATCAACATCCGCACCACCGCCGGAAAAACGCTGGCCACGCGCCAAAGCTTCAAGGCGTTCACCGAGCCGCTTAAAAAAGATCCGCGCTTTTTCGTCTGCGGCCGCGGTGTGATCGTCAATTTAGAGCACGCCGCTGATTTTCGGGATGCCGCCTTTTGTATGACCGACGGCAGCCGTGTCTATGTCAACCAGGAGCTTCTGAAGCCTGCCCGGCAGGCGTTTATGGAATTTCTGCTGCAAGGGGAGCGTATGAGATGAAAGATATTCTGCGTCCGATTCTGGAACTGTTCGTCGCACTCCCTGGCCTTTTGCTTGCATATTTCCCTGTAAAATCCTATCTGAAGCAGTCGCCAAGAAACCTTGCCGCCTGGCTTCTGCCGCTGATGGCGGGCCTGGGCGTCGGCGGCGGGCTTGTCTGCTATCGGCTTCGCATTTCCACTGTTTTTGTCCTTGCGGGTATCACGCTGCTTGCGATTGTTCTGTATACCAGAACGCTCCGGATATCCCTCTGGAAATCCGGAACGATCGCGCTGTCGATCTGCGCGGTATTTGCCTGCCTGAATAGCCTTTCCAGAGCCGTCAGCGCGGCGATTGTCCTGCATATGCAGCTGCCACCGGATGGGCCATGGTTCTGCTTTGCTGCCTGCGTTTTTTATAACGCAGTTTGCTGGGTTTTTGTGCTGGCGGCATCCTATCCGTCGACCCATGCAGTGCGTGCGATGGTCGAGGACGACAATTTTGCACAGACATGGTATGTATTCTGGGTTTTACCGCTGGGGTTCATCCTTCTAAACCTGTTCATGATCCCGCGTTACCAGACAACACTTCAGACAGGAAGGGTTCTGCAGGGTTACATTGTGCTCAGCATCGCGCTTCTGGTGCTGCTTTTCTGGTTCAACACGATTTTCCTTCTGATGGCGAACAGCCTCAACCGCAACGCAAGATTACAGCAGGAAAACCAGCTGCTTTCCATGCAGCAGCAGCGCTATGAGAGCCTCAAGACCGCCATTGAAGAGGCCCGGCAGGCGCGGCACGATATGCGCCATCAATTAAATCATATTTCTGCGCTGGCCGAGGCTGGTGAACTGGGGGACTTGAAAAGCTACCTTGCAAAAACTGTCTCCCGCATCCCGAATCTCGATATGTGCTTCTGTGAAAACCGTACGGCGGACAGTGTTGTCGGCTATTACTGCGCTCTTGCAAAGCGCGAGGACATTCCCTTCCGCACCAAGCTCGATCTGCCAGAATCGCTTCCGATCGATGAGGTCGATATGTGCCTGATCTTATCCAATCTACTGGAAAATGCGCTGGAAGCCAGCCTTCGCACCGCACCCGCTCGCCGGCAAATCGAAATAACAGCATATGTGCATGCCAAGAGGCTTCTTCTGATCGAGGTCGTAAATGCATTTGACGGTAAAGTCAACGAAAAAAATGGCGTTTTCCTCTCATCAAAGCGAAAAGAAAGCGGAATTGGTATCCAGGCTGTCAACCATATTGCGGAAAAAAACGGCGGAACAAGTACGTTTACCCATCAGAATGGCGCTTTCTCCGCCAAAGTCATGCTCTGTGGATAAGTGGAAATCCATAGTGTATCTTTTGGTTACATATTGCGTCTGGAGGTGTTGCTTGGGGGAGAATTACAGCAAGAAATGCACCTGTCACCGCGAACGCTGATCAAGCGCAGAGATGACGGTCTGGACGGACTTGCATCTATGTATTCCTATCTGGGGCAGGTGAAAGGGGGCTGCGGAAACACATGACAGTATCCTTTTATGATGTCGCACATGAGGAGTTTTTCCAAGAGAACTTAAAGCGATCGATGGCATCCGGTCATACTCCGGACAGTTATTTTCAATCGTTCCTTTACCTGTGCGGATTATGCGCGGATACTCGAAATCACTTCCACCGCCTGTTTGACTGGCAGGAATGGTGCATCCGCCCAGAAGGACTCAGCGAAGGGTGGCAGACTGGGACAACCCGCAAAATCACCCGACTTGCCTTTAGCCTCTGGAACGGTTACGGACAGGAAATTCCAGACAGGAGTGACATATCCGCATCTTTTCTGCCGGATGAAGTGTTTTGCTGCCCCTTTCAACCATACTTTTTTGATGCGATCCGTCTCCGTTTCCCAGAATATAGTAAATCGGTCGAGTAAGCCTTGGTTTATTCAGAAAAGCCTATCATATATCAGCAAGTGAATAAAAAACCAGGGATGGCAATGCTCCGGCCTGATAAGGGTATCACCGAAACCGTCCAGAGCAAAAGGAACTGCCACATTGCCGTGGCAGTTCCTTTTTATATGCAAGTAATTTGAACAGGCAAGGCCTGCTATTATTATCCCCAAAGGTCACTTCATTGTCATAAAGACTGGCACCCACCCCATGCAGACCCGGCAGTGGCTCTTTCTGGAGTGGGGGATTATCTTCGGGGAGCCGTACAGCATCCCGGAGAAAGCGGCCCGCTCTGTGGCCTATGCCAATAAGCAGGAACTGGAGCTTGCCATCATGTGCCGCCATGTGCGGATGCCTGCGGCAAGCGGCGCGGCGCCGGTATCCAAAAAGCGGCTGCCAGACGGGGGCATCAGGCCGATCCCTCAGCAGACCATCCCGGCCAGGAGCCACCTGATGGGCAGAAAAGCCTGCGCCCATGAGGATATCGTGTA
>OGFO01000493.1_pt1 | contig 25595 bp, 20 predicted proteins | sample 1570981 | NCBI WGS metagenome assembly OGFO01 (sample SAMEA2581955, study PRJEB24529) | metagenome | biome: Human gut stool | place: China | collected 2011
ATGCTTCGGTAATGGTTGTTATCGTTGCATTCCTGCTGGCATTCGTAAGTTCTTCTCTGCGTGCCACTCAGAACAAGAACGTGGAGCTGGATACGAAGAAGCAGATTCTTGCCGCCCTCAACATCAAGAATGTAGAGGATGCCGATGCAGAATATAATAAGTACATCAAGGGCGATATGCTGATGAACGAGGACGGTACGCTGACCGAGAACACCGGCGCATTTGCCACCGCTTACGAGAAAGAAGCCAAGGAAAACCACCGTCTGCACGTGTTTGTGGCCGAAGTGGACGGAGAGACGAAATATGTATTCCCCGTTTACGGTGCAGGTCTTTGGGGCGCTATCTGGGGGTATGTGGCCCTGAACAGCGACAAGGATACCGTTTACGGCGTTTACTTCTCTCATGCCAGCGAAACCCCGGGTCTGGGTGCGGAAATCGCAACCCCTCAGTTCCAGGGAGAATTTCCGGGCAAGAAGACACTGGAGAACGGTGAAATTGCCCTCGGCGTTGTGAAGAACGGAAAAGTAGAGAAACCGGACTATCAGGTAGACGGCATCTCAGGCGGTACTATCACCTCTGTGGGTGTGGATGCCATGCTGAAAACCTGTCTGAACAGCTACAAGAACTTTTTAACCAATAATAATGAGGAGAAATAAGAATATGGGAGCATTGTTTTCAAAAAAGAATAAAGAAGTATTCTCTACTCCGCTTGGACTGAACAACCCCGTTACCGTACAGGTGCTGGGTATCTGTTCTGCCTTGGCCGTTACCGCCAAGCTGGAACCGGCTATCGTGATGGGGCTTTCCGTAACGGTGATTACGGCATTCTCCAATGTAGTGATTTCATTGTTGCGCAAGACCATCCCCAACCGTATCCGTATCATCGTCCAGTTGGTGGTAGTTGCCGCATTGGTAACGATTGTAAGTGAGATTCTGAAAGCTTTTGCTTACGATGTAAGCGTGCAGCTTTCCGTATATGTAGGTCTGATTATCACAAACTGTATCCTTATGGGACGTCTGGAAGCATTTGCCATGCAGAACGGTCCGTGGGAGTCTTTCCTCGACGGTGTGGGCAACGGTTTGGGATATGCCAAGATTCTGGTTATCGTGGCTTTCTTCCGCGAGTTGCTGGGTTCGGGTACGTTGCTCGGTTTCAACATCCTGAACTACGAGCCTTTGCAGAAGATCGGTTATGTAAACAACGGCTTGATGCTGATGCCGCCCATGGCACTGATTCTCTGTGCCTGCATTATCTGGTATCAACGCGCACGCCATAAAGAATTGCAGGAAAAGTAATATAAATGAAGAATGAGGAATGAGGAATGAAGATTGTGCCGTCACTGTATGGAGATTCTTGATTCTTAATTCTTAGTTCTTAATTAAAAGAATTATGGAACATTTATTAAGTTTATTCGTCCGCTCCATTTTTGTGGACAATATGATATTTGCATTCTTCCTCGGTATGTGCTCTTATCTGGCCGTATCAAAGAATGTAAAGACTGCCGTAGGACTGGGTATCGCCGTAACTTTCGTGTTGGTGGTGACGCTGCCGGTCAACTACTTGTTGCAAACGAAAGTGCTGGGTCCCGATGCCATCATTGAAGGCGTCGACCTCAGCTTCCTGAGCTTTATTCTTTTCATTGCCGTGATTGCCGCTATCGTGCAGTTGGTGGAGATGATTGTGGAACGTTTCAGCCCTTCGCTCTACGCTTCACTGGGTATCTTCCTGCCGCTGATTGCCGTGAACTGTGCCATTATGGGTGCGTCACTCTTCATGCAGCAGCGCATCAACGTGGGCGAGAGCGATCCTAAATTTATCGGTGGCGTTGCCGATGCCGTTTCCTATGCACTGGGTTCGGGTATCGGCTGGTTGCTGGCCATCGTGGGTCTGGCTGCCATCCGCGAGAAGATGGCTTACTCTGATGTACCTGCTCCGCTGAAAGGCCTGGGCATTACCTTCATCACAGTAGGTCTGATGGCAATGGCATTCATGTGTTTCTCTGGTTTGAACATCTAAAAGAAAGGAATAAGACAATGGATATGAATTTGATATTAGCAAGCATTGGAGTATTCCTCGTGGTTGTTCTGCTGCTTGTGGTTATTCTGTTGGTAGCCAAGAATTTCTTGGTTCCATCCGGTAATGTGAAATTGACTATCAACGGCGAAAAGGAACTGGAAGTCGCTTCCGGTTCGACGCTGCTGAATACGCTGTCTGTCAACGGCATCTTCCTTTCCTCTGCTTGCGGTGGCAAGGGCTCTTGCGGACAGTGCAAATGCCAGGTTGTAGAGGGTGGCGGCGAGATTCTGCCTTCCGAAATACCTCACTTCAGCCGTAAGCAGGTTCAGGACCACTGGCGTCTGGGCTGCCAGGTGAAGGTGAAGGGCGACATGGGCATCAAAATCGACGAGTCCGTACTCGGCGTCAAAGAGTGGGAGTGCGAGGTTATCTCCAATAAGAACGTGGCTACGTTTATCAAAGAGTTTATCGTGGCATTGCCCAAGGGCGAGCACATGGACTTCATCCCCGGCTCTTATGCGCAGATTAAGATTCCTAAATTCTCCATGGATTACGACAAGGACATCGACAAGTCCCTTATCGGCGAGGAGTATCTGCCTGCATGGGAGAAATTCGGTCTGCTCGGCCTGAAATGCCGTAACGATGAAGAAACCATCCGTGCCTACTCCATGGCTAACTATCCTGCAGAGGGCGACCGCATTATGCTGACGGTACGTATCGCCACTCCGCCTTTCAAGCCGAAAGACCAGGGCCCGGGCTTCATGGATGTGATGCCGGGTATCGCTTCCTCTTACATCTTCACCTTGAAACCGGGTGACAAGGTAACGATGAGCGGCCCTTACGGAGATTTCCATCCGATTTTCGACTCCAAGAAGGAGATGATGTGGATTGGCGGTGGTGCTGGTATGGCTCCGTTGCGTGCGCAGATTATGCACCTCACGAAGACGCTGCACACAACCGACCGTGTGATGAACTACTTCTACGGCGCGCGTGCCCTCAACGAGGTGTTCTACCTGGAAGATTTCCTGCAGATAGAAAAGGATTTCCCCAACTTCAAGTTCCACCTTGCACTGGACCGTCCCGACCCGGCAGCCGATGCAGCGGGCGTGAAGTACACTCCGGGCTTCGTACACAACGTAATCTACGAGACTTACCTGAAAGACCACGAAGCCCCCGAAGACATCGAATACTACATGTGCGGTCCCGGCCCGATGTCCAAAGCCGTTGAGAAGATGCTCGACGACCTCGGCGTTCCGGCTCAGAACCTGATGTTCGACAACTTCGGCGGATAAGGAAACGGTGTTGTCAAAGACACATAATAGTAAAATAGTGAAGAAACTCCGGCAGGGCTGCGGCTCTTGCCGGAGTTTTTTTGTGGGCATAGGATAGAGGCGGTTCGAAAGAAATGAGTATCTTTGCTTTATCGTAATCTAAAAACAGTGGACGGTATGAGCAATAAAATATATCCTATCGGAATACAGAACTTCGAGAAAATCCGCAAAGACGGGTATTTCTATATCGATAAAACCGCTTGGGTTTATCAGTTGGCCAAGACCGGCAGTTACTACTTCCTCAGCCGTCCGCGCCGTTTCGGCAAAAGTCTTCTGATCTCCACCTTAGAGGCCTACTTTCGAGGGAAAAAGGAATTGTTCAAGGGACTGGCCATCGAGAAACTGGAGAAAGACTGGACAGAACATCCCATTTTGCATCTGGACTTGAACATCGAACGGTATGATACGCCCGAAAGTCTGGGTAATATACTGGAGAAGAACCTTTCCGAATGGGAAAAACTTTATGGCGCCGATGTTTCCGAACGTACATACTCTTTGCGCTTTGCCGGAATCATCAAGCGTGCTTGCGAGCAGACAGGGCAGCGTGTGGTAATCCTTGTGGACGAATACGACAAACCGATGCTCCAGGCTATCGGCAACGGGGAACTGCAAAAGGAATACTGCAACACGCTGAAACCTTTCTACGGTGTGCTTAAAACGATGGACGGCTGTATCAAACTGGCTTTCCTTACCGGGGTCACTAAATTCGGCAAGATCAGCGTATTCAGTGACTTGAATAACCTGGATGATATTTCCATGCAGGAAATGTATGTCGGTCTTTGCGGAATAACCGGACAGGAGATTCACGATAATCTTGAAGAAGAGCTTCACGAGTTGGCAGACGCTCAGAAAATGACCTACGAGGAAGCCTGTGCCGAGTTGAAGCGGAGATATGACGGCTATCATTTCGTAGAGAACACCGAAGGTATCTACAACCCTTTCAGCTTACTGAATACTTTTAAATATAAGAAATTCGGCAGTTACTGGTTCGAGACGGGAACACCCACCTACCTGATAGAACTGTTGAAACGCTACCATTACGACCTGGAACACATGGCGCATGCCGAAACGTATGCCGATGTGCTGAACAGTATTTATGGGGATGAGGAACCGTTGCCCGTAATTTTCCAGAGCGGTTATCTAACGATAAAGGGGTATGATGAACGTTTTGGAATTTATCGTCTCGGCTTCCCCAATCGTGAGGTGGAAGAAGGTTTTGTTAGATTCCTCATACCTTACTATACACGTTTCAACAAGATTGAAGCACCGTTTGAAATACAAAAGTTTGTACAGGAAATAGAGAGAGGCGAGCCCGATGCTTTCTTCCGCCGCCTGCAAAGTTTCTTTGCCGATACTCCCTACGAATTGGTGAAAGAACTGGAGCTGCACTATCAGAATGTGCTCTTCATCGTTTTCAAACTGGTGGGTTTCTATGTAAAAGCGGAGTATCACACTTCGCAGGGCAGGATAGACCTTGTACTGCAAACCGACAAGTACGTTTATGTAATGGAATTCAAACTGAACGGCACTGCGGAAGAGGCTTTGCAGCAGATTAACGACAAGCAGTACGCACTGCCTTTTGCAGCGGACAGCCGCAAGGTACTCAAGATAGGGGTGAATTTCAGTAATACTACGCGCAATATCGAGCGTTGGGTGGTAGAGGAACTTTAAGTCAGCCATATTGCTGCCATTGTTTTTTCTCCGTCTGTACCGGCTCTTTTTCTACACATGTGTTTTTTTCTTCAGTACATACTGATTGTTTTTCCAGTGGGTACCCTTTGTTTATCCCTGTTAAACTCAAAATTTATCCTCAATAAACTTGAAGTTTAACCGGGATAAATCGGGAGTTTGACCGGGATAAATTGTAATATACTTCATGCAGAACGAAGTGATATATAAACCATCACCTCGTTTTCCGCCAATCTTTTCGTATCTTTGCTCCATTAAACCAAAGTACTTTATGGAACAATCTGACATACTTCGTAACTTACGGATAGAGCAACTCACCCCGATGCAGGAAGCAGCGCGGGATGCCTATCAATCGGATAAGGACCTTGTCCTGTTGTCGCCCACGGGGTCGGGCAAGACACTGGCATTCCTGCTGCCGCTGGTGCAATCGCTCAAAGCCGATGTGCAGGGCGTACAGGCGGTGGTGCTCGTACCGTCGCGCGAGCTTGCCTTGCAGATAGAAAACGTATTCAAGTCGATGAACGTCCCTTTCAAGGCGATGAGCTGCTACGGCGGACGTCCGGCAATGGACGAGCACCGTACGATGAAGGGCATCAACCCTGCCGTTATCATCGGCACTCCCGGACGTATGAACGACCATTTGCGGAAGCAGAACTTCGATACCCGCTTTGTAACCACATTGGTGATAGATGAGTTCGACAAATGCCTTGAATTCGGCTTTCACGACGAGATGGCGGAAGTTATCGGACAGTTGCCTGCCTTGAAGAAACGGGTATTGCTGTCGGCAACGGATGCAGAGGAAATCCCGCAGTTCACCGGAGTGGGCGGGGGGGAATCGTCACCGCAGGTTGTCAAGCTGAATTTTCTTTCGGGCGAAACCGTATCCGGACGATTGGACTTGCAGAAGGTAATCTCTCCCGAAAAAGACAAGCTGGAGACGCTGTACCGGCTGCTTTGTACGCTGGGCGACCGTTCTACACTGGTATTCGTGAACTATCGCGAGAGCGTGGAGCGTACGGTATCCTATCTGAAGTCGAAGAAATTCCCTTGCGATGCTTTTCATGGCGGTATGGAACAGGACGACCGCGAGCGGGCGCTCTATAAATTCCGCAACGGCAGTTGTCCCGTCCTGGTATCGACCGACCTTGCCGCACGCGGATTGGATATTCCGGGCATCGACAACGTGGTGCACTATCATATGCCCGTCAACGAAGAAGCCTTTACGCACCGTAACGGACGCACGGCACGCTGGGAAGCGCGCGGCTCGTCTTTCCTGCTTCTGCATGCCGAAGAGCGTCTGCCCGATTATCTTCCGGAGGAGCTCTCCGTATTCGAATTGCCGGAGCAGACGCCGAAGCCTGCCAAACCCCGCTGGACTACCTTATATATAGGCAAAGGCAAGAAAGACAAACTGAACAAGGTGGACATTGTGGGCTTCCTGTATAAGAAAGGCGGACTGGTGCGCGAAGATGTAGGACAGGTGGATGTGAAGGAGCACTATGCTTTCGTGGCAGTCCGCCGCAGCAAGGTGAAGCAATTGCTTACACTGCTGCGCGGGGAAAAAATCAAGGGGATGAAGACTTTGATAGAAGAAGCTCGTTGACAGTATGTTATGAAGCATATCCGGTGATGTTATTAAGCATGGGAAAATAGTTTGTTTTTGATAATCATGCACTTTTTTTTCAGTTTTTATTCCCGGTAGAAAGTTTTTTCAGCTTCTATCTTTCAGTTTACTTTTTAATACTTTTTGTGTTAAGTATACATAACAGTTTGGCGTATATTTCTTGTATATACCAATAAAAAGTAAGGCAAATACGCGATAAAGAAGAAAATTTATAAGGAAAGATTTGCAATGCAGAAATAATTCCGTAATTTCGCCATGTCGAAAGACATAAACGAACGAAATTGTATAACCAAAACAAACTTCAAATGAAAAAGCATAATTTCAACGCAGGACCTTCCATTCTTCCGCGTGAGGTGATAGAGGATACGGCGAAGGCTATTTTAGATTTCAATGGATCCGGTCTGTCTCTTATGGAGATTAGCCACCGCGCCAAGGACTTCCAGCCCATAGTGGACGAAGCCGTAGCACTGTTCAAAGAACTACTTAACATTCCCGAAGGCTATTCGGTGCTGTTCCTGGGGGGTGGTGCAAGTCTGGAATTCTGCATGATACCTTTCAACTTCCTCGAAAAGAAGGCCGCTTACCTCAATACGGGTGTGTGGGCAAAGAAAGCCATGAAGGAAGCCAAGGGATTTGGCGAGGTTGTAGAGGTTGCCTCTTCTGCTGAAGCCACCTATACTTACATTCCGAAAGATTATACGGTACCGGCCGATGCGGACTATTTCCATATCACCACCAACAATACTATCTATGGCACGGAATTGAAGGAAGACCTGAACGTAAACGTTCCTATGATTGCCGATATGTCGTCCGATATTTTCTCCCGTCCTATTGATGTGTCTAAATACATCTGTATCTATGGCGGTGCACAGAAGAATCTGGCTCCTGCGGGCGTAACATTCGTCATCGTGAAGAATGATGCGGTAGGCAAGGTGTCCCGCTACATCCCGACCATGCTGAACTATCAGACTCACATCGACGGCGGTTCAATGTTCAATACTCCTCCGGTTGTTCCTATCTATGCGGCATTGCAGACATTGCGCTGGATAAAGGCTCAGGGCGGTGTGAAGGAAATGGAACGTCGTGCCATCGAAAAGGCGGATATGCTGTATGCCGAGATAGACCGCAACAAGATGTTCGTGGGTACTGCCGCCAAAGAAGACCGTTCATGCATGAATATCTGCTTCGTAATGGCTCCCGAATACAAGGAACTGGAAGCTGACTTCCTGAAATTCGCTACCGAAAAGGGTATGGTAGGTATCAAGGGACACCGTTCCGTAGGCGGTTTCCGTGCATCTTGCTACAATGCCATGCCGAAGGAAAGCGTACAGGCTTTGATAGACTGCATGCAGGAATTTGAGAAACTTCATTAATAATATTTGTTCACCACAGAGGGCACAGAGTCCCACAGAGATGAAATGAAAAGGAAAACTCTGTGAAACTTCGTGCGGTTCTGTGGTGAATCTTTTTTTAATACCATTGAATCATGAAAGTATTAGTTGCAACAGACAAGCCGTTTGCAAAAGTTGCAGTAGACGGTATTCGCAAAGAAATTGAAGCAGCAGGCTATGAACTTGCCTTGCTGGAAAAATATGGCGATAAGGCAAAATTGCTGGAAGCCGTGAAAGATGCCAATGCCATTATTATCCGTAGCGACATTATTGATGCCGAGGTTTTGGATGCCGCCAAAGAGCTGAAAATCGTAGTGCGTGCCGGTGCGGGGTATGACAATGTGGACTTGGATGCCGCAACCGCCCACAATGTATGTGTGATGAACACTCCGGGGCAGAACTCCAACGCTGTGGCCGAACTGGCTTTCGGGCTTATGGTAATGGCTGTCCGCAATCTGTACAACGGTACTTCCGGTACGGAGCTGAAAGGCAAGAAGTTGGGCATTCATGCTTACGGTAACGTAGGCCGCAATGTAGCCCGCATAGCCAAAGGTTTCGGCATGGACATTTACGCATTCGACGCTTTCTGCCCGAAAGAGGTTATCGAGAAAGACGGTGTAAAGGCTGTGGCTTCGGCCGAGGAACTTTATTCTGCCTGCGACATCGTTTCGCTGCACATTCCCGCAACGGCGGAAACCAAGAACTCCATTAACTATGCTTTGGTGGGCAGGATGCCGAAAGGCGGTCTGCTGGTGAACACCGCCCGCAAGGAAGTTATCAATGAAGCCGAGCTGATACAACTGATGGAAGAACGTGCCGACTTGAAGTACATGACCGATATTATGCCTGCAGCCAATGATACATTTGCCGCCAAGTTTGCCGGCCGTTACTTCTCCACACCGAAGAAGATGGGCGCGCAGACGGCCGAAGCCAATATCAATGCCGGCATTGCCGCTGCCAGACAGATTGTGGGCTTCCTGAAAGACGGCTGCGAGAAGTTCCGCGTAAATAAGTAATGGATTTATACTCTGACAACCATGGCAACAATAAAACCTTTTAAAGGGATTCGTCCCCCTCAGGATTTGGTAGAGCAGGTGGCATCCCGTCCGTACGACGTCCTGAATTCCGCCGAAGCGCGTGAAGAAGCGGCAGGAAACGAAAAATCCCTGTATCACATCATCAAGCCCGAAATAGATTTTCCGGTCGGTACGGACGAGCACGATGAACGTGTGTACCGGAAAGCGGCCGAGAACTTCCAAATGTTTCAGGACAAAGGCTGGCTGGTGCAGGACGATAAGGAGAATTATTACATATATGCCCAGACCATGAACGGTAAGACGCAATATGGTTTGGTGGTGGGCGCATACGTGCCCGATTACATGAACGGCGTTATCAAGAAGCATGAGCTTACCCGCCGCGACAAGGAAGAAGACCGCATGAAGCATGTCCGTGTGAACAATGCCAACATCGAGCCCGTATTCTTCGCTTATCCCGACAATGCAGTGCTGGATGCGGTCATTGCCCGTTACACGGCACAGAAGCCTGTTTACGACTTTGTGGCTCCGGACGACGGTTTCGGCCATACATTCTGGATTATCGACCGGCAGGAAGATATTGAGGTCATAACCGAAGAGTTTGCCAAGATGCCTGCACTTTACATTGCCGACGGGCACCACCGCAGTGCAGCCGCAGCCCTGGTGGGTGCGGAGAAGGCCGGACAGAATCCCAATCATCGCGGAGACGAGGAGTACAACTACTTCATGGCAGTCTGTTTCCCCGCCAACCAGTTGACTATCATCGACTACAACCGCGTGGTGAAGGACCTGAACGGGTTGACTCCCGGAGAATTCCTGGCTGCCGTAGGCAAGAACTTCACGGTAGAAGAGAAAGGGACGGAAATCTACAAGCCGGCAGGCCTGCATAACTTCTCCCTTTACCTGGACGGCAAGTGGTACAGCCTTACGGCAAAGCCGGGCACTTACAACGACAACGACCCTATCGGCGTGCTGGATGTTACCATTTCGTCCAACCTGATACTGGATGAAATCCTTGGTATCAAAGACCTCCGTTCCGACAAGCGTATCGACTTTGTCGGCGGTATCCGCGGGCTGGGCGAATTGAAGAAGCGGGTGGACAGCGGTGAGATGAAAGTGGCTTTGGCGCTTTATCCTGTGTCCATGAAGCAGTTGATGGACATTGCCGATACCGGCAATATCATGCCGCCCAAGACCACTTGGTTCGAACCGAAGCTGCGTTCGGGACTGGTAATTCATAAACTGGACTGATTCAGATATAATTTCAAAGAACGGATAAGAAGAAGGTGCATGGAAACTTGGCAGGTTTTGATGCACCTTCGCTATTTTATATTGCCATTCCCTTTTCCGGTATACGGAAAATACCGACCTTTGCCGTCAAAATAAGATACCGTTATTCGGCATTAGTTATTAAAACCAAAAGAACGATATGGGCAAAAAGGAAGAATACAAACTGAAGAACGAACAGTTCCTGCAAAATCTGCGTACCGAAGAAGGCGTAAAGGAGTTGGCTGCCGGCGTGCTTTACCGTATCCTGGAAAGCGGGCAGGGCAGTAGTGCTACTCCTCGATTAAACAGTATTGTGTCGGTGCATTACAAGGGAACGCTCATTAACGGCAGGGAGTTTGACAATTCCTGGAAGCGCAACTGTCCGGAGGCTTTCCGGCTGAACGAAGTAATCGACGGCTGGCAGATAGCCTTGCAGCAGATGCGCGTGGGCGACCACTAGATGGTCTACATCCCGTACACCGTGGGATACGGCACACGCACCAGCGGGCCTATTCCGGCTTTCTCCACACTGATATTCGAAGTGAAACTGCTGGGCATTGCCTGAGAGAGGGTGTGAACAATCATGTTACGGAACGGAGACCTTACCCGGGGTGGCATAACGGGTACGCTGTTGCGTTTCACCCTGCCTATGATGGCGGGTTCGTTGCTGCAACAGTGCTATAACATAGCCGATACGCTGATTGTAGGGCAGTGCATCGGTGCGGATGCACTGGCGGCGGTAGGGTCGGCGTATACGCTGATGGTCTTCCTTATCTCCATCCTTCTCGGTTTGTCTATCGGCAGCGGCACGGTATTCTCGTTGCATTACGGTGCGGGAAACCATTCCGCCCTGCGCCGCAGCATTTTCGTGTCGTTCGTACTGATAGGGGCGGTCACGTGCGTGCTGAATATGGCGGTATTCGTATGGCTGGACCCCATTCTCCGTTTGCTGCAAGTGCCGCAGGACATTTACGGCATGATGCGCGGTTACCTGTGGATAATCTTTTGCGGCATTGTCTTTACGTTTATCTATAATTTCTATGCGGCGATGCTGCGGGCGGTGGGAGATTCGGTAACTCCTCTCTGGTTTCTGGCACTCTCTGTGGCACTGAATATTGTTCTCGACCTGTTTTTCATCCTGCAACTGGACTGGGGCATCGAGGGGGCTGCGATAGCCACGGTCATGGCACAGGGAGTCGCTTCTGCGGGAATAATGCTCTATACCTGGAGGAAGCGTCCGGAACTGCGGCTGCATATCGGGGACATGCGCTTCGACCGTGGCAGCCTGAAAGAGATAGTCTCTTTCTCCACACTGACCTGTGTGCAGCAGTCGGTCATGAATTTCGGCATCCTGATGATACAGGGGCTGGTCAACAGCTTCGGCACGGCAGTCATGGCCGCCTTTGCCGCTGCCGTCAAGATAGACTCCTTTGCATACATGCCCGTGCAGGAGTTCGGGAACGCCTTTTCCACTTTCATCGCGCAGAACTTCGGGGCGAAACGTTACGGGCGTATCCGCCGGGGTGTCCGCAGCGCCTTGCTTACTACGGTTATCTTTTCGATTATCGTCTCCGTGCTCGTGTTCGTCTTTGCAGAACCGCTGATGCTGATTTTCGTTCATCCGGGCGAAACGGAAATCCTTGCTACCGGAGTGGAGTACCTGCGCATAGAGGGTGCGTTTTACTGCGGCATCGGCATTCTGTTCCTGCTTTACGGCTATTACCGGGCTGTCCGGAAGCCGGGGATGTCGGTAGTGCTCACGGTGATTTCACTGGGCACTCGCGTGGCGCTTTCCTACCTACTGGCGGCTATTCCTTCTGTCGGGGTAACGGGCATCTGGTGGTCTATTCCCATCGGTTGGCTGCTGGCGGACGCGGTGGGTATGCTGTATTATAAAATGAAGAACGGGGCATGAACAATTCCCTTGCGGCATGCTTGCGTTGTGCAGGATTCTTTTTGGTTCTTCATTGGGCTAAGTATCAATAAAAGCGGTATCTTTGCGCCCGATTTTTCAGAAAGAGATACTGCCATGACCAATAATCGTCTTAAAGGATTTACTTACGGAGCCGTTGCCGCTGCCAGTTACGGCATGAACCCGTTGTTTGCATTGCCCTTGTACGGGGCGGGGATGAGTGTGGATTCCGTCCTCTTTTACCGTTACTTTTTCGCCGTTGTGATGCTGGGCATCCTGATGAAAGTGAAGAAACAGTCCTTTGCGCTGAAGAAGACGGATATACTTCCGCTGGCGGTAATGGGGCTGTTGTTCTCTTTTTCCTCGTTCTTTCTCTTCGAGAGCTATAACTACATGGATGCGGGCATTGCGTCCACCATCCTGTTTGTCTATCCGGTGCTGGTTGCCATCATCATGGCGGTGTTTTTCCACGAGAAAGTCTCCTTCATCACGATGTTCTCCATAGCGCTGGCGTTTACGGGCATCTCCCTGCTGTACGAGGGTGGGGACGGGAAGACGCTGAGCATGCTGGGCGTACTGTTCGTTATTCTCTCCTCGCTGACCTACGCCATATACATCGTCGGTGTGAACCGCTCTTCACTCAAGGAGCTGCCTACGGCGAAACTCACTTTCTATGCTTTGCTCTTCGGCATCAGCATCTATGTGGTGCGTCTGGACTTTTGCACGGCTTTGCAGCCCGTCCCTTCGCCGGTGCTGTGGGCAAATGTCCTTTCACTGGCTTTGTTTCCCACTATCATTTCGTTGGTGCTGATGACGCTCTCCATCCACCTCATCGGCTCCACGCCGGCTGCCATATTGGGGGCGCTGGAACCGGTGACGGCGCTGTTCTTCGGCGTAGTGGTGTTTGGCGAGCAGCTCACTCCGCGCATCATGCTCGGCGTACTGATGATACTTACTGCCGTAACACTGATAATTGCGGCGAAGCCGTTGCTGCAACTGGTGAGGAGGCGCATCGGCTGAAAAGCGGCTCTTTCTTCTGCCGCGATAAAGTTTTTTTTGCCGGCTATCAAAAGGCGGATAGCAAAAAGTGTAGTATCTTTGCGGCATGAGCGAAGATACGTATAAAACCATAGCCGTCCCGTCCGAGGGAATTTATACCGAGAAGCGCAGCAAGTTTATCGCTATTGCCTTGCCGGTGCGTACGGTTGAAGAAGTAAAGGCGCATCTGGAAACTTATCAGAAGAAATACTACGATGCCCGCCATGTGTGTTATGCCTATATGCTGGGGCACGAGCGCAAGGATTTCCGTGCCAATGACAACGGCGAACCGTCCGGTACGGCGGGAAAGCCCATCCTGGGGCAGATAAACTCGAACGGACTGACGGACATCCTGATTGTCGTGGTCCGTTATTTCGGCGGCATAAAGCTGGGAACCAGCGGACTGATAGTGGCTTATAAGGCTGCCGCTGCCGAGGCTATCGCTGCCGCCACCGTCATTGAAAAGACGGTGGACGAAACGGTGACCGTCCTTTTCGAGTATCCTTTCATGAACGATGTGATGCGCATTGTCAAGGAAGAGGAGCCGGAGATGCTGGAGCAGTCGTACGACATGGACTGCCGCATGACGCTCCGCATCCGCAAGTCGGCAATGCCCAAGTTGAGGGCGCGTCTGGAGAAGGTGGAGACTTTACGTTTTGAGGAAGCGTAAAGTCTCCGGGTTTTCCACATCTTTTGTACGGATTTACTTATCTTTGCACACTTATTTAATCAAAATCGAGTTGATATGGCATTTGAAGCAACCAAGCGCGAGCTGGGCGAACTGTATACCTTCTTCCGTCTGCTGGCGGACGGAAAGGTCTTTCCGGGAACGCCGGACGCGCAGAGAGATGATAGGAAGTGTTGGCCTGTGGCGCTGATACAGAGAGAGGAACATGACGGCACGCGCCGCTATTATATCGGGGAAGAGGATGTGCGCATTGTCAGCGGTACGGTGGAGAAGGACGGTACGTTTACCGCATCGGCAGGAAAAGAGCCGCTTTCGTTTCCCCGTGCGGACTTTGGCGATGCGGCGGAAATCATACTCCATCTGCTTAGAAATGAGCAAGGCGAGGAGGTGGAAGTTTCCGAAGGGCTGGAAGCCTTTCTGGATGCTGTGAACATCTACGACTTGGAGTCCAGAACCGATGACCGTACCGACTTCTCCGTAGCTTTCTGGAGTGCGGACGCTCCGCTCACGGGCTTCGCCGTCCGTTGTCGTCTCAGCCGCATGAATCCTTTGCTGGACGGCGGGCGCACAGCCAATCTGAAGCTGGAGCAGAGCGGCGTGAAGTTTGCCGTACCCACGGTAAACAAGGTGAACGCCTTGCCCGAATCGCCTATGGAAGTTGCCGAACGCATGATGATGATTGAGCGTCTGGGCGGCGTGTTGAAGTATTCCGACGTTGCCGACCGTGTGTTCCGCTGCAACCTGCTGATGATAGACCTCCACTTCCCCCGCATGCTGGCCGAGATGGTGCGTATCATGCACCTGGACGGCATTACCCGTGTTGCCGAATTGACGGAACGCATTAAGGAAATGAATCCTCTGAAAATCAAGGACGAGCTGATAAACAAGCACCGCTTCTACGAATTCAAGATGAAACAGTTCCTGCTGGCGCTTGCAACGGGCATGCGTCCGGCAAAGATTTACAACGGTACGGACTCTGCCGTGGAAGGCATGCTGCTGACCAATGGAGACGGCGGGGTGCTCTGCTACCATAAGTCCGACCGGCAGACCTTTACCGACTTCCTTTACCGGAACACCCGTTTCGAGAAGGGGTCGGTAGATAAGGACAAATACGGCTTCCTGGAGCGGGAGAACGGTGTGTATTACTTTAAACTGAACGTAAAGATAGGATTGGTGAAGCGCTGACCGTCTGTTTAGCGCCGGTATAGGCGGAACGGCAGACTGAAACTTAACGCATTTACTCTCCTTACATAAAAAACATATATCCTGACAATGAGCAACGAAGTATTGGAAAACATCAAGGCGCGCCGCAGCGTGCGTACTTATACGGAACAGCAGGTTTCCGCCGGAGATTTGAACCTTATACTGGAAGCGGCAGCGTATGCCCCCAGCGGCATGAACTTCCAGACGTGGCATTTCACCGCCATCCAGGATGCCGCCGTGCTGACCGAACTGAATGAAAAGATAAAAGGCGCTTTTGCCAAGAGCGACGACCCTCATTTGCAGGAGCGCGGACATAGTGAAACCTATTGTTGCTATTACCATGCTCCGACGCTGGTCATCGTCTCCAACGAGCCTACCCGCTGGTGGGCGCCTATGGACTGCGCATGCGCCTTGCAGAATATTTTCCTTGCCGCCAAGTCTTTGGGCATCGGCTCTTGCTGGATTAACCAATTGGGGCAGACCTGCGACGACCCCGACGTGCGTGCTTTCCTCACCGCCTCGGCATCCCCGAAAATCACCGTGTGTACGGCTGTGCTGCCTTGGGCTATGCCCCTGCGGACGCTCCCGTGAAAGAAAAGAAGCTGGCGGCAGGCACGGTAACCGTAATCCGCTGACGGTGCATGTATCATGTATAGGCGGAGAGCCTGTTTATATCCCCGCCAGAATGTACCATACGGCAACAAGGTGGCAGCCCGACCCAGCCAGTACGAAGAAATGAAAAGCCGAGTGCATATAGCGCACGCTGCGTATGGAATACAACGCCGCACCGCCTATATGGCATACTTCAGGCACGGATTACACAGATTTCGCAGAAACAGAAAAAATCAAGTAAATCCGTGAAATCCGTGTAATCCGTGCCTAATGAAATCATCGAGTATATTTCACTACCCTATTCGAAGCACCCGTAGCACGTAGGCAGCAGTTTGCGGTCGCCCAACGTATTGTCCACCCGTGCCACGTTCACCCAGAATTTGTTGTCGCGTACGCTTTCTATCGGATAGGCGGCTTTCTGCCGGGTATAGCTGTGCTCCCATGTATCGGCCACCACTTCGTATTCGGGATGCGGGGCATTTACCAGCACATTGTCGGTCTTGTCCGCTTCGCCGTTCTTCACTTCCTGAATCTCCTGCCAGATGGCGAGCATTACGTGTACGAAGTTATCCAGTTCGGCAAGGCTTTCGCTCTCCGTGGGCTCTATCATCAGCGTGCCGTGAACGGGGAAGGAGAGGGTAGGCGCATGATAGCCGTAGTCCATCAGGCGCTTGGCGATGTCGTTTTCGCTGATGCCCGTTTCCTCGTGCACCTTGCGGCACTCCAGTATCATTTCGTGGCCGACAAAGCCGTTTGCCCCGCGATAAACGATGCCATAGGTATCCTTGAAGCATGCAGCCAGGTAGTTGGCGTTCAGGATGGCCGTTTGGGTGGCGCGTGCCAGTCCTTCCGCACCCATCATGCGGATGTAGCCGTAAGTGATGGGCAGGATGCCCGCACTGCCGAAAGGTGCTGCCGCAACTTCATTGGCGGCATTGCCGAACAGTCCGTGCCCCGGCAGGAACGGAACCAGATGCTCTGCCACGCAGATAGGGCCTACGCCCGGTCCGCCGCCGCCGTGAGGAGACGCGAATGTCTTGTGCAGGTTCAGGTGGCATACATCGGCGCCGATAAATCCGGGGTTGGTCAGTCCCACCTGTGCATTCATGTTGGCGCCGTCCATATACACCTGCGCGCCGCAGGCATGGATAATCTGGCAGATTTCCACGATTTCCGTTTCAAAGATGCCGTGGGTGGAGGGGTAGGTAATCATCAGCGCGGCAAGGCTGTCCTTGTTCTCTTCGGCTTTGGCGCGGAGGTCGGCCATGTCAACGTTGCCCTGTTCGTCGCAGGCGCAGGTAACGGTGGTGAAACCGGCCTGGACGGCGGAAGCCGGGTTGGTGCCGTGCGCCGAAGCGGGTATCAGCACCTTGTTGCGGTGTCCCTGCCCGATGCTCTCCTGATAGGCGCGGATTACGCGCAGCCCCGCATACTCTCCGGCAGCGCCGGAATTGGGTTGCAGGCTTACGCCGGCAAATCCGGTTATCACTTTCAGTTCCTCGCTGAGGTTGTGTATAAGCTCGCGGTAGCCTTCCGCCTGGTCTTCGGGAACGAGCGGGTGCATGCCCATGAATTCCGGACGGCTGAGGGGCAGCATCTCCGCGGCGGCGTTCAGCTTCATGGTGCACGAGCCGAGCGAAATCATGGAGTGCGCCAGTGAGATGTCCTTGCGGTCCAGCCGCTTGATGTAGCGCATCATCTCCGTCTCCGTGTGGTATTTGTTGAACACCTCGTGCGTCAGGTACGCGCTCTGACGGCGGAATGTTTCCGCAATGGTGCAGCTTTCGGGGATGTCGGCGGCTTTGGTATAGTCCTTTCCGGCGGCGATGCCGAAAATGGAGAGCAGTACGTTTACTGCGGCGAGGTCGGTGGTTTCGTCAATGCTCATGCCCACGTCGCCGTTCTTGAAGTAGCGCAGGTTCACCTCCTTGCTCAGGGCAACGGTGCGCACTTGCTGTGCCGATACATTGTCGGGCAGGGCGAAGCGGAGCGTGTCGAAGTATTGGGCGTTCATCTGCCTGTATCCTAATTTATTGATTTCCTGTTCCAGGAATGCGGCGATGCTGTGGATGCGTCCGGCGATGGTGCGGATGCCTTCCGGCCCGTGGTATACGGCATAGAAGCCTGCCATCGTGGCCAGCAATGCCTGTGCGGTACAGATGTTGGAAGTGGCCTTCTCGCGTTTGATGTGCTGTTCGCGGGTTTGCAGCGCCATGCGGTAGCACAGTTTTCCGTATTTGTCTTTGGACCAGCCGATGATGCGTCCCGGCATGTTGCGCTTGTACTCGTCGCGTGTGGCGAAATAAGCTGCCGACGGGCCGCCGTAGAACATCGGTGTACCCAGCCGCTGGGTGGTTCCGAATACGATGTCCGCTCCCCATTCTCCCGGCGGGGTGAGCAGGGCGAGGCTCAGTATATCGGCGGCAACCGCCACTTTGCAGTCTGCGGCGTGCGCTTTCTCCACGAATGCGCGGTAGTCTTCTATGTTTCCGCCGGCATTCGGATACTGCACTATGCAGGCAAAGGTGTCGGGCGTGAGTTCCGTTTCGCCGTACTTGCCCGTGCGTATTTGGATGCCCTGCGGGATGGCGCGGGTGGTGACAACGGCAAGTGTCTGCGGGAATACGCTTTCGTCCACGAACACCACGTTGGCTCCCGACTTCTGCATATCGCGCGGGCGCAGGGCGTACATCATTGTTACGGCTTCGGCGGCGGCGGTTGCCTCGTCCAGCAGGGAGCAGTTGGCAAGGGGCATGCCGGTGAGGTCGCATACGGCGGTCTGGAAGTTCAGCAGGGCTTCCAGGCGTCCTTGCGACACTTCGGTCTGGTAGGGCGTATAGGAGGTGTACCAAACGGGGTTCTCGAACACGTTGCGCTGGATTACGGCAGGCGTCACGGTGTTGTACCACCCCATGCCGATGTAAGTGGTGTAGAGTTTGTTTTTGGCTGCCAGTGCCGCGATGTGCTGTCCGAACTCGTATTCGGTCATGGCTTCGGGCAGTGCCAGCGGTTCTTTGAGGCGGATATTCGCGGGGATGGTTTTATCAATCAGCTCGTCCAGGCTGCTCACTCCGATTTTGCGGAGCATCTGCTCTTCGTCCTTTTTGCTGATGCCGATGTGGCGGTTAGCCAATAGGTCGTTTTTCATAACGGTAATGATTTAGAAGTTTATTGTTTTCGCCGCAGGGGGCGGACCGGTACTTGCGTCTGCTACGGAAGGACCGGTGTCCTGCGCTGCCTGCGGCGGGCTTTTTTATCCGGAGAACGGGGGAGGCTTACCTGAAGAACGGGTTCTCCGCCTTTTCGGTGCCGATGGTTGTGGGGGCTCCGTGCCCCGGATAGACAACCGTTTCGCTGGGCAGTATGAACAGGCGGCTGCATATGTGTTCTATCAGTTCGTCGAAGTTGCCGCCGGCAAGGTCGGCACGGCCGATGCTGCCCTGGAACAGTACGTCGCCGGAGAACATGCAATGCTCTGCCGCGCAGTAGTACACCAGGCTGCCCGGCGAGTGTCCCGGCACGTGGATGGCTTCCAGCTCCGTATGGCCGAAGGTGATGATGTCTCCGTCGTGCAGGTAAGTGCCCAGCGGCACGGGCGGTTCCGGCAACTGAAAACCGAACATGCGGCTTTGTTTGGGTGCTTCGTCAATCCAGAACTCATCCGCCTGGTTGGCTTCCGCTTTCAGTCCGAATTCTTTCAGCATGAAGGGGTTGCCGAAGATGTGGTCCAGGTGCAGGTGCGTGTTCAGCAGGTGCTTCACTTGCAGCCCGTTGCTGATGATAAAGTTCTTTAAAGCCTGTTTCTCTTCTTCGTAGAAACAGCCGGGATCGATAACTACGGCTTCCAGGGTTTCGTCCCACAGCACGTAGCAGTTTTCCGGGAACATGTTAAATTCAAATCTCTTTATCTTCATGGCGTATATATAGGCGTTTAATTCGATATGTTGTTTGTTACGGTTTCTAAAGTGCTACATTAATTTTCTAAAGTGCTACATTAGCTTTCCAGAGTGCCACTTCAGCTTTCTAAAGTACTACATTAGCTTTCCGGAGTGCTCGTTCAGTTTGCCACGTACACCACCTTTTTGGTCTCGAAGAACTCTTCCCCGAAGAATTCCTTGAGGTTCCACATCGTGGTTTTGTTCTTCACGGGCATTGTCTCTCTCTCCAGCTCTCCGCCTTTGAGGCAGATGAGTCCGTTGGGCAGTGCGTTCTGCTGTTTGGGCGAGATGTTCTTGCGGATTATTTTCAGCAAGTCGGTAAGGGGCATTACGGCACGGCTCACCACGAAGTCGAACAGTTGTTTCTCCTCTTCGGCGCGTGCATGGCGGGTGGTTACGTTTTTCAGTCCGATGCTGCCGGCTATCTCGGTGGCCACGCGCACTTTCTTGCCGATGCTGTCCACCAGGTGAAACTGCACTTCGGGAAAGAGTATCGCCAGCGGGATGCCCGGAAAGCCGCCTCCCGTGCCTAAGTCCATGACTTTCGTACCCGGCTTGAAGCGGATTACCTTGGCTATGCCCAGGGAGTGGAGCACGTGGTGCTCGTACAGGTTTTCAATGTCTTTACGCGAGATGACGTTTATTTTGGAGTTCCAGTCCGTATAGAGGTCGTAGAGGGCGGCGAACTGCCTTTTCTGCTCCTCTGTCAGGTCGGGAAAGTATTTCAGGATAAGTTCCATTGTTGTGTTATGAGTTATAAAAGTTATGGGTTATGGGTTGCGCACGTCGTTCAGTGCCATTGTTTCGTCGCTCAGCAGGTGCTGCATCATTTCGTACGGTAGTGTTATCTTTACGGGGCCCATTACGTAGGGGGCGATGTCGTAGACATTGTAATAGAATGTGATGCCGTCCTTGCCCAGGTAGAAGTTCTCGGTCGGCGTGAGGTCGCCGGTGGTGACGTATCCCATATCTTCCAGTTCCTGGCGGGTGGCTACTTTGTTGTCCGCCATAAGCTGGTTCCAAAGGAGGTCGGTGAGCTGTTCCTTGTAGTCGCCGGCAAACAGGTCGTCCAGGCGGATGGGAGCGAGTGTGCGCAGGTCGAGGTTGAGGAAGGTGGACATATAGATGCCGTGTGCGCCGCCGGTGTATTCGTTGTAGTCGATGCGGTAAACGAGCAGATGCCCGGTGTACAGTTGCACATGGCTTTCGATGCCTTTATAGTAGGAGTACCATGCCCCTATCTCTCCGGCATTCTCCTTGTCCTGCTCGTCTTTGCGGTACATCGGTTCCAGGTCTTTGCGGTAGTCGCCCATGTACTTTTCGGTGTACTTCTTTACGGCTTCTTCGGGAGTCATGCCCATGTACTTCTCGCCGAAGCAGGCGGAGAGGAAATAGGTGTTCAGACTGTCCTTCATCTTCTCGTCCGAAGATTGGGAAGCGTACGCAAGGTTAATGATAAGGTTGCATGCCGGCTTGGCGGTATCACCGAAGAGATGGGCGGTTTCGTTCACTTGTATGCTGTCGAACTCCAGCGCTCCGGCGTTTTTGTTCATGGTGTTACCACAGGAAAAGAAAAAGCCGCTTGCCGCAAGCAGAAGGACAAGTAGGCTGACAGTTTGTTTTTTCATATTGGATTTCGTTTATAAAACAACATTTCATTCAGGAAACTTTATCGACAAATATAGAACTTATTAGTGAACTCCACGCATAAAAAGGAAAAAAATAATCCCGGCAGGCGGTTAAAACTTCCTATCTCCGGCAATCCCCGCCCGTGCGCCTCACAAGACGGATATTCCCGCTCCGCGATGCGCGCCACAGCTTGCGTGCAGGCCGGAGGGGAAGGAGGAATTGAACAAACGCTCCGTTCCGGTTGTTTACTAAGTTCAGAGTAACAACCCCCTAAAGTTTATATAGAATGAACAATATATTGAAGAACGTATGTTCTGCGCAGAAACTGCATGGCGCGGAACATGCCGGTAGTATGGAACAACGTGAGATGGAAGAGCGGAACAGCCGGTACCGCTGCCTGAAGATGAAGGCCGCCGCTGCGTGGGTGCTTGCCGTATTGCTGTCGCTGCTTTCCGTCTTCGGCGGAGAGGTGCCCTATGTCAACGAAATACAGATGTCGCTGGCTGCCCTTGTGCTGCTGTTTCCGGGAAACGCTTTCTATGCGGCCGCCCGGAAGCAGCTTTGTGCGGGGCGCATCGGGCTGGATACGCTGATTGCTTTCGGTGCTTCCGTTGCTTTCCTTTTTAGTCTGTTCAACACGTTCTTTCCGGACTATTGGCTCAGGGTGGGGCTTCACCCGTATGTCTACTACGAAGTGGCGGTGCTGGTTGTAGCGGTGGGGCTCACCGGCAAGGTGTTCCGCTTCCTGCCCGAAGAGCGGCACGGTGCAGACCGCATAGCCCGGATTTTCTTTCCCGTCCTGGCGGGAACGGCGGTTGCCGTGTTTTTTATCTGGATATTCTGGGGCGGTATGACCGCTGTGCCGCATGCGTTCTATGCGGTCGTTTCCGTTTTTATCGTCGCCTGTCCGTGTGCGCTGGGGCTGGTCGCTCCGCTTGCCCTGACGCGCGGCATAGGCAGGGCTGCCGATATGCACATCCGGATAAAGGACTCCTTGGCGCTGGAGCGGCTGGACAAGGCCGATGTAGTGGTCTTTGACAAGACCGGCACGCTGACCGAGGGGCAGCCTACGGTCACCGCCTGGCTGTGGGCGCAGTATCAGGAAGAGGATTTCAAGCGGATATTGCTGGCTACGGAAATGAACTCGCCCGACCCGCTGGCAGCAGCCATTACCGCCGCCCTGCGCGAAGAACGCATAACTCCCGCACCGCTGGACGGCTGCGGGGTGCTGAAAGGCAAGGGGGTGAAATCCCTCTGCAACGGTACGGAATATTGGGTGGGCAGCCATAAGCTGCTGAAAGATTATCGGGCTTATCTTTCCGATGTGCTGGGAGATATGCTGGTGGAGTATGAATCGGAGGGAAACAGCATCGTTTACTTCGGGCGTGAGGATGAGCTGCTTGCCATAATAGCCGTCAAGGACAGACTGAAAGCGACCGCTTCCGGGGTAGTCAAAGAGCTTAGGGGGCAGGGGCTGGACATCTGTATGCTGACGGGCGACGGTGAGCGTACCGCTTCGGCCATAGCGGGGAAGCTGGGCATCATCCGTTACATGTCCGACGCCCAGCCGGAGGATAAGGAGGCCTTTATCCGCGAACTCCGCTTGCAGGGGAAGAAGGTGGTTATGGTGGGCGACGGCGTCAACGACGCACAGGCGCTGGCTGCCGCCGATGTAAGTATTGCCGCGGGTGCAAGTGCCGGTGATGGGCTGGCAGACAAGGCTATGATAGTGATGAAATCCGCCGATTTGCAGTCGCTCCCCCGGCTCTTCGGCCTGTCTCGCCATACGCTCCGGCTGATGCGCCGTAACTTTTTCCGGACAATGGCCTTTCATCTGGCAGGCGTGCTGGTAGCTGCGGGCATTCTCTATCCGGTGTACGGAATACTGTTGACGCCCATACTGGCTGTAACGGTCATAGCGCTCTCCTGCATCATGCCGGTGAAGGGGTAGGGGTTAGCTGTTTCTGTATTCCAGCGGACTCATTCCCAAGTGCCGCTTGAAATACTTGCCGAAGAACGAGGCGCTGGGGAAGTTCAGCGAATAGGCTATCTCCTGGATGGTCATGTCCGTGGATTTCAGCTTGGCTTTTATGTCGATGATGACGACATGCGCTATGAGGTCCAGCACATTCTTCCCGGTCACCTGCTTGATGGTGGTGCTGAGGTGTTGCAGCGATATGCCCAGTTTCGCGGCATAGAACTGCGCGCGGCGTTCGGTGGTGTAGTTCTCGATGACCAGTTGTATGAACTCACGGCAGATTTCCTCTTTCCGGCTTTTAATTCTGTTTTGGGAGTCGGGACGGTTGCTGTATAGCTCGTTGACACCATAAAGCAGGGTGTCCAGCACGTTCTGCGCCATTCGCGTCTTGGGCATGTACGGCCCGGTGGATATGCGGGCAAGCAATGCGAAGTAATCCCGGAAATAGGAAGCGAGGGTTTCGTTGAGCGGTATCACGGGAGCTTCTATAATCTTGGAGTACGAGCTCATGGTGGACTGGATGATGTTGACTCCGTTGAGGCAATGTTCGGAAAATCCGGCAAAGCAGATGCGCACTTTCTCCTTCTGCCCGTGAAACTGGATGATGGTGCCCGGAAGCAGTATGATGAAGTCGCCTTGCTTGATTTCGGTATCTATAAGATTGATGGATACCGTGATGGAACCTTCGGTGCACAAGGCGAAGATACATGCTTTCAGCCGGCACGATTGCTTGTAGATGTTCAGGATGTCTTCCGTGACATCTGTCCATGCAATCAGGTCTACGGGGAGGTCGACGTGTGGGAATTCCATAAGCGTTGTCGTTTTTGGTCTGTGCAAAGTTACACTTTTATTTTTCAATCTCCGCCTTTTTGAAACAACAATGTCCCGGCGCAATGTTTCATGGTGGTCAGGATTTGCTCTACCGTGCATCGGATGCGGACAGTGGCCCAATCCTGCCGCATGGCTTGTTCAAGGCTCACCGGAGCGTTTATGATGGAATATATGCCGATAAATCCCATCTCCTTAAGCTCCCGGCACATCGCTACAGACCCGCCTATGGCGATGACGGGGATTCCTTTCCGTGCGGCATGCCTCAGCACTCCTGCGGCTGTCTTTCCCGCTGCTGTCTGGGCGTCTATCCGTCCCTCGCCCGTGATGACGAGGGACGCTCCTTCGAGAAGCGAGTCGAATGCAATGGCGTCGAGTACCATTTCAATCCCTGCGGTCAGCCTGGCATTTAAAAAGGCTTTGAAGGCGCCGCCTAATCCGCCGGCTGCACCGGCTCCGCTCAGGGGTACTATGTCGGTTTGGAACTGTTCGGCTATCACCTGGGCGAAGGAACGCATGCCGAGGTCCAGGGCTTCCGCGGTTTGAGGGTCCGCTCCTTTTTGGGGAGCAAAGACACGGGCAGCTCCGTCCGGTCCGCAAAAGGGGGTGTTGACATCGCAAGCCACGATAAATTCGGACTCCCGTGCTGCGGGCATCAAAGACGACATGTCTATCCGGGCAATGGATTCCAAATCCCTGCCGCAGCCTTTCAGCCTTTGTCCGCTGCTGTCGAGAAATCTCACTCCCAATGCGGAGAGCATGCCCGTGCCTGCATCGTTGGTGGCGCTGCCGCCTATTCCGACCAGGAATTTGCGGCATCCCCTGTTCAGTGCATCAGAAATCATCTCGCCGGTTCCGTACGTAGAAGTAATCCACGGGTTCAGTTCGTCGGGAAGCAGGAGCGGCAGTCCGCTGGCGGCAGACATTTCCATAACGGCGGTTTTCACGCCGCCTGACCTTACAATGCCGTAGGCTGCCTTTACCGGTCTGCCCAAGGGGTCTGTAACGGAGGCTGCGTACATATCTCCTCCCACCGCTTTGACAATGGCCTCTACGGTTCCTTCGCCCCCGTCCGCCACACCGGCTTTGACAACATTGCACTGCGGGAAAACATCCTTGATTCCTCTTTCCACGGCATCGGCCACTTCGGCCGAAGTCAGGGAGCCTTTGAACGAGTCCGGTGCTACAACGATTTTCTTCATGCTCTTCAATTTATATTATATATAATGTGGCAGCAAAATTATAAAATAGGGGGGAGGTAATGCATGCTTTCGCCCGAAAAATAATCTCCGTGCCTTGACGATGGTCAGATTATGAAAAAAGCCTGCGCCCGGGATGCTTGTATAATTCCGGGATTTCGTATCTTTCCTCTATGAAAAGATAAAGATTACCCCTGTCTTTATGGCTCCTTTAC
>OGFO01000500.1_pt1 | contig 25168 bp, 24 predicted proteins | sample 1570981 | NCBI WGS metagenome assembly OGFO01 (sample SAMEA2581955, study PRJEB24529) | metagenome | biome: Human gut stool | place: China | collected 2011
CCCCATATCTGTTTTGATAACCTGAAATGAATCCACTATGAATAATGTAGGCTAGTTTCTCATTAACATGGATGTAGCCCTGTTTATACTGCTGATATTATTCTGATTTTTCCCATTAAAACACACTATCATCCTTTGTAATTTAAGTACTAAAGTATGTACATTTTGAAATCAAAACAATTATTGTGGATCAAGCAATGTACTCATTTATGGATAAGTGGCAATATTCACAGATAAGCGGTTGAATTTTGTTTTTATATTACACATTTTTTTCATCATTAAAGTAATACAACCCTTCGGTAATCCTATCCTTCAATGATTTAGTGCCATCAAGGAAGTAAGTTATAGAACTATCGATCAATAAAGTTTCTGAGTTTGCGGCTATGCCACATATCAAATTTTCAGTAATTGTCAAGAAGCAAAGTTTTTTCATATTGAATATCTTGGTCTTTTCAGTTCCTCAAAGACATTTCTTAATAAAACCAAGAAGCGTGGAACTGCAATGCCACGTCTTAAGTTAGAGGTCCTGAGAAAACCTTGTAGTACAGATATGGAACAAGCAGTCCCACGCTATAGCGTGAGAACCACTATGCAAATCCTTGTACTACGTTTGAAATTTCTCAGGTTTCTAACCTACAAGATAAGCATAACGCTTCTAAAAATCTAATATGTCTTGGAAAGAGGATATACTCAATCCACTTGCAAAATTAATACAATTAAATTATATATAGCTTTTTATCGTGTCTTTTTTCAAATTTTGTTTATTTGTCCATGCTTACGCAATGAGCAACGGATAGTACCCGATTATAGGAATTCAGAGGACGACACTCCAAAAATCAATAACCAATCCGGCTATTCTGCGGATGAGTTCCAAATAGAAATATGGAAGTATCTATCCAAACAGCGAATTATCCAAATTTTCCGACTATGACTTAAAGATTCCCAACATATATAAAGACCGAGAACCTCGTTTTTATGTAACTGTATTTTTCGGAGGCAACTATTGTATGCACGAAAATGTAAGCACGATGATATCTTTTGCAAAAGGAGGAAACAGCAACAAGTCTCATGACTATCCTAAATCCAGATATTTGTACAACCGTTTTTATGATCACGAACTAAACTCGACCAATGGCAACAGGGGAAATATAATCTTCCCGCTCTTGTGGTAGGATGAGATTTACCAAAATTCCATCGAAGCGGTATTTGGAATGTTACATCACGGATTTTTTATACTTTTGTATTAAACTTAGTGTGTTTCATTAAACGATATCGAGGTAAGAGAAAGTTATAGTAATTAAAATGAAAAGGTTAGTTCTTTTGATATTGGGAATTGTTTGTAATACAGACAAGAAAATAAGAAAGAGATTGCTCTGAATAGAAATGTCCTAAACTTTAAAGGGGCTGTTTATGAATTGGAAGTTAATTATGTTGGATTCGCGACAAAAACAGGCGACCCTGATAAACCTAAGGAATATTCAAAATTGGAAACGAAGTTCCATAAGGAAGTATTAAAGGGAAGGAATGAAGCTGATGCTGTTGGTTCGTTTTACGGTTGGTTTGGCGATAACCATTTAAGAGCCAGATTGACAGAGCTTAGTAAATACAGAAAAACGAGAAAGAAAAATTTTAGTAAATTAGAGAGTGTATGAAAGAATATAATCCAATGGCTATTGCACAAAAATTAATGACGAGACTTTTTTAATACGCTTCCCATCTTGTGCAGGAAAACCGTCCCTTGAATAGATACATGAATCTATCAAAGCGTATCAGGCTTCTCGATGGCAAGGTCAAGACATGTAGTGTTGCTTCGTCTCTGTTGATACGACTCATGCTGTCGGCGAGTTGATCCTCTTCGAAATGGAAATCTGCCATGTTAAGCTAGACGACAGGCGCATAGAATTCCAAGATGCCGCGATGCTTGATTTCTGGTATGGATTGTAGTTTGTCATGGTAAAACCAACAGGAAGGGAAGCGCAAGATGTTCTCGTTCATCCGGTACTATATCTTCAGAAGTGAGACAGTCTTGGATTTCCGGTCGGTTATTTTTTGCATTAAGGTGTGATCTAAGTCGCCGCATACTACTTCCATGCATTTGATAGTAGGAGGGAGCTAGTGATGGTTGCCTGCCAAAATGCTCTGGTCCGCTTTGCCGATTGCGATCCAGTGGGCGACTTCGAGTATCTAGGCAGCTTCGTCGATAAAGAGAGTCGTGAAGTTATGGTTCGTAAACACCCGGTTTGTTGATCCGATCAGCGCGTAGGCGAAGCCGTGTTCAGCATCCGCTTGAAAGAAAGGCGTAGCTACAGCACGGAAGGGGAAACCTTTACAGTCTGGATGCTGGGCGACTGATTGTGTATACCTAATTTTATTCAGTCTCTTGTAGATATAAGTACAAATATAGATCAACTTAAAAATATTGCAAAACAATATATATTATTGCTTAATAGGATATTTTGTGTATATTTGTATTATAGCATTTGATTTTTATTATAAGTCTCAACTTGTCGGAAGAAAGAAGAGCGTGCTGATGCTTTTGATTTGTACCTTAGGATTCGTCTGATGGAAATCTATGAATCTTCTCTCGTTGCTGATAGATGAATTTTATTAATCATTATAAATTGTGGAGTATGAAAAAAAAGATTTTACAATTATTGTTCCTGTTTTTCCTATCCCTCCCTTTGACTTTCGGACAAACAACTGACGGTGGTAGTTTTTGGAAAAAGTTGGGAATAGGGGCAGGTTATAATTTTTTGAACAATTCGGGCTTTCCGGACGATCGGGAGAAACCTTTTGACAAGCGTACATTTGAATTGTCGGTGAAGTATCGACTTACGGACAAACATTCGTTTTACCTGATGGTTCCTCTCTATGTGGATTGCAGCAGTAAAAAACGGAAATACCATAAGACCGACGATATCATTCCCTGTTTGCATCGCATCTGGGGAACGGAATTCGGATATAATTATACTGTATTTGATTGGAAAGGCATCCGCGTATTCGGCGGCATGGGTTTTAGCTATTTACATTCAAAAAGAGATATTAAATATCTTACAAATTGGGATGGAAATAAATGGACTGACCATTTTTTTCTGAAGAAAAAGTATAATGCTTATGGCTTGTCTCCTCAAGTCGGCATTGCCTATCGGTTCCAACATGTAGGGTGTGAATTGAAATATAAATACAGCTTATACCGGGTTGAAGAGCGTGTACGTTGGATAAGATCCGATGGAAGTGTAAATGATACATATGGAGGAAAACAATATTACTTCGAATCATTACACGGTTTGTCGATAGGATTGTTTTATTACTTTTAAATATTGAAATCATGAAAACGAAGATATTAAGGATTTTATTAGGGCTTTGTGCAATATTTGCTGCCCATGCACAAACAATCACAGAAGATGGACAGCATAAAGAGTTGGCTTATCCTACGGAACAAACTTGTTACATAGCATTAGAGCCGACCAACGGAACAATCAATTTTATAACTTGGCATGTCACGAACGGCTCTTTCTCGCCAACTTCGGATGTGAGTTCTGTTCAAGGGAATAATTTGAGAAATGTTTGTGTATATTGGAAAAACCCGAAAGTAACGGGTTCGACAGCACCAAAAGGTTCTGTTTATGCAGAGATAACTTATACACAAGCGGGTAATACGAAAATGGAAAAAACGATGACAATTAGTCAGGGGATTAAGAGCTATAATGGAGTAGCACCTCCCAGTCTGACTAAAGATGGTGGAACAACGATTCCTTTTGGGGTACAATCTTTTGAAGTCAAATTTTCAAAGGATTTTAATCTTCCTTACAAGGAAGGGGGAAAATATATTCCTGTTGATAAATTAGAATGGACCTTACCTTCCGAATGGAGTTCCGGAAATAACATTGTAGTTACTAATGAGCAGAAATTAGACGTAACTACTGACTATTTCAGCGGAGGCACGATAAAAGTCCGGGGAGTCAGTAGATTTTATCCGGAAGATAAGACCAACTATTCGGAAATAAAGATCAAGCGACAGTTTAGTTTTGAAGAATATCCTTCTTCTGTTAAATATGGGGAATCGAATACTTACAGATATACCGTTCCTTTAATTTCCGGTGTCTCTTATGAATGGGATGTTCCTGCCGGTTGGACGATCGTTTCGGGAGGAAATACCTATTCTGCAACAATTGCCAAAAATTCTTGTGCGACGAGTACAGACATCAGAGTCCGTTTGAAAGCCGGATCCCAGCAGTCTAATTGGTATACAGCTCCTAAGGCGACGATCCTTCCACCGGATATGACTATTCCGAGTGTCGAACAATTCCGTGATGTTGATATATCTATTGGTATTCCGAATGATCGGGTTCAATCGTTTTCCATTTTGGGTAATGGTGTCGAGATTGTCAGCGGGCAAGGTACGAACAAATTGGTTTGCCGTTTTAATAAAGCAGGCAATCAAGAAATAAATGTGTCGGTGTCATTGAAAGGCTGTGATACTCCTTTTACATTTAAGAAACAAGTAGAGGTCTCGAAAATTCAGTTAAGCATCAATGGCCCGGATGTGATTTGTTCGTCTGATCCGCTAAATACTTATCGTATTTCTGATTTGCCAGATCAAGCGACAGTTGTATGGTCTTGTAGTGGAGGAATCGAGATAGCAGGCAGTAATACAGGTTCGAGTTGTAGCTTTAAAGGAAAAGCTGCTGGAAATGCACAAGTTCGGGCGACGGTAAACTGTGGTGGAGAGACACTGGAGCTTTTGAAAAATATTGAAGCAGCCTCCAGCACAGGCAGTCCTTACATTTCTTACACTTCGGATGACCGTTATATCAATCTGACTTGCCATACGCCGAATATTTATGGCATTCGTGAATTTATATGGGGGGCAGTTGTGACAGGCAGTAGCGGGTCTTCCCAAAGTTCGCATACGGGCCCTGGAGGGTATTATTGGACGCTTCCAAAAGGGAGTTACAAAGTGGAATGTATCGTTGTTACGCAATGTGCCCGGATGGTGACATCTACGACAATTGGCGGTTATCGTTCGAGTGCTTATCCGAATCCGGTAGATCATACTTTATATGTCAATATATCTGATATGCCGTCAGACGAGAATGTAATTTCTACTGCATCTTTCGGACAAAATCAGTTGGGAAAATCGTATGAAGTTCGTTTATTTAACTTTAAAGGAATGCTCGTGCGTAATTTACGTGTACAGGGGAATGAAACGTCAATCGATGTGTCGGGTTTACCGGAAGGTAATTACTTTCTTCATATTATATCGGAAGAAAGAAAGGAGCCGGAAGTGCATAAAATTGTGATCGTCCATTAATTTGTGAAGGTATTTCAAAACAGCCTCTACTTTGGGATTCTCTTTTGCAAGGTTCGGAGAACCGGATAAAAAGTAGTACATTTGGGGCCCGATAACAATATTAGAACAATGGCAGAAAGAGAAAAAATACAGGAGGGAAAGGAAGGCAAAAACCGGTTATAGTTCCCGATATGGGACGCTTGCGACTACAGGCTCGTGAGTTGGAAGAGGAGGTGTTAGGCGCTCTGATGCTTGAAAAGGATGCCTATTCCATCATCAGTGAGATCTTGAAACCGGAGTGTTTCTATGAGAAAGCACATGAGAAAATTTATACCGCTATCGTAGATCTGGCAATCAGCCAGCGTCCGGTGGATATACTGATCGTCACAGAGCAACAAAAGAAGCGCAGCGAGTTGGAAAAGGTAGGCGGCCCGTGCTATATCTTCCAGCTGACCAACAAGGTGTCCAGTAGCGCCCACATCGAATACCATACTCGTACATTGCCTAGAAATATCTGGCGCATGAGCAGATCTCTTTCACTGCTATGATATAGGGTAAGGCTTTTGATGAATCGATCAGTATGGAAGATCTTATGCTGGAAGCGGAAGACAGTGTGTCAAAAATTGAGGGTACTAAAAAAGTATTTTCGATTTCAAACTGTAAGTAGAAGATAATAAAAAAAGCCATTTTAAGGCATAATAACGTAAAAAGTGCCCTAAAACACCATCAATTTGCCAATTGAAGTTACAAACTATAACTTTTTTCATAGGTCGAAAAAGTGGGGGACTTTTTCAGTGCCCTCAAATTACGACACACCTTATGTATTAATAATTTATTCTTAATTCGCTGGTCTAACAATGTATAAAAGGTTAGCCCTACTTAGGGACATTCAGTAAATAATATAAAATTAGCCAACTAATTCATACACAAATTATTGCGAATTAGCTGGCTTTTTGTATCTTTAGGTATCCCCTCGCAAATAAGGTTTGACGGCCAAAACGGGGGAAATTCTCCAACTAAGATATGGCTAAGATACAAAATATTTCAGAAATTCACCCTACTTTGGGCTTCACAGAATTTGATGTTCTAGAAAAATATCGCAAGAGTTTTCATGAGAATGAGCTTGGCAGGCTTCATTCCGTGTTTCCGTTTGAGCGTATGGCGAAGGCAGTGGGTCTGTCACGGCAGCATCCGAGCCGACGGAACATATTCAGCCCTTCCGCAAAGGTGGCCCTTATGGTTCTGAAGGCATACACCGGATTCTCTGATAGGCAGCTGGTGGAACATCTCAACGGGAACATACACTACCAGATGTTCTGCGGAATCATGATAGCCCCGTCCTCTTCCATAACCAATTTCAAGATATTCAGCACTATCCGCAATGAGATAGCATCCCGTATTGACATTGATTCCCTCCAGAAAGTCCTGGCTTCACACTGGAAACCTTATCTTGACAACCTTCACGTGTGCATGACCGATGCCACATGCTATGAGAGCCACATGCGTTTTTCCACGGACATGAAACTGCTTTGGGAAAGTATCGAATGGCTTTACAGACATATCTGCGGACATTGCAGGGAACTCAGTATAAGGCGTCCGCGCAACAAATATGCGGATATGTCAGAGTCCTATCTTTCCTATGCAAGAAAAGAAAAAGGAAGTCTTCAAGGACAAGGATGCTCAAGCGGCGTATGACCAGGCTCCTTGAAAAACTCATCATACAGAGGGTACTCAACGCCAAAGGTTTCTTTGATCCACTGGACCAAACTATTGGATTCGGTATACACATATTCACGGAATTTTTTGCTGAGAACTGAGAGTTGACGGCTGTCTAGTAATCCCCAATAATCTTTATGGCACCTTCCCAACAACATCACTACACAACCGTAAAAATAAGAGGGGCGATAGTGGTAGACAGTGGAAGTGTTAGTTCCAAAACAATCAGATTAACCAAAGGAGTATAGCCGCTGTTTAACAACAAGATACACGTCACACGGACATAATCTAAACTACCGCACAAATTACGTTGAAGTCTGTCTTTTCGTTCCGATGTAGGCAATCCTATTCCCATGTTGCTAAAATACATTTTCTTCACGAATTATTTACAATTCTATTACCTTTGATTATAATATTCTATTTTGGATTTAATTTTATTTCATCCAAAATAGAATAATTAAATAATTCCAATAAATACAATCTAAAAAATCAAAAATATTTTTGTATTCAAAATTCCTATTTGAAATACCTTTTTATTAGACTCATTTATTGTCATACCAAATCAAATTCATGAACAGGAAGTATAAGTCTTTGTTCCTGGGCAAGTTCCATTATTACAATATGTCCATCTATTAGTATTTGGACAAAAATTTCCTCTTCCAGCTAAATGCTTCATCTGTTCTTTTCCTAATCTTTCAATCACTCCCTTTTCTAGTTTGATTTTTTAGTTTTATTTTTGATTAATTTAAAGTTAGACAAAAAAAATAAATTTATACGCGCATATAAGTATTACTTATTTTATTCAGATTTAATATTATGAATCGGATTCTCATTCGCAGATTGCCAACAAAGAGATGTAACTATTACGATTATCAGTAATACAACCACACAAAAAGTAAAGAAAAATACACCTCCATTCATCGGGACTCGATAAGTAAAATTGGCAAGCCATTGAGTGATGAAATACCATGCTATAGGGACTCCTATGACAAAACACACTAAAACTATTTTCAGATATTTGATATTATAATAAAGTAAGATTTCTCCTGTAGTAACTCCAAGCACTTTACGTATAGCAATCCCCTTTTTGCGATATTCATTTTCAAGAAGGATTATTCCTAATACTCCAGATAGAGAAATCAAAAGAGAAATGATACTAAATAATGCAATAGCTATCATTGCCTCAATCTCTTTTTTATAGGTTATCTGGAATATCTGTTCAAACGGATAAATATCTAACGATTGGTTATGATCTACTTTTGATAGGACTTCTTGTATGTAAGTCAAAAGTCAAATTTTTGTATATGTCTCGATTAGAGTCTAATTGAATATATGCTACATTATAAAAATCAATTCCCTGTGTTTGGCTGTCTCCTGGTAGATAAAAAGCCATTGGAGATACCTCTTGCCGAAAAGAAGCAAATTTGATATCCGGAATAAATCCTATTATCTCGTTTTCCTCCAAAAACGTATTCAATTCCAATCCATATTTTTCTTTTGCCTTTGAAATCAAAATATAGCAATTTGCGATAATGTGATGCCGACAAACAGACATCAGATACATATCCTGCCTGCTATCAATCCCTTGGTTCCAATCCCCAACCACGGTATGTTCCAATAACAAATTTTCTTTTACCCAATCCGGATCATCACTGAATACATAAAAACGGATCACCTCTTCCGACAAGTGTTTTTTCAACCATTCTATAGCCTTCCAATAATAATCAACGGACAAATATCTCCATAAATCTGTCGGTTCTTTTCCGACAGGTAATCCCCTCGCCGAATATGGATACTCACAACCAGACGACTACATATCTGCCCTACCAGGTCACGGGACTTCAGGTTCAACCGATCCGTATCAAAACGGAAGGCTTTCCGGATAATCGGAGCGATCTTTTTTAATATGAATTGAATAACTTGTATGAAAAGTGACGAAGACACGGTTTCATCTGACGGATGGAAGGTTTTAGTTAGGGGGGGGGGCGTGAAAGCCGACTCCCTTGGCCGGTATTTTGGGATAGTAAAAGCCTGTAATATTGCTTTTTTCAGCAGTAAATCTTATATTTGCGCTACAAAAATGTTCTTTGAATGTATGCAAAGTAAAATAATCGGTTGAATTTCACTCGTTTCTAAACCGTTACCTATCATTTGCAAATAACATGATAACTATTTTATTCTCAATTAAATAGATAAAATATTATGTTTGGCAAAATATGAGGTTAGTGGTTCATTCAATCCTATCAGTTCCGATATCCGCTTCAAACGTTTGTTATGGAGGCGTAATGCGCTGGAATACATTACTAAAACCTTTCGCTTTGGGTCGTATAAGATAGGAAACAGATACGGACAGTCCGGATCATCCATCCAATATTTGTTGATGATAGCCTTAGCCTTATCATGTAACTTGACCGTTAAGTATTGGTTTGTCTTCTTCCGCTTATAGGAAATAAAACCATTCTTCATTTGCTCTTTTCTCAGATAGGCAATATCAACAAATGGCATTCCCTGCATATAAATACTAAACAAAAAAAGATCACGTGCGAACTCCAGTTGTTTCTTTGCTGTAAGGGGAAACAGGATGAGAGTCTTGATCACCTCCTGGGAAACAGCCCGCTTGCGTGTTTTCTCCTGCCCGGTAAAGGACTTACGAAAGGGACGCTTGTTCGTCTGTATAATTTCCTCGTCTAACGCATAATTATAAACAGCCCGAAGTACCCTATTGTAAAGGGATACAGTATTCATCCTTAATCCGGCACCGACGAGATAAAGTTGGAAATCTTTCATCAACCCGACAGTCAGATCCTCAACAGCGATATCTTGATCCTCCCTGAACCGTTTGAAATGTTTGAAAGCACAAGTATAATTGCTCGCCGTCTTCTTTTTACCTAACCCATCAAAATGCAGGATCCGTTCTTTGATTAGTTGGAAAAAACTATGTTTATTTTTTCCAAACTTGGATTTTTTTCTTTTTTCTTTTTGGCACATACTCTATTTAATTATATTAATAAGACAGTATCTGTATCCTTATCGGATCACTCCAGCTTGCTCAACGACTCTTCGATAAATCTTGAAAGATACATCTTACACTCGAATTGGACAAACTATAACCGTCATACCCTTCGCAGATATAATGGAACCGGAACTGTTCGGGCAACAGGAACGGAGTAGTCCAAAAATTCGGATAACCCTTACTTTTTGGACTACCCCGTAAATGGGAACAAGCGCACGGCACGCATAACAGCCAACGCCATTCTTATAGCCAATGGTTACTGTCCTATATCCTTTCGCACAGTAGATTCCATAGACTATAAAAAAGCGATGTTGATTTTTTATGAACAAAACAATTTGTCTGCCTTCAAAAAATATTTATTGAACAAATTCTTGTTTGCAGTAAAGACTTATTTTTAAAGGAACTCTAACAATTGCAGTACTACATAATATCACGGGCGCTGCAATGTGTTCTTATCCCAACAAATGCACTTCCTGTAACCTCACCAAACCCAAATACAGCTTCAAGAACACCTCCTGATCCGGGAAATAAACAAAAAAATTCCGGGAAAAAGAAAGGCAGGTAAATGGCCGTTCATTTGGAACTTCCATTTCCGGATAGCATTTCTTCGCCCCAAAAACAATCTCTATCGGGACAGAACAATAAACAAAAGTATAAATATCAGGCCAATTTGTCCCGATATATGATTAATATTTGCTATTTTTGTCCCGATAAAAGAATTACAACATGACTATTGAAGATGAAATCCTCCAATACCTGCATCATCATCCCCTATCAAACAGGGGTGAAATAACGCTTGGGATAACCAATCCTCCCAGTGACAGGACTATAAAAAGACTACTGGCCGATGCCATAACCAAAGGAATAATAGAAGTAGAAGGTCGTGGTCCAGCAACCAAGTATAGCCTTACCCCACAATCACATATAACCATGCCGTTAGACCTTGCCACCTATTTCAGCAAGGACATAGACGAACGTATAATACAGGAAACTTTCAATTTCCGACTCATCAAAGAACTTCTTCCCAAAGTCAGCCTGTTTACAGACGAAGAAAAACATATACTAATCGCAACCCAACAACAATTCAAAAACAATGTGTCCGGAATGAGCGACTTGGAATATCGAAAAGAAATGGAACGATTGGGAGTTGATTTGTCATGGAAATCCTCTCAAATAGAAGGAAACACCTACTCATTGTTGGAAACAGAACGGCTATTAAAAGAGAAGCAGACCGCTTCCGGTAAAACCAAAGAAGAAGCCATTATGTTGCTGAATCATAAAGAAGCATTAGATTTCATATTGGATGAACCTGATTATCTAAAAGATATTACCATACATCGTATCGAAGACATTCATTCCATCTTAACGAAAGATCTTGATGTTAACCGTAATATCAGACATCGGCGTGTTGGTATCACCGGAACGAATTACCGCCCATTAGATAATGAGTTTCAAATAAGAGAAGCCCTTGAAGACACTTGTAACCTGATAAATAGCAAAGAAAGTATTTTTGAAAAAGCCCTGTTGGCATTAATTTTATTATCTTATATTCAAGCTTTCACAGATGGAAACAAGCGCACGGCACGCATAACTGCCAACGCCATTCTTATAGCCAATGGTTACTGTCCTATATCCTTTCGCACAGTAGATTCCATAGACTATAAAAAAGCGATGTTGATTTTTTATGAACAAAACAATCTGTCTGCCTTCAAAAAAATATTTATTGAACAATTCTTGTTTGCAGTAAAGACTTATTTTTAAAGGAACTCTAACAATTGCAGTGCTACTTAATATAATGGTACTGCAATGTGTCCTTATCCCAACAAATGCACCTCTTGTAACCTCACCAAACCCAAATACAGCTTCAAGAACACCTCCTGATACACCTTCAGATCCGGTAAATAAACAAAAGACTTCCGGGCAAAAGAAAGGCAGGTAAACGGTCGCTCATTCGGAGTTTCCATTTCCGGATAGCGTTTCTTCGCCTGGTCAACAGCCATCTTGTTCAGTGAAGCCACAAAATTGGCCTGCCGTATCGGATTCCATTTTGGGGGTTCAAGAATCACCATCCCATCCTTTCTCTCAGGGATAACCACATATTCATCCTGCACGTTACGGGCGTAATAACACACAAAAGACAAAGCCTCATAGACATTATCCCCCACATGGATACCGATTACCCGTTCTTCAGCCGGTGTACCGGCAAAACACTCCGCAATCTTTTTCATGGTATATCCATGTAACAAGACAGCATCAGAAACCAACAGATAAGCCGGTGCGGTACGCTCTCCTCCTCTGTCGATGGCAGCAAAGACAGAAGGACTCTAACAGAGATGGATAAGCTTTCCTTTCTCTTTCTCCCGTAGGAAAGCAACACATAAACGGTTATCAAAAACCAAACGGGATTCTTTCGTTTCCGGACGAAACTGGAACACGTTCCGCACCTTATCAGGTTTGTGTATATCCACCATCAGATAGCCTTGCCACCCGGACACATGCTTTGTCTTCAATGCAGCTTCGCTTTCCTCCACATCAAAGAGATAAGACAATAGCTTTTCCCGCTTGCAACATACGGAGAGAGAAAACTCATCCTGTTCTTTCATCTGCTGCATATCCAACGAAAGAACAAATGCCAATTGCCAAGGAGCAAGCTCGGAAAAGCCATGCAATTCGATACAAGAAAACGAACCTTTCTCTGGTGAATAAATGATATACCCTCGGCCATATTGTCCGTTTGTCGGAAGGCAGGCCGTTGTCTGCCAAAACGTTTGCCGAGGAAATGGAAAAGACAAGGGACTGCCTGCGACAGGACAGCCAAGTTGTAAAGGAAACGGTAAGACGGCTGGATGAGAGAATGATCCTGTTGAAAAAGGAACCGGTACACAAACTGGTGACCTACCGTCTGGAAAGCGCATCCAAGGCGGTGGTAACGACAGCTTCGGTACTGATCTTGGCACTGGTCGTTTCCGTCTGGACCAACTGCAACCAATACCGAACGAACCGGCTTTTGAAGGATGCCGATTTGAAATACCGTGCCATCAGGATCTGTCTGCCGGGGGATGATCCCGACATCGCTTTCCTTGAGAAACATTTCACCATTGAGCGAGACGAGGAAAAGATCCGGCGTGTGGAAAGGCTGGTGACCGCTTTTGAGGACTCTGTCAGAAACCGCATCCGTAATCATGAAATGCGGCCTACAAGGACAGTCTGGCGCACCAGCTGTTCAAGGAGGCGCAGGAAATCAGAAAGCAACTGGACAATCCTAATTCAAAATGACTGCACTATGGCAACAATCTAGGCATTGCAACTTCTTTTATTTACAGGAAATAAGAAACTTACAAGAATAATTTTTTAGACTGGTAAGATTTGGCAACCGTACCTATTTCTGCGCTTTGCTGTGAGTTGCTTTCATTGTTACTAGTCTTGACACAAAGGTATGAAGATTTTTCTATTCACACACAATCTTCAAAGAAAAAAGAGTGAGAAAAGTGTTACTTATAAATCAATATAAGGTATTTATTTTTATATCTGAATTTATTTGCTCGTATCTTGTTATATAGTAATATTATTGCTTAGTTAATAATTTTTATTGTTTACATACCATTTAACAGTTTCATTTAATCCTTCTTGAAAAGAAACCAATGGGGAATAACCCAATAACTGCTTTGCCTTATCTATTGAAGCAAAAGAGTGGGGTATATCACCAAGTCTATATGCCCCATAAATAGGATTTATATCGGAAATTGAAAAATCGTATTGAACCAAACATGATTTTATTTCATTTGCTAACTTGTTGATGCTTGTTCGCCCTCCACCCGCAGTATTGTAGATTTGGTTTACCGCTTGAGTGTTTGTTGTATTTAATGCAAGCATGTTCATATGAAGCACATTGTCAATGTAAGTAAAATCTCTAGTGTTCAATCCATCACCATTTATCTTTGGCTGCTTGTGATTTAGAAATTGCTTTATAAACAATGGTATTACAGCTGCATACATACTGTTTGGATCTTGTCTTCTTCCAAACACATTAAAATATCGCAGTCCTATATATTCTATTCCATAGGTTTTAGTAAATACATCAGCATATAACTCATCAACATATTTAGTCAATGCATATGGGGATAAAGGTCTTCCGATGTTATCTTCCTTTTTGGGCAAATCAGTATTATCACCATAGGTGGAGCTACTAGCTGCAAATATGAATCTTCTTATATTGCTGTCTCGGGCTGCTACTAACATATTTAGGAATCCACCAATATTTACATCATTGGTAGTTATTGGGTCATTGATACTTCTTGGTATGCTTCCAAGTGCTGCTTCATGAAGAACATATTGAACTCCGTTGACAGCTCTTACGCAAGTCTCGAAATTACGTATATCGCCTTCTATTAGCTTAAAATTTAGTGGATAACCATCAATTAGGTGCTGAATATTACTCATGTGCCCTGTTGAAAAATTATCAAGGCATACAACATCATATCCATTGAGAACTAGATGTTCACAGAGATTTGACCCAATAAAACCAGCACCACCAGTTACTAATATCTTTTCCATAAAATCTCAATTTCAAAACCACTCACTAATATCTCTCTTAGAAACGCCCCAAGGAATTTTTTCCTCTTGATTAGGCAAACAATACCTACAACAAGGGATGGGACGATTTAGAAACTCAACAATTTCTTCAATATCTTTTGCTTTGAAAATGTCGATTGAATTTTTATCAGATGTATCAAACGCATCAGATTTGTAATATTGTTGAAAATATTTTGCCTTAAACGGTACAACGCACGATGATAGTCTGCCATTTTCAAGCACTATACAACGAGCCTTCCAGAAGCAGTTTTTGAAATTTTCTTCAACGTCCTGACTTCCGCTCAAGTCTCTTCTGTTCTTGAACCAGTTTTTATTTTCCTCTCCCTGAGATTTAATTAAATATAATTTCGTGCCAAACAACTTGACTTTGCGATTGATTTCATCCCAATTCAAGTCAATAGGATACATAGTGATACTTATTATCGTATCTGTTTCAGCACATAATTGATAGAACTTATCAGGCATTGAACTTAAAAGCACTCCATTAGTACATAAGTATTTTTCTCCAGTCACATATTTTGCTGTTAAGCGGACAATATCATATAGGCGAGGGTGTAAAAGTGATTCACCACCCATTAGCTCAAAACAATGAATATGACCCTGAAGCAATTCATGAAGACGTTTCAAGTCTCTCTCAAAAGTATTTATATCCAAAAATCCTTTTGGAGCCAATGGGGAGAAATGCCCACAGCATTTACAGTTTAGATTGCAATGGTCAACTATATCTACAATAAATCGAATTTTATCTTTCTCTACAATCATGTTCGTTGCAATTACTTAATAAATGACTTTGTCAAATATAGATTTTAACTTAGGCATCGATTGGATATTTAATATCTGTTCGGGCGGTATATGAGCTTCCTCAGCTATTTTTATTGCATTATTGATATTTTTAAAGCTATTCAATCTATGCGTGTCTGAATCTAACGAAAAGATAATCCCCTTTTTGACAGCATATTCTATATGCTCAGGCGATAGATCCAACCTATCGGGATCTCCGTTAATTTCAATTACAACTGAATTCTCTTTACAGGCATCTATTATCATTTGAATATCCACATAGAGGCCAACCTTTTTTTGATATATTCGTGATTGTGGGTGAGCTAAAATATTGGAATTAGGATTTTCAATGGCTTTAATCAAACGCCTTGTCGCTTCCTTTTTACTCATAATTTCATTCCTATGAGCACCAATAATTAAATAATCAAGTTCCTTGAAAATTCCATAATCCATATCTAAAGTTCCGTCAGCAAGTATTTCACATTCAAGACCTTTTAGTATTGTGAAATTTTCATCCTTAGATAATGAATTTATAATAGAAATCTACCTCATGATTTTCTCCGAGTCAACTCCACCGACACTTGATGAATGATCGGATATTCCGATAAACTTCCGGTTGTGCAACTTAGCTAAATTAGCTATCGCTTCTATTGACAATCTCCCATCACTAAAAGTAGTATGATTATGGAAATTACCCAATATAATTTCATTACAAAATAATTCAATTAGCTGAGTTTGTTTACTGGGTATTGAACGATATTGCAATGGAAAATTCTTTACATCTTGATTTTCCACAAGATAACAGTATAAATTGGCATAATCCTCTCCATATCTATTCGCAGCCACATCAGACTGGAAATAATCTATGAGTTTATTCCTTGACGATATTTGATATTTATTAAAGATAAACTTTAACTCTTCGATCGGGATATACTCGGGCATAATCAGCAACCAAACCCATTTGGGTAAAGATACAATTTTATCCTCAATAAATTGTATTTGTCCGGTTGCAATATATTCATCAATAAACGGTTTTTCCTTATCTGTAAAAATTGTTTTTTTTGTATCATATAACTCTACATCAAAGTTTTCATCACTTATGTTTTTGATTTTATTTAGTACGGAAATTGCGAAATCACATAAGCCTACCTCTCCAGTAAAGCGACTAAGCCTTTGAAGATCTAAAATTTATAGTAGAGTTTTTTCTTTAGTATATTCATTCCTATATCCTGATGTTTTTTATAAATATAGAGTCTTGGGAAAAGACTAAAACATTAAAGCCCTCCAATCCATGTGCAATCTCAAATTTAGGCAATTCGGGTGAAAAAGCGAATCCCACAGAAAAAGGCGATGAATAAACTACATTGTCAATCTGTTTATACATTCCAAAATGAGTATGACCATATAATATCACCTTAACCTTTTCGCTATTTTTAATTATAGCGTTAAACTCTGACCTGTTCTCTAACAACTTCCTATTTAGCCAGCCATCTTGATTAACCGGAGGATGGTGAAGGACTATGGCCACAGGACCATTGTTGGATTTTAGCAGCCTCATAAGGACATCAGGATTGAAATAGCCTCTTGACATATCTGGCACTGCTGAATTGAGCATTATAAAATTCCATCCGCAGAGCTCAAACTTTTCGCAAATTTTGTAGTAAGATGGTTTATATCCTTGATAAAACATCTCTAAATTATCGTGATTCCCTGGGCAACAATATGTCGGAACACCGGTTTCTTCAAAAGCTCTATCAATATATTCATAAGTCCATTTACTGCCATCGTTAGACAAATCTCCACTGACTATAATGCCATCAAGACCATCCAATTCCTTTATCTTTTGGATGGCTTTCTGAAAATGTTCATGGGTATTAACGCCCCATATTTCGGTGCCATTTTCAGTAAGGTGAATATCACTAATATGCACTATCTTCATAATTCTAAGCATTAGCTAATAAATCATCCATAGTTAGTGCACTAACATCAAACTTCTCAAGATCTGCAATCTTAGAAAATAACATTATTCTCTCAACAAGATGGTCATAGTCTTCCGTGAACTCAGGATATTTCAATCTTGCCTCATGCTCTATGGCGTCAAATATTCGTTCTCTATTATTTAGAAGATGCAATGTGGCATATTTCTCCTCGTCCTTAACCAAAGGAGGAATTGAAGCGAGTTCTAATCTCGTACCTTTCGGTATATATACATCTATGACATCTGTGCACGCAAGGGCAAAAGAGTATTGTATCTTACTTTTTAGGATTACTGATTCCAGAGATGTTACAGCTAACGAAACATTTTGAGGAGTTACATAATCATTGAATCGATAAATAATATCACGTAATTCATTAGGTAATTTGCTAAAAGTTTCGGATATAATATTTTGAGGTATTTTTTTATAAAAAGAGGCGGCTATTGCACCCGCTATACTTGCCTGCGTATCTGCATCACCACCTAAAGAGACAGCAAGCCTTACTGCATCCTCAAAATTGTCGGAATGCAAGAAAACTATAATTGCCTCAGGAACACTTCCTTGGCAACTCGAATCAAATGAATATATTTCACGTATTTGATTTAAGTCTCGACTTAAATCATAATTAAAAGTTTTTTCTATATATGCTTTAATATTCTGTTTAGAAAAGCCTTTGTACGCTAAAAACACAGCAACTGCAACAGCCTGTGCTCCTTTAATCCCTTCAAGGTGATTGTGTGTAATGGATGCAGATTGTTCTGCCAGGTTGAGAACATCATGTAAATATTCACATGCCACACCTATACTGCTAACTCTCATTGCAGATCCATTGCCCCAACTGTTATAAGGTTGAGGATTTTCACTTCTAAGCCAGCACTTGAAAGCATGTCCAAATCCTACATTGATATACTTATTTCCCAAAATATGTAATATCGAAGTTAAGTTTTCATTATTATTCATAACCCATTGTGCAACACCTAATGTCATTACAGTATCGTCTGTATATGTACTCTGTTGACTAAATAATGGGAACTCTTTAGTTTTTATTCGAGAGCCATTTAGCTCGTATGGTGAACCTATTATATCTCCGGCAATAGCGCCAATTATAGGTTGCAGATGATTGTTAATCTTTTTTGTCATAACTAAATTTCTCATTAACCTTTTCTCTGACTACTTTAAGAATGCTTTCAATAGCTTCATCATTTCCGGGAAGCATAGTTTCACCTTTCTTTACCTGCATCAATTTATGACAAAGGTCGGCAAAGGCAACCGGACTAATAGACATACAGGCTGGCACAATGGTAGGTATATTCAAATCGTTGATATTGTTAGTTTGTTCAACTTTTCTATATGAACAACCGGAAACGAATGATATAGCCGGGATGCCAAGATATGCAAGTTCACTTAAAGTGTTACGCCCTGACCGTGTAATTACAAGTCCAGCGTTACAGTAATACTGTACGGCAGGTATAATTTCGTCGTGAAGCACAACATTTTCGGAGCTGTTATTTCGATTCAAGACATTGAATATGTTTTGGCTTGAACAAACTATATGCATCGTATATTGCGGAAGTAATGAGGCAACTTTTTGACAAAGTTGTCCGATTGTAATTGTTGAATCAACAAACTGTTGTTCCACATTAACCGTACCTCCGCCAAGTACACAGTATATGTTATTGGTAGGAACATTCTTGACTCCAATTATTTCAGGACGAATAATTGTGCTTATTGAAAGAAACTCATTGTATCTCGAATCCTTATCGATACGTCTTAATCCATGGACTATTGCCAAGTCGCTCAATGAATAAAATTCATTAAAAAAGTCCATAGCCTCTTTATAATTATTAGAATTAACAACATCAGCAGGATTAAGCAATGCTACAACCTTTATGCTCGGATGTGAAATCTTGATTGACTTTATCATCAAGGGCTCGCCATCAACAACAATTAAATCCGGAGTGAACTCTCTAATGCAATTATGGATATATACACCCATTTTATTTGTAGGCAATAAGCCTATTGAACAATAGTCCATAGGAGTTACCTCGTTCAAATTATTATAGCCACGAGAATACAAATACTTGTTGCCTTGTAGATAGCTAATTATTTTAACATCATATCCGTAGCTGTCTCGTAATGTTTCTAAGATAGAAACGCCCGACACAACCCGTCCAAGTCCCGGAAAACCTCTAAGTATGCCTAATATCTTTTTCATGATTCTACAGTTAAAATCTTATAGATTTCCGAGATTGAGTACCTTCTTAATTGATGAGCATCGGCAGACAAAGACGTTCCTCCTTGATTAACTGCAAAAGCATATTTGTAATAAGGTGAAACATATTGTTGAATGTAGGCATTGTTTGCTCCATAAGGATAAGCCAAACAGTCAGACGAGCCAAATAGACTATCTATCTGTTCTTTAGATTGTTTAATTTCATTTTCCAATTCAATATCTGTCAATTTCAAGAAGTTATAATGATGCACTCCATGTGAGGCAATCTCCCATCCTTGATTATTCAAAGTTGAAAGCTCATCCATGTTGAGATGTCTTCTCATCTTGGAGTCTTTATTATTCCATTTATTGTCATGGCCGATTAAAGATGTGCATACAAAAACAGTTGCGCTAAAACCATACTTGGACAATATTGGTAAAGCATGATTATATAATCCGACATATCCGTCATCAAATGTACAGACAATCCAAGATTGTCGTTCCTTAGGAGGCATCGACAAGTAATATCTCATTGAGCACAAGCCCATGCCATGATTATATATGAAATCTACGAACTGCCAGAATACATCTATCGGTGTAGTGATACTGTCATGCACCTCTCCTTGAACATCATGTAAACCAACCGAAAGGATATTATCGCCATCAAAAGCACAACGCACTTCTTTCGATGGTGATTCAAGTAATTTATACCATAGATCTTTAATGGCATTGGAATCAGACGATTTCAGAAGGTTATCTCGAAGCTGTTCGCTTCTGGGCGCAAGTTTTTTATCGTTTATGAGGGCTAAGATACCTTTTAGCATAGAAGCCGGGGTATTATCATCAAAGAAGAACTCGGGGAAATCGCAATGCAATTTCTCAAAGATGTAACCAGTTCTGGTGCTAATGAAGCCTACACCATTTTCTAATGACTCTATGACGGAATTGGGATGGCCTTCACATACAGATGCTTGAACGTACAAATCCCAATTCTTCATTAGCAATGAAAGCTCAGATCTGCTGACACGCCCATAAAAAGTTATATGGTCTGAGATTTCAAAGTTGTTTATAATCTTTATATACGACTCATATAAATCCGCATCAACCTCACCGACTAATTCCAAATTGATCTCAATACCACCTTCCTTTGCAAGTTTCACCATTGAAAGAAGGTTTGCAACTCCTTTCTTTTCATTTAAGTGAGTTGATGCAGTTCCAATTACAATGGCCGGATTTCGTTTCGCTGTAAACGCTACGCCCTCACCACTAACAATAGGGTTCGGAATCAACACACATTTAGCGCAAAAAGAGTTGTCAATCAGGCGTAAGTTTTCTATCATTTCTCTGGATAGACAAACTACTTTATAGGAATGGATTGCCGACTCTCTTAAATAGAATGTTTCAGTGGGTGACCATTTTGCCAGATTTACATCAGTGCCCCGTAGGCAAAGAATGAAAGATGAATTTATTCTTTGAGCCAGAATAGAGGCATAATAACCGTTAAAACCTCCACTAAATGCGATAACATAGTCAATATCCTTATCTTGGTATTGATAAGCATCTATCTTCAAATTATTTTCATGTCTAATCGCACTTGCCAATTCTTGATTATATCCACCATCAGCTACTAACACCTGTGGATTCTTTGGGTTGACAATTTGTACTGAATACCTTTCGCTTAAGTAATTAAATACGCGCTCAGAAGAAAGCGAGAGGCCCCCTCCATTACTTCCAAATTCCGATGTAACGAACAAGATTTTCATGCTTCCTCAATCAAATATAATGTTTTACTCTTTTTGTTGATGGGATATTTATACGTTTCCCATGATAAAATCTTATATTCTGGGAACATAGACTCTACATCTTCTTTGGATAGACGTATATGTTTCGGGAATTGTGCATTATCCCGTGTGTATGACGAGTCAATAACCTCCATAATGAAATATTGCGGCTTTCCTGCTTGATTATAATAATCAAGCAATAAGGCCATATACTCATCTTTTGAATCTGCGAGATCAGCGTATGCGCAGTTTACCATTAAAAGTAAATCACTATCATAGAAAACAGCGCCAGGATAATCTTGATTATTGACAATATTACCACGATTAAAAAGGTCATCAAGACGACGAACAGCCCTTTTATATATTTCAGGATTCTTCTCAAACGATATGATTTTGTCGAAGCCCAGATAGCATGGGATTGTGGTTACATCTCCAAGACCACATCCAATTTCTATAATGCGCAACTTTCTATCCAACTTTTCTAAAATTGAATAGACCACCTGCCAATATCGAGGGAACTCATTCGCGCAGTATTGCTTACTCCAAGGAGCGACTTCCATGTCATCTAAATGGCTCAAATTATAATTTCTCAGCAATGATTGAAGTTCTTCCATAAGTTGTTGAGTTGAGTTATTATTACATCATTGGAGTTGGCCAAGTTGATGGTCTCTATCAGTGAACCTAAAATGCAAGCCTGCACTTCCATATTTGGCTGTATTCGTAATTCACCATAATTACGACATTGCTTTATGTCTTTAGTAAAACACGGAGCATCAATATAAAGCACCGTGGTTTTCTTTCCGTTCTTTTCTATATACCATTTGAGCGCGCCATTATTTTTGTCAATGGTCTTGACTGCAATAGCATCAAGCATCGGCCGGATATGGTTTAGGAACAGTTCACTACCACTTAAACCAATTTGCGGCAATAACTTTAAGGGCAATCCACGTTCCAAAGCAAAATCAATCAATGTGAGAATTGAAGTAAAATCATCTGACTGTAAGACAGTATTAAGTCCCACTTGAATATTTTCGGCACGCAACAGTTCTATATTGTTAAGTATTCTATCAAGATTACCGGTAACTGTACTCCGTTTGAATGCCTCGGCTGTTGCAAAAGGAAATTGAATGTTGAATTTTATTCTTGTTCTGCTTAATGCATTTATATGCTCAGGTTTAATGAGCGATAAATTGGTAGCACAACTTATGTCGCAATCTAGATTATCATTGATATATAAAATCATATCTACAATATCTTCGTTCAAGAACGGCTCTCCACCGCTAATATTAAACTCAGATATGGGTTGGTCAGAAAGAACATCTACCAATCTCTTAAAAGATTGCAGCGACATCCGTTCTTTAGTCGTTGCCTTGTCTTGCCCCTCATTGTGACAAAAGGGGCATTTATAGTTGCAATAGTTAGCAACCAAGACTCTTACTTTATCCCATTGAAGTTTTTCCATATTATCCTAAAATGATTTTAGCATTATAATAAGTTTCTAACTGGGTTGTATGCTCTCCTAAAAGATCGAGTCCATCAACATTATACATCTCTTCTGGTACTATCATCACATCATTTCTATCAGGATTAAACTGAGCACGTATATCCTGGTGATTTAATAGACCGGCAACAGAGACTGAGCCTCCATACAAATGATTCTCGATAAGATTCGTTTTTACATTAGGCATTCCCATAAACGCCTTCGTAAAATAGTCATATCCCGAGAATGGGCATATAAGATTTACAAATGTTCCTTCCGGCAAAGATGAAATAATATCTCTTTGTCGAGCTATTCGTTGATCAGCATCAATAAAGTATTCATTATTGCCGCCCCTAAAAACATCTTTAAGGATAGGGACAGTAAACACCACATCTGGATAGTTTTGTTTTACCCAAGAGATACATTCTTCATATTTGTCAATGCAAGCCTGTGACAATTCTTTCAGACGAGGTTGTGAAGTTGCAGTGTGCTCCATCCGTCTCACCAAAATTTGGCGGACACGTTTGTTTACTTCAAGTTTATGAAGCAGTTCCAAATCCCTCTTTACCTCGTCAAGATTCCCAGTGAACATAAGTGTACATTTGTTCAGCGGAGCATATTTCAGTAGATACATAGTCCGTTCCCGTTCTGAACGTGGAATTATTTTCTCGCGTTGCTCTTGCATAGTTATTAACGACAAGTCAATACCAAAATTCAGAATAGAATTCAGAAAATCCATTTTATCCTCTCTAATATATGCTCCGGTTGTCACTGTCGTAATCTTTTTCGTCGGAAAATGTTCGGAAGCTATCTTTATGAAATCATAAATCTTCGGATGTAAAAATGGGTCTGTATGTGGAGCGACCAAAACGCCTGCTCCAAGACGGACATAGTTGACATTTGGATTGATGTATTCAAAACCTTTTAGCAAGTCCTCTCGGTCAATAGGCGGTATCTTTGGATAGTGCCCAAGATAAGAGTCTGTATGTACTTTACAGAACACACATCCAATTCCACAATATTGACTTAGAATTGGAATGTTACCGAATGTGGCTATTTCCATGCGAAACGCATCAAATTGTTCTTGATCTAGTACCATAATTATTTCTTTTTACAAATATACAAATCTTCTAATGGATTTAAACCATTCTTATTATACCGTGCCGAAATGTTATAGACCTCAACTACAAATCCAACACTTGTAAGAAGCTTGACATATTCTTTGTCATTATAGATTCTTTCATGGTAGCCATACCCATAAGCAACTTCTCGTTCTTCTTTTGTGTAAACATTTGGATATTCTACAGTTTTAGATATTTTTGTAATAGGAACCTGTAATATAGCTTTGCCTCCGGTTTTTAAAATGCGTAAAATCTCCATCAATGCTGTTTTGTCCTCTTTAATGTCACATATCACATGATTACAAATTATATAATCGAATTGATTGTTGCAGAACTCTGTTTGTCTTATATCTACAAATTGAACTTTACCTATAAATTTCTGGTTTTGTAAGAACGCATCTCCTGCAATGTACTTATCAGAAATGGATTGAAGCCATATTTGTAGATTACTCTCAGGAGCTATGTGCAATATACTTAGACTTTTTGTTTTTTCTACTTCTTTCAAATAAATATATACAAGTCTTTCTTTGTCTGAGGACTTACATTTAGGACATCTTGCAGCTCTTCTTCCCGCACCAATAACTTGAAGAGTCCGAAGCACTGGAAATCTATCTGCACCCATTAAATCCAATGAACCATTGTAGCCACAAAAAGGACAACTAAAAGGTGAAATATTTCCAGATTCAATGACATTACCCAATAATAAGTTCTCCATATCTAAAATATGTTATAATCTTGAAAATCATTGCACCGCACACATAATCCTATGCGTTTGTTGTCAAGCAGCGATAGTCTTATAGTATTTAGTTCTGGATTGTTCCAGCAATCTATAAGGTTGTCTGTCATAACATTTCCAAAACTTGTTTTGTACATGAAATCATCACAGCAAAGCAACACATCGCCATTGTAAGCAATGGTTAGTTTACGGAAAGGATAGTTGCAGAAGCCTAAATTTTCCTTACTGAAAGTCTGTGGAATATTCCCTGCATAATTTGGTAATGATTCATCAAATCTCCTGCGTTTGAAACTTACTTTTGGATTGTTCCAGTATGCAGCATAGATAGGTTCAAGACAAGCAGACCACTTTTCTGGATATTTGTCCCTATCTCCCCGATAGTCATTGATGTTTATATTATCCAATCCCAATCTAACCTGAATAATTCATAGTCTCCACAAAAAAGAGAACGCCCTTCTTGTATATTT
>OGFO01000502.1_pt1 | contig 25085 bp, 16 predicted proteins | sample 1570981 | NCBI WGS metagenome assembly OGFO01 (sample SAMEA2581955, study PRJEB24529) | metagenome | biome: Human gut stool | place: China | collected 2011
TGAAAAGAATCAGACAAGAAGAGACAAGAAGACTTCACAACAGATATTATGGCAAGACCATGAGAAATGCTGTTAGAAAGCTTCGTGCAACTACTGATAAAGCAGAAGCAGTTGCAATGTACCCAGGCATTACAAAGATGTTGGATAAGTTGGCTAAAGTGAACATCATTCACAAGAACAAAGCTAGCAATCTGAAATCTAAGTTGGCTCTTTACATCAACAAGCTCGCTTAATAATAAGAATTTAACAATTCTATATAGCATCCAGGCTGAACTTTTAAGTTCGGCCTTTCTTGTTTATAACCAACTGAATATCAAACTTATCAAGAAAGCGGAGAATCAACCCGCATTCTTTATTTTTCACTGATTATTCTTCGCCAAGTCGACAATTTTCACTATATTTGCTCTGTTATTAAAGTTAGAAAGGCAATTATGAGCGAAGAACAAATCACTCCCAATAACGGGTCTTATTCTGCGGATAGCATCCAGGTATTGGAAGGTCTTGAAGCAGTAAGAAAACGCCCTGCGATGTACATTGGTGACATCAGCGTCAAGGGACTTCACCATTTGGTATACGAAATCGTTGACAACTCTATCGACGAAGCATTGGCCGGCTATTGCGACCATATCGAAGTAACAATCAACGAAGACAATTCAATCACAGTACAGGACAACGGACGTGGTATTCCGGTGGACTATCACGAGAAAGAAAAGAAGTCGGCACTGGAAGTTGCCATGACCGTACTGCACGCCGGAGGTAAATTCGACAAGGGTTCTTACAAGGTATCCGGAGGTTTGCACGGTGTAGGTATGTCTTGCGTAAACGCGCTGTCTACCCACATGACTACGCAAGTATTCCGTGATGGTAAAATCTATCAGCAGGAGTACGAGATCGGTAAACCGCTTTACTCTGTAAAAGAAGTCGGTACAGCCGACATTACGGGAACCCGTCAACAATTCTGGCCGGATGATACTATCTTTACTGAAACGGTATACGACTACAAGATTCTGGCTTCACGTCTACGCGAATTGGCTTATCTGAACGCCGGTCTTCGTATCTCCCTGACTGACCGTCGGGTTGTGAATGAGGACGGAAGCTTCAAGGGTGAGCAGTTTTATTCAGAAGAAGGTTTGAGAGAGTTTGTACGTTTTATCGAGTCTTCACGCGAACACTTGATTAACGACGTTATCTATCTGAACTCAGAAAAACAGGGAATTCCTATTGAAGTGGCTATCATGTACAATACCGGATTCTCCGAAAACGTTCACTCATACGTTAACAATATCAACACCATCGAAGGTGGTACACACCTGGCAGGTTTCCGTCGTGCACTGACTCGTACGTTGAAGAAATATGCTGAAGACAGCAAGATGCTGGAAAAGGTGAAGGTTGAAATCTCGGGAGATGACTTCCGTGAAGGTTTGACCGCTGTTATTTCTGTAAAAGTAGCTGAACCGCAGTTTGAAGGACAGACTAAAACGAAGTTGGGTAACAACGAAGTGATGGGTGCTGTTGACCAGGCAGTAGGTGAAGTATTGGCATATTATCTGGAAGAACATCCGAAGGAAGCAAAAACGATTGTAGACAAGGTGATTCTCGCAGCTACCGCACGTCACGCAGCAAGAAAAGCTCGTGAAATGGTACAACGCAAGTCACCGATGTCAGGTGGCGGTCTGCCGGGTAAATTAGCTGACTGTTCGGATAAGGATCCTTCAAAATGTGAATTATTCCTCGTCGAGGGAGATTCGGCAGGTGGTACTGCCAAGCAGGGACGTAACCGTATGTTCCAGGCTATCCTCCCATTACGTGGTAAGATTCTGAACGTAGAGAAAGCCATGTATCACAAGGCTTTGGAAAGTGATGAAATCCGCAATATCTACACAGCTCTCGGTGTGACTATCGGAACAGACGAAGACAGTAAGGAAGCCAACATACAGAAGTTACGCTATCACAAGATTATCATTATGACCGATGCCGACGTCGATGGTTCTCACATCGACACACTGATTATGACGTTCTTCTTCCGCTATATGCCACAGATTATCCAGAATGGCTATTTGTATATCGCCACTCCCCCGCTCTACCTCTGCAAAAAAGGTAAAGTAGAAGAGTATTGCTGGACAGATGCACAGCGTCAGAAGTTTATCGACACTTACGGCGGTGGTTCGGAAAATGCAATTCATACACAGCGTTACAAAGGTTTGGGTGAAATGAACGCACAGCAGTTGTGGGAAACAACTATGGACCCCGAAAACCGTATGTTGAAACAAGTAAATATTGACAACGCTGCTGAAGCCGATTATATCTTCTCTATGTTGATGGGTGAAGATGTAGGACCACGCCGCGAGTTTATTGAAGAGAATGCAACGTATGCAAATATCGATACATAATTAAATAATTACGTTTTATAAACCAACCTCACATCTTACAACGAGGAAACGCCGATGGCGAAGGAACATCCTTCGATCGGCGTTTTTCTTTTGCCCAAAGGGACCTTATGCTCGAATAGTTCAACTGCCTATCTCTTAATAAAAGCTAACAGCAGAAACGTTTTCCATACAAAATCACTATCTTGCATAAAAAGCAAAGAAAACATAACTATGAAAATGAAAACTACTGCTCCTAATCCGTTATTTGCAAAGATCAGGTTGTTTCTTATTATATTGACTTCCTGCGTGATCGCCACTTGTATTTTCTTGATTATTATTCATCCGGAAGTATGGATGATACCGGCATGCGGAATAATAATCGCATTGTGCATTTTACTATATCAAGCATATTGCATACGCAAGAACCGGAAGAGAATTTAAATGTACTGTTGCTTTTTCAATTCTTCGGCAACAGTAACCAATTCTTTGTACCATTCTTCACCGAACTTACGGATTAAAGGCTCTTTCAAAAACTGATATACGGGAAGATTCTCTTTTTTTCCCAGCAAAACCGCTGCTTTGCATACGTCCCAACGATTATAATTCACCGCTTTATAAGGTCCGTAATCTCCAATCCGGATAGGATAAAGATGGCAGGACACCGGTTTATAGAAGGCAGTCTTTCCTTCTCGATAGGCCTTTTCGATCGCGCAATAGCAGCAACCGTTCTCATCATAACAAGTAAACACACAGTCCTTATTATTGACAATAGAAGTCACCAAATCACCTTCCTGATCCGTATATACCACCCCTTGCTTTTCAATCACCGCACGTGCTTCCAGAGCCAGTTCGTCCCAGATAATCGGCAAAACCTCTTCCAACTCCACCACCTCATCCAGCTCTACCGGAGCACCGGCATCACCTTCAATGCAACAAGCACCCTTGCAGACACCCAGGTCGCAAAGAAACTTCTCCTGAAATACATCAAGAGATACTACTACATCACCTATTTGTATCATTTTAAATTGAGAATTGAGAATTAAAAATTGAGAAATAAATGTTTTGGTTTATTTTTTAAGTGAATCTTTCATAGACTTAACAATGCAAACTAAAAGTGCAATCAATTCATTGCAATCTGAAGAAATAGATTGATAGACTATTTCGTCCATATAATGAGTATCCTTCAATAAAGAAAGCCAATAAGATGTTTCATTTGCTTCTTTCAGTGCAACATTCATTTTATTCAAGAAGTCTGCACCACTCTGCGCATGATGAGCTTCAGCAACCAAAGCTCCGATAGCAGTTCCACTGCGTAATAACTGTTTTGATAAAACAAACTCTTTTTCAGATTCTGCTAAAAACTTGTATGCGTTTACTATACGAATAGCAAACGCATACGATTTAATATGAATAGCATTATTCTTAGCTATCATTTTTTAATTTTTAATTCTCAACTCTCAATTTATTAAAACGTTTCCGTCCATTTCAGCCGGAACAGCCAGCCCCATAATCTTGAGAATAGTCGGAGCAACATCTGCCAGACGACCGTTTTCTACTTTCGCAGCTTTGTTCTCTGTTACATAAACACAAGGAACAGGGTTCAAAGAGTGAGCAGTGTTAGGAGTACCGTCTTCGTTCAAAGCGTGGTCAGCATTACCATGGTCGGCAATGATAATTGCTTCGTAATCCTGTGCTTTGGCAGCTTCGATTACATCTTTCACGCAAGCATCTACAGCAATAACAGCTTTCTCGATTGCTTCATAAATACCGGTATGACCTACCATGTCACCATTAGCGAAGTTCACTACAATGAAATCATATTTGTTCTCGTTGATGGCAGCCACCAATTTGTCTTTTACTTCGAAAGCACTCATTTCCGGCTTCAAGTCGTAAGTAGCCACTTTGGGAGAAGGAACAAGGATACGATCTTCTTTGTCAAACGGAGTTTCACGTCCACCATTGAAGAAGAATGTTACGTGCGCATACTTTTCTGTTTCAGCGATATGAAGTTGGCTCAATCCTTTAGAAGCAAGATATTCGCCTAATGTATTAGATACATTATCTTTGTCGAACAGGATATGAACGCCCTTGAAAGAAGCATCGTACGGAGTCATACAGTAATATTGCAGCCCTGGGATGGTGTGCATACCTGCTTCCGGCATATCTTGTTGAGTCAATACAACAGTCAACTCTTTGGCACGGTCATTACGATAGTTGAAGAAGATAACTACATCACCTTCTTTGATTGTTCCGTCGCAGTTGGCATTCACAATCGGTTTGATGAATTCATCTGTAACACCTGCATTATAAGACTCCTGCATAGCCTGAACCATATCGGTAGCTTTCTCACCTATGCCGTTTACAAGCAGGTCATAAGCTTCTTTTACACGTTCCCAACGTTTGTCGCGGTCCATAGCGTAATAACGGCCGATGATAGAAGCAATCTTGCCTGCTGATTTCTCACAGTGTGCAGAAAGTTCTTCGATAAAGCCTTTACCACTCTTCGGGTCAGTATCACGACCATCCATGAAGCAGTGAATAAATGTATTGTCGATATTATATTCTTTAGCGATATCGCAAAGTTTGAAGAGATGAACGAGTGAGCTATGTACGCCACCATTAGAAGTCAGCCCCATAAAGTGAACACTCTTTCCGTTTTCTTTTGCATAAGAGAAAGCAGAAACGACTTCAGGATTTTTCAGGATGCTATTGTCAGCACATGCACGATTGATTTTTACCAAATCCTGATAAACTACGCGTCCGGCACCGATATTCAAGTGACCTACTTCCGAGTTACCCATCTGTCCGTCGGGCAAACCTACGTTTTCACCGCTTGCCTGAAGTTGAGAGTGAGGATAAGTAGTCATCAGATAATCCCAGTAAGGAGTGGGAGTGTTGAAGATTACGTCGTCTTTCTTTTGGTCACCTAATCCCCAACCATCGAGGATCATTAAAAGGGCTTTCTTACTCATAATATTTCAATATTTAAATTATCACTCTGATTTTCGGGCGCAAAGGTACAAAAAAGATGGTTACGTAAACGTTTAATCTATGTTAAGTTACAGGGCAGAAGTGCACCAGACTACGGATATTTTTCTTACTTTGTAAAATTACTTTCAATATGTTGATCGAAAAACTATTATTATGAAAACAACTTTATTTTGTATCTTACTTTTGTTATCCGGTATAGTATCCGCACAAACAATCGACCATCCTTCTTTCAAAGCCCGATCAGGAAGTATTTCCAACATCACTCGCATAGAGCGCACTGCCGAAAATACAAGAGTATATATTCATGCCATCTTCCGCCCGCATTGGTGGATCATGGAAGATGGAGATACCTATCTGGAAGATGCCGCAACCGGCAAGAAATATCTGTTCAAAAGCGCTGAAGGCATCGAACTCAAGAAAGAAGTCTATATGCCGGATTCAGGAACAATGGATTATGTGCTGGTTTTCGAGCCGTTACCGTCAGAAACACAGACCATTCATTTTCTCAATCCTACTGACCCCGAAGGCAATATCTATGACATATCGCTGGCCCCGCAAAAGAAGAAAGATTCTTTTCCACTAGCCACCATCAAAGGCAATTGGTTCAAAACAGATGGTTCCGGTTCATGGGAATATGGAGTTTACGACTCCATCAGCATTCTGAATAACCGGATATACACCAATGAAAATATCCGAAAAAAAGGAAAGCGGATTGAAATGACTTTAAAAGATAGAGAGAGTCAGGAGGAAATGACTTTATCATTCACCCCGCAAAAAGACGGCACGTGTAAGATTCAGCAGAAAGGAGCGGAAGAATTAGTGTACAGCAAGGAGAGAACTCCAATTACACAGGTTGCTGCAGAACCTGATTTTAAGCAGTTCTTCCGCCAGGATTCAACTTATCTGCAAGGGTATATAAACGGATACGATCCTCGTTTAGGATTTGACACCGGTCTTATTTATCTGTCAAATGAACTGACCCGTGAAGATTATCCGACCGTCATCCAGATAGCCCCGAACGGTAGTTTTAGCTGTCGATTTATCATTAATCATCCGATAGAATCATCGGTAGTACTGGGACACAACTGGATTCCATTCTATATTGAACCCGGACAAACTCTCACCATGTATATCGACTGGGAAGCTGTAATGGCACGTAGCCGTGCACGCGATCATTACTTCCCTATCAGGAACACAGCATATATGGGTCCATCTGCCTCTCTCTCCTACCTGCTGAAAGACTTTGATAACCTGATAACCTATCGCTATGAGGATTTATCGAAATCGCAAAAGACATTAACTCCCGACCAATACAAGGAGCACATGAAGCCTATCATTGCACAATGGAAACAGGTTGCAGACTCTGTAAGCCAAATCTATCAGTCCTCTCTCAAGGCAGTTCACCTGATAAAGAACAAGGTAGATTTGCAAGCCGGAAGTATGCTTTTTGATTTCTTGATGAGCAGAGATTATTACGCAAAGCAAGATAGCACCAATCAGGCACTGAAAGTAAAGGAAGACGATTCCTATTACAGTTTCTTGAAAGATATGCCACTCAATGATGTAACCGTACTTGCGAATACAAACGCAAGTACATTTATCAACCGTTTCGAATACATGGACCTGTTCCGGGAAGCATATTCCGGCCAGTCTTTTTCTCCATCAGACAGCATTGATTATACTTATCCGAAGAAACCTCTATTGACTTTCCTTAAAGAAAAAGGTGTGAAACTAAATAAGGAGCAGGAAGCAATAAGACTTAGACAGGAGAAGTTGGCCGGAACTACTGCTAAAATTATAATGAGGCAGTTAATTGCAGAGAACGAGAAGATGGCATCGCTCTATGAAAAAGAACAAAAACTCATACAAGAATATGTGGCATTATATTCCGAGAAAAAGGAAGAATCCCAGCAGGATAAGGATAGAATCTTTATAAAAATGAACCAGAAATATGATTTCAAGAAAGATTCCATCATTGCACAATTATATCCTACTCCCAATCCCTTGCTCTGGCAAATAGCCAAAGTGCGGAGTCTTAATTTTAATTTAGGAAATATCAAAGACAGCCAAATAGCCCATGAATATGTGGATAGCATCAAACAAATATTCACCGAACCGTTTCTCGCAGCAGAAGCTGAACGAGTGCTGGAAAAGACACACCCGAAAGATAGGGCAAGATCTTATCAGCTACCTGATGGAAAAGCGACTGAAGTATTCCGCAACATCATAAAGAATCATTCAGGTAAGGTTCTGTTTGTCGATTTCTGGGCAACGACTTGTGGCCCTTGTCGTGCAGGAATAGAGGCAACTGCCGATTTACGCAAAAAATATAAAGATCATCCGGAGTTTCAGTTCATCTATATCACAAGTCAGAAAGATTCGCCCGAGAAAGACTACCAAAAATATGTAGAGAAGAATCTAAAAGGAGAAGCCTGTTATTATGTTTCGGAGGCAGAGTTCAATTATCTGCGTCAACTATTCCAGTTCAATGGTATTCCACACTATGAACTTGTTGAAAAAGATGGTAGTATATCCAAAGAGCGTTTAAGCAGTTACAATATCAGGAAATATCTGGATAATCATTTCGAAGGAAAAGCAGAATAGTAACGGAGCCTCTAAATAAAGGGCACGAATAAAAGAATATCAAAAAAAGCGATACAAAGGGCGGAACCCTCTTCATTTTTCCGTACCTTTGCATCGCTTTTAAATTAAAATCATAGAAATATGGACGATTCAAACCCGCGAACGTGCACAACTAGTATTAATTAAAGCGAACAGAGTCATTGAAACCTGATGCCTCTGCTCGTGTCAAACAAACGAAAGGAGGCAATAAGATGAGAACGTATCTTTATTGTGAAGCTGGCTTTGTGGAAAAAGCTCAATGGCTTCCTAACAGCTGGGTAAATGTAGTATGCCCAAATAATGATGACTTTGAATTTCTAACTCAAACTCTCAACGTACCCGAATCATTTCTTAATGACATAGCCGATACGGACGAACGTCCGCGTACGGATACGGAAGGTAACTGGTTATTGACCATTCTTCGTATCCCTGTGCAGATTGCGCAAAACAGCACTCTGCCTTTCAGCACCGTACCAATCGGCATCATCACCAATAATGAGATCATCGTGTCCGTCTGTTATCATAACACTGATCTATTACCGGATTTTATCGAGCATACCCGCCGAAAAGGGATTGTTGTACGCAACAAACTGGATCTGATTCTCCGGATCATCTATTCTTCTGCCGTATGGTTCCTGAAATACCTAAAGCAGATAAACATAGACATCAGCGCCGCAGAAAAGGAACTGGAACGAAGCATCCGCAACGAGGACCTGCTCCGACTGATGAGACTGCAGAAAACATTGGTCTACTTCAATACTTCCATCCGTGGAAATGAAGTGATGATAGGAAAATTAAGGACTATTTTCCAGGATACGGATTATCTGGACACTGAACTAGTGGAAGATGTGATTATCGAATTGAAACAGGCACTTAACACGGTGAATATTTACAGTGACATTCTCACGGGAACGATGGATGCTTTTGCCTCCATTATCTCCAATAACGTGAATACAATCATGAAACGCATGACAAGTCTGTCCATCGTCCTGATGCTCCCGACATTGATTGCCAGTTTCTATGGTATGAATGTGGATATTCATCTGGAAGAGGTACCCTTTGCTTTCTCTTTGATCGTACTATTTTCCATCGGATTGTCAACTCTTGCGTTTGTGATATTCCGGAAGATAAAATGGTTCTAATACAAAAAAACAGCTTACCATCTGTGATCCTTTAGAGGATTCTAAGACGGTAAGCTGTAAATTATACGTTTTTTATTCTATAGAGAATTAATTAAAAGAGAATGTTTAGAGAGAGAAATTAAAATATCTTATCCTTCTTTGCTTGCTTTTCTTCCGCCCAACGGAATAGAAACTCCAACGAATCCGTTCACAGAGTTAGAGTTCTTGCCTAAGAACATATAGTCAGTTCCGACAAACAGAGGACCTAATTTCAGACCCAGACCGAAAGATTTACCTGCTGACTGGATAGCTGAGTAACTAAGTGCTACATTGAACCAGCTTTTCGGACGGTAGTTTGCAGAGAATGTTAATTCTGTAAGAGCATCAGGCTGTACAAAACGAGTTGTTGACAATACACCTACTGCTAATTTGTTATTGAAGAATCCATATTCTGCACCTAATACTAGGGTAGAAGCAAGACGAGATTTACGAGATTTACTTGCATCTTCTGTTCTAAGTTGCAACATTTCATAGTCAAGTACGTCACCGCCACTAACACGCTCCATATATCCATTAGCATCCGTCTGCAAATCCTTTATGTTATTTTCAATAGCAGTAATACTTCCAGGGATATTATTAGGATCAATACCTGATGTATAGTCGCTTCCCTTCATATCAATGCCTGCTGCTTTAGCATTAGCTATTTGAGTGCTACTTTTCGACCATGATATAAATCCCAAGTCCAAAATAGAAGCAGATACAGTCAGATTATCCATAATCTTGTAAGACGCTCCCAAGTCAATACCGAAGCCGTAACCTGCGATTCCCATGTCTTTGCTCTCAAATTCGAAATCACTAATATAATCCTGTCCATCTTCCTTTTTCAAATTCAATCCTTTGAAAGAACTTTCCAAATGAGCATCTACTGCCAGATTAGCATGGTAGCCCTCAATTTCACTTCTTAACTTTGTAATATCGTCAACACCCAAACTAGATAAATATGCTGGATCCTGTAATTGATTAATACGGGCATCACTAGGCAAATTAGCATTCATCGCAACTTTATTAAGTTTCAACTCCATATTGCCAATACCCAATAAAGCTTTCACTCTAGCACCAACTGTCAAACGGCTATTAATCTGACGTGAAAGTCCTAAACCAATTTCAGTATAAGCGTTAATGTTCAATTGCTGACCACTAATATCATAGTTACTGTTTCTCCAATTGTCTTCAACTGTTTCCATCTGATTCAGGAAATTGAACATATTCTTTGTCAGGTTAGCACCGATATCTGTACGAAGACCGATATTAAATGACCAGAAGTTTTTTCCTTTATACCATCCTGCAGAAAGAATTTCTGTACTGAAGTTCACATTCAGCTTATTATTATCTTTCAGACGGTTCATGAAATCCGGTTTAGTGTAGAAATCATCGCCATCATCAATAATGTCAATGATATCCTGATAGCCTAACGAAGTAGAACCAACCGTTGCATTAACAGCACCGATCACCGGAAGATTGAAGTAACCTTTAGTCGGTGTTAAAGCCGGATTCAGTTGTTGACGATAGTGAGTACCTTCCATGAAATAGGAAGTACGTAAAAACTGTGCATTTGCAGAAAGAGTGCAAACCAACATAATAAAAAATACCCCAATGAACTTAGAAGACCATAATAGCTTGTTCGTTGCCATGATTTTAAACTTTTTAATTCTTATTATTGTTCGCAAAGATATAGCATTTCAATAACAAATAAAAGCACTAGGCAACACTTTTTTAGCCTAAACGGAACAATTTCACGGTTATCCGTAACAAAATCGTGCTTATTCTGCAAAAAAATGTAGAAAATGTGTGTAAAATGAAACAAAGCGACTTTAGAAGCTCAAAGTCAACTGGCCATCTCCCAACAGATTGAACGTCATGCGATGGTAAGGAGTAGTGCCACGTTCGGCAATGGCGGCACGATGTTTTTTAGTTGGATAACCTTTATTGTGGTCCCAGTCATAATATGGAAATTCTTCGTGAAGACGGTTCATATAATCGTCTCGATATGTTTTGGCTAAAATTGAAGCTGCTGCTATCGAAAGATATTTCCCGTCTCCTTTCACTACTGTAGTATGGGGAACACCGGGGTATTTAGTGAAACGATTACCGTCGATCAGTAAATGTTGGGGACGGGTGGACAACTGGTCCACTGCACGATGCATCGCCAGAAAAGAAGCCCGCAGGATATTTATTTCATCAATTTCTTCCGGTGACACAATACCAACCGCCCAAGCAATCGCTTCTTTCTCTATTACCTCACGTAATGCATAACGTTGCTTTTCCGTCAGTTGTTTGGAATCATTCAACAGTTCATTCTTAAAATCCTTCGGAAGAATAACCGCAGCAGCATATACCGCTCCCGCCAAACACCCACGACCGGCCTCATCACATCCGGCCTCAATCAGATTCTCGTTCAAATAAGGTAATAACATATTTATCGCTTCTATTTTGATACAAAGGTAATTCAAATTAAAAAAGGAGACTTGTTTTGTCTCCTTTTTCTTATTTCTCTTCTGCTTTTTTAGAATAAACTCCAGGCAACAGTCAGTCCTGCCATCACAATGGCGACCATGCTCATAAGCTTTATCAAAATATTCAAGCTCGGACCGGAGGTATCTTTAAACGGATCACCTACTGTATCTCCTACTACGGTTGCTTTATGCACTTCACCGCCTTTTCCACCAAAGTTACCTTCTTCCACATACTTCTTTGCGTTATCCCATGCACCTCCGGCGTTAGCCATAAAAATAGCCAACACGAAACCACTGCTCAAGCCACCAATCAGCAGACCGAGTACGCCGGGAACACCAAAGATAAATCCTGTAAGAATCGGAGCAACAATAGCAATCAAGGAAGGAATAACCATCTCACGCTGCGCACCCTTTGTCGATATTTCAACACAACGTTCGTAATCCGGCTCGGCTTCTCCGGTCAGAATACCCTTTATGTCACGGAACTGGCGACGCACTTCGTCAACCATGTGTCCTGCCGCACGCCCTACTGCATTCATTGTCAAACCACAAAACAGGAAAGCCATCATTGAACCGAGGAACATGCCCGAAAGTACTTTCGGATTCATCAAGTGTACTTCGTAATAATCCATGAAGTCGATAAAAGTGGCATTTGCTACGCTGATAGAACTTCCATCTGCAAAAGTCAGGTCCACATTACCAAGACGTGTCAGACCGATTCGGATTTCTTCAATATAAGAAGCCAGCAAAGCCAGACCTGTCAGTGCAGCGGAACCGATTGCAAAACCTTTTCCCGTGGCGGCAGTTGTGTTACCCAATGAATCGAGCGCATCAGTACGTTTGCGAACTTCAGCACCCAAGCCGGACATTTCCGCATTACCTCCCGCATTATCCGCAACCGGACCGTAAGCATCCGTTGCCAATGTGATACCTAAGGTAGAAAGCATACCGACAGCCGCAACACCGATTCCATACAGCCCCATACCGACATTGGCAAAATCACCTGCGGAAGCTAACAAATAAGAAGCTATGATACCAACAACCACTGCGATCACAGGAATAGCGGTAGAAAGCATACCCAAACCAATACCGGAAATAATAACGGTAGCAGGTCCGGTCTTACCGCTTTCACTTAGTTTTTGGGTAGGACGATAGGATTGGGAAGTGTAATATTCCGTAGAACGTCCGATGACAATACCTACCAACAATCCGACTACTACGGCACAAGAAATCCAAATCCAGTTATCAAGTTGCAGGAGCCACAGGATTAAGAATGTAGCTGCAACAATAAGCACGGAACTAAGGTTCGTACCGAAAGCCAATGAACCGAGCAAGTCTTTCATGGTCGCATTCTCTTTAGTACGGACAGCGAATATCCCTATAATAGAAAGGATAATACCAACAGCTGCAATCAACATTGGAGCAATAACTGCCTTGAATTGCATCACTGTATCTGCCGAATGGATAAAAGCAGCAGCACCCAGCGCAGCTGTTGCCAGAATCGAACCACAGTAAGATTCATATAAATCGGCTCCCATACCGGCCACGTCACCCACATTGTCACCTACATTATCGGCAATAGTAGCAGGATTACGAGGGTCATCTTCCGGAATTCCGGCTTCAACTTTACCTACCAAGTCGGCTCCAACATCGGCTGCCTTCGTATAAATACCACCGCCTACACGGGCAAAGAGTGCCTGTGTAGAAGCACCCATACCGAAAGTCAGCATGGTAGTAGTAATTACACAGAGTTTATGAGTAGGTGTCAGTGCATCAGCAGGAATCACTGCATTCAACAACAGATACCAGAAAGAAATATCGAGCAATCCCAGGCCAACTACAACTAATCCCATCACCGCGCCGCTTCGGAAAGCAATTCTCAACCCTGCATTCAGAGAATTACGGGCGGCATTAGCGGTACGAGCCGACGCATAAGTCGCCGTCTTCATCCCTAAAAATCCGGAAAGTCCGGAGAAAAATCCGCCTGTAAGAAAAGCAATGGGAACCCATGCATTCTGTACATGAAAGCCATAGGCCATAATTGAAAACAAAATAACCAGCCCCAAGAATACCCAGCCTACTATTTTGTATTGCTGTTTCAGATAAGACATAGCTCCTTTGCGCACAGCAGCAGCTATCTTTATCATTTGGGGTGTACCTTCACTCTCTTTCATCATTTGCTTATGAAAGTAATAAGCAAAACAGAGGGCTAACACGGAAGCGACTGGAACGAGCCAGAAAAGAATGTTGTCCATAGGGTTAATTTTTAAAGGATTACGGAGGCTAAAAGTATGGAAATCAATCGAAATAAGCAAGTAAAAAAGAAAGAATTTATAAAGCTGAATCATTCTATCTTTTACACATCACTTTAAACAAATGAACATGCTGTGGTTATTTACTTTATTCCCCTATTTTCGCACCGGTTTTCACCACAGAGGACACAGAGGTGAATCTTGTTCATAACTGCACGGTAATGAACTGTTTCAGCCTATTCTAGCAAGGGGATATTCTCACTGCAATGAGAAAAAGTTCTCATTGTAATGAGTATTTCTTCTCATCCCTATGAGTATTTTTTCTCATAGGGATAAGTATAGTTGAGAATGTTTACGGAAGTTCTTTTGAATTATAATTGTATGAGTTTAGTTCATTCCTGCACCATTATAATTATCTTTGCGGCATTCTATGCCCACAAACTAACTAATACCTAATTAATTATTAAAAAACCATGAAGAAACTTTTTGTATTACTTATGGCATTGTTTACCCTGGCGCAAGTGGACGCCCAGGAAAAGAACGTTATCCGCATCGCAACGGACAACACAGACTTAATTCTCCAAGTAGCTCCCAACGGACGACTTTATCAGGCTTATCTGGGCGATAAGTTACTGAACGAGAAAGACATCAACAACTTTTCTCCTTACGTAAAAGGAGGAAGTGACGGTAGCGTATCCGCCCGCGGATGGGAAGTATATCCGGGCTCCGGCGCCGAAGATTATTTTGAACCGGCTGTAGCCATCACGCACAATGACGGGAACCCGAGTACGATTCTCCGCTATATATCCTCCGAGCAGAAGGCAGTGGCGGGTGGAACGGAAACGATCATTCAACTAAAAGATAATCAGTACCCGGTAGAAGTCACACTGCATTACATCGCTTATCCGAAAGAAAACGTCATCAAGACGTGGAGCGAAATCAAACATGCAGAAAAGAAGCCTGTAACCTTATGGCGTTATGCTTCCACCATGCTTTATTTCTCCGGAAACGAATATTATCTGACAGAATTCAGCAGCGATTGGGCAAAAGAAGCACAAATGAGCACACAACCTCTGTTGTTCGGTAAAAAGGTGATTGACACCAAACTGGGAAGCCGTGCTGCCATGCACACCCACCCGTTCTTTGAGCTTGGTTTTGAACAACCGGCACAGGAAGCGCAGGGACGCGCCATGTTAGGTACTATCGGATGGACAGGAAACTTCCAGTTCACTTTCGAAGTGGACAACGTAGGCAATCTCCGTGTAATCCCCGCCATCAATCCTTATGCTTCTGATTATGAACTGAAGCCGAATGAAGTGTTTACAACTCCTGAATTCATCTTTACTTTCAGCAACAACGGCACGGGCGAAGCCAGCCGCAACCTTCACGCATGGGCACGCAACTATCAGCTTAAAGACGGACAAGGCGACCGCATGACTTTATTAAACAACTGGGAAAATACTTACTTCAAATTCAATGAGGAACTGCTTGCCGAACTGATGAAGGAAGCTAAACATCTTGGTGTAGATATGTTCCTGCTGGATGACGGTTGGTTCGGCAACAAGCACCCACGCAACAGTGACAACGCCGGACTGGGTGACTGGGAAGTGATGAAATCCAAACTGCCGGGCGGTATTCCTGCCCTTGTACAGTCTGCCAAGGAAGCCGGAGTGAAATTTGGAATCTGGATTGAACCGGAAATGGTCAACCCTAAAAGTGAATTGTTCGAAAAGCATCCCGACTGGGCTATCCAACTGCCTAACCGCGAAACATACTATTACCGTAATCAGCTGGTACTCGATCTTAGCAATCCGAAAGTACAGGACTTTGTATATGGTGTAGTGGATAAGATCCTGACAGAGAATCCGGAAGTGGCTTTCTTTAAATGGGACTGTAACTCTCCAATTACGAATGTTTATTCTCCATATTTAAAAAATAAACAGGGACAGCTTTATATCGACCATGTACGTGGGATATACAATGTATTGAAACGTGTCAAAGACAAATATCCGAACGTACCAATGATGCTCTGCTCCGGCGGTGGCGCCCGTTGCGACTACGAAGCTCTGAAATATTACACAGAATTCTGGTGTAGCGACAACACAGACCCGATAGAACGTCTGTTTATCCAATGGGGATTCTCACAAATCTTCCCGGCAAAGGCCATGTGTGCACACGTAACCAGCTGGAACAAGAAGACAAGCGTGAAGTTTCGTACGGATGTGGCAAGTATGTGCAAACTGGGCTTTGACCTCGGACTGAAGGAACTGAATGCAGACGAACAGACTTATTGCCAGAACGCAGTTGCCAACTGGACGCGTCTGAAAAAAGTGATTCTGGACGGCGATCAATACAGACTGGTTTCTCCCTACGATGGCAATCACATGTCTCTCATGTATGCCTCACCGGATAAGAACAAAGCTGTGCTTTATACCTACGATATCCACCCACGTTTCGGTGAGAAACTGCTCCCGGTAAAACTTCAGGGACTGGATGCAAAGAAAATGTATAAGGTGAAAGAAATCAACCTGATGCCGAATTCCAAATCGAATCTGGCTGCCAATGAGAAAACTTATACAGGAGACTATCTGATGAAAGTGGGAATCAATGCTTTCACAACCAATCAGGCTTTCAGCCGCGTAATTGAGCTAACTGCCGAGTAAAAAGGAAGGAAGTAATCGACAAAAAAGAGGTGTGTCATAATGAATAATAAAACGCAGATTAACGCAAATTATCGCAGATTATTTCAATTGTATTGATATATTAATCAACGACTTATAAAATGATTTCTGCGATAATTTGCGTTAATCTGCGTTTTGACACTCTCTTTCTTTTACACACAATAATATTCAATTTATCTCCAATCGTTACAGTTGTTTCAATGATTACAACTATTCTATTAGACGGGGAAGCCCCTGAAAAAGTTGCAGCTACACCGTAACTTTTTACGATATAGCTGCATTAATGTTAAAGAGAGAGAATTTATATAATATAAGCATGGTCTCACGACCCTCCTGATATTCAATGAAATTTTGTTTCTTTACCTATTAGACGCACGAAAGCTCAAATCACTGCACTCAAGGCCCTCTTTTTTTAGTTAAAGAATAAAAAAAGCCGCTACTCCACAGGAATAGCAGCTCGTATCTTTAAAACATCTTGCTGACACGTTCAATTCCTGCCACCAAAGTGTCTATTTCCGATTTGGTATTGTACATGGCAAACGAAGCACGTACAGTTCCTTCTATGCCAAGACGTTGCATGAGAGGTTGTGCACAATGATGCCCCGTTCTCACAGCAATGCCTAGACGATCCAACAATGTGCCAAGATCGAAATGATGGATATCTCCCACGAGGAAGGAAATGACCGCTCCCCGTTCGGTTGCTTCACCGAATATACGCATATGGGGGATTTCTTTCAGACGTTGCAAAGCGTAAGTTGTCAGTTCATGCTCATGGGCGGCTATCTGTTCAATGCCATGTCCGTTCACATAATCAAGAGCTTTTGCCAGTCCGGTAGTTCCGATATAGTCGGGCGTACCGGCTTCAAACTTGAAAGGAAGTTCATTAAAAGTGGTCTTCTCGAAAGAGACATGCTGAATCATCTCCCCTCCTCCCTGATAAGGTGGAAGGCGATCTAACCATTCTTCTTTTCCATAAAGCACTCCGACACCTGTCGGACCATATATCTTATGGGCGGAGAATACCAAAAAATCGGCATCCAACTCCTGTACATCCACTTTCATGTGAGGAATAGACTGCGCAGCATCTATCAGGCAAGGTACACCATGCGCATGAGCTGTTGCGATCATCTCCTTCACCGGATTCACTGTACCCAGTACGTTCGATACATGAACTACGCTGACTATTTTCGTACGTTCGGAAAATAGTTTTTCATATTCATCCAGCAGAAGTTCACCTTTATCGTTCATCGGGATTACTTTTATGGCAATTCCTTTGCGGGCAGCCAACAGTTGCCAGGGAACGATGTTACTATGATGCTCCATCACGGAAACAATCACTTCATCCCCTTCTTCCATAAACTCGTCACCGAAGCTGGAAACAAGCAGGTTGATACTTTCTGTTGTTCCGCGTGTGAAGACAACTTCATTCGTGCTACGGGCATTGATAAACTGACGTACCGTTTCACGGGAAGCTTCATGCAGTTCCGTAGCTTGCTGTGAAAGATAATGTACGCCGCGATGCACATTGGCATTGACGGAATAATACTCATCCACCAACGCGTCAACCACCAGGCGGGGTTTCTGTGTTGTCGCACCGTTGTCGAAATAAACCAAAGGTTTACCGTAAACCGTACGGCTCAATATCGGAAAATCTTCACGTATCTTTTGAATATCCACGTTCATTATTTTTAGTGGTTACTTACAAATGGCACAACCCTGACATCTATTCAACTCGCCACGGAAACGTTTCTCTACCAATAGATGCAAACGATCTTTCAGCGCTTCCAGACGGATGGTATCGATCACTTCGTTGACAAATGCGAACATCAGCAGCAGACGGGCTTCTTTCTCTGCAATACCACGCGAACGCATATAGAACAATGCACCTTCATCCAACTGGCCTACTGTTGCTCCATGCGAACATTTCACATCATCCGCATAAATCTCCAATTGAGGTTGTGTATACATTCTTGCATCACGCGTAGCACAAAGATTCCGGTTTGTCTGTTGGGAATTCGTATGTTGTGCATCGGGACGCACGAGTACCAATCCGGCAAACGCACCTACCGACTGGTCGTCGAGCACATACTTGAACAGCTCATTGCTGGTACAGTTCGGTACGGCATGGTCAATACTTGTATGATTGTCTACGTGCTGGTTCTTATCGGCAATCGCCATACCACAAAGGTTTATTTCGGCTCCTTCTCCTGCCAGCAACACTTCGGTCGTGTTGCGGGTAGTACCATTATGCAAAGTCATTCCGTTGAGCAATACATTGCTGTTGGCCTCTTGCTTTACATACAGGTTACTGATACGAACTGTGCTTGTATGTGTTTCTTCCAGTTCATACATATCGAATACCGCATTCTCACCGGCAAATACTTCAATAACTTGTGTCGCCAGGAAGTTCACATTATCCATTGCATGGTCACAAATCAGCAAACGGGCTTGCGCGCCATCCTCCAGGATAATCAGTACGCGACGGTTCACCATAAAGTTAACATCTGCACGCAAGATATTTACCAACTGGATTGTTTTTTCCACCACCACATTCTTCGGCACATAAAAGACAACACCATCTTGTGCAAAAGCGGTATTGAAAGCAGTCACACCATCTTTAGAGGTATCTGCCAGTTTGCCGTAGTACTTCTTCACCAAGTCAGGATACTGTTCGGCCACCTCTTTCAGACTTCCGAAGATCACGCCTTCAGGTAAATTCGCTTTCGGAAGGGCTCTACTATAGAATGTGTCATTTACCACAAAATAGAGTGCTGTACTCATATTCGGCACATCACACTTAAACACTTCATACGGATTGACCGGAATAGCCAAACGATTCAAGTTCAAACCGAAATCCGGCTCAAAGTACTTGCTCACATCCGTATATTTGTACTTCTCCATCTTACGGGTCGGAAATCCGAGTCGCTCAAAATCGGCAAATGCTGATGCACGAGGCGCATTCAGCACTTCGGCACTATGCTTGCAGATCATCGCTTCCGTCTGTGAGAAAAGTTCTATATATTGTTGTTCAACCATCATAGCTTATATTTTTTTTATTTACAGGCACGGATTACACGGATTTCACAGTTTAAAATACATGAGCAAAACCGCGTTATCCGTGTAATCCGTGCCTAAAATTATTCTCCTACTTCTTTCTTAATCCAATCGTATCCTTTTTCTTCCAGTTCCAGGGCAAGTTCCGGTCCGGCAGTTTTTACGATACGACCTTTATAAAGGACATGCACAATATCAGGCTTGATATAATCGAGCAAACGTTGATAGTGGGTAATAACGATTGTACTTGTTTCAGGAGTTTTCAGCTTGTTCACTCCTTCCGCAACAATACGGAGCGCATCAATATCCAAACCGGAGTCTGTCTCGTCGAGGATGCTCAAACGCGGTTCCAGCATAGCCATCTGAAAAATCTCGTTCCGTTTCTTCTCACCACCGGAAAAGCCTTCATTCACCGAACGGTTAGCCAGTTTATTATCCAACTCCACCACCGCACGTTTCTCACGCATTAGCTTCAGAAACTCACTGGCGGTCAGTGCAGGCAGACCTTTATATTTACGTTGCTCATTCACAGCAGCACGCATAAAGTTCACCATGCTTACACCCGGAATCTCTACCGGATACTGGAAACTAAGGAAGATTCCTTCATGGCTACGATCTTCGGGGCTCAACTCCAACAGATCCTTTCCATAAAAAGTAACCGAACCTTTTGTTACCTCAAAAGCCGGATTACCCACCAATACGGAGGAAAGCGTACTTTTACCGGAACCATTCGGTCCCATAATAGCGTGCACCTCACCGGGATTCACCGTCAGGTTAATACCTTTCAATATCTCTTTGCCATTAATGCTGGCATGCAGGTCTTTTATTTCTAACATGATTAATAAATTGAAAATTGAAAATTAAAAATTAAAAATTAAAAGCTGAAGACTAAAAAGAGAAGAACTGAAAATTAAAAACCAGAAACCAAAAACGGGCATATCACCCCATTTTTAATTTTTAATCTTTAATTTACTCTTACCCCACGCTTCCTTCCAATGAGATGGTAAGCAGCTTCTGTGCTTCTACCGCAAATTCCATCGGAAGTTTATTCAACACTTCCTTTGCATATCCGTTCACAATAAGTCCGATAGCATCTTCTGTCGGAATACCGCGCTGGTTGCAATAAAATATCTGGTCTTCACTAATCTTGCTTGTCGTAGCTTCATGCTCTACCACTGCCGTCTCATTGTGAATATCCATATACGGGAAGGTATGTGCACCACACTTATCTCCCAGCAACAGAGAGTCACACTGGCTATAATTACGGGCATTATCCGCTTTCTCGGCCACGCGTACCAACCCACGATAGGAGTTCTCACTATGTCCGGCAGAAATACCTTTACTTACAATCGTACTACGAGTGTTCTTACCCAGATGAATCATCTTCGTTCCGGTATCTGCCTGCTGATAGTTGTTCGTTACAGCTACGGAATAGAATTCAGCAGTCGAATTATCGCCCGTCAGGATACAGGAAGGATATTTCCAGGTGATTGCCGAACCGGTTTCCACTTGTGTCCAGGATAATTTACTGTCCACTCCTTTACAGTTACCGCGTTTAGTCACAAAGTTGTATACACCGCCCTTGCCTTCTGCATCTCCCGGATACCAGTTCTGAACGGTACTGTATTTTACCTCTGCACGGTCGTGCACAATGATCTCAACGATAGCGGCATGCAACTGATTCTCATCCCGCATCGGAGCCGTACATCCTTCCAGATAAGAAACATACGAATCATCATCCGCTACAATCAGCGTACGCTCAAACTGTCCCGTGTTACGGGCATTGATACGGAAATAAGTGGAAAGCTCCATCGGGCAACGTACTCCTTTCGGAATATACACGAAAGAGCCGTCAGAGAACACTGCGGAATTCAACGCTGCAAAGAAATTGTCCCGATAACCTACTACCGAGCCCATATATTTCTTCACCAGATCCGGATGCTCCCGCACGGCTTCACTGAACGAGCAGAATATAATTCCTTTCTCCATCAGCGTTTCCTTGAAGGTAGTCTTTACGGAAACAGAGTCCATAACGGCATCCACTGCCATTCCACTAAGAGCCATTTGCTCTTCCAAAGGAATTCCCAGTTTATTAAACGTCTTTATCAGTTCAGGATCGACTTCCTCCATGCTCTTCGGTCCTTCTTTCTTCTTTGTCGGATCGGCATAATAAGAAATCGCCTGATAATCAATTTCAGGGATACGGAGATGTGCCCAGGTAGGCATTTCCAGCGTCAGCCAATGGCGATACGCTTTCAGTCGAAACTCCAGCAACCACTCCGGTTCGTCCTTTTTCGATGAAATCAGACGAATGACATCTTCATTAAGTCCACGCTCAATGATGTCCGTATGCACCTCTGTGGTGAAGCCGTATTTATATTTCTCCTCCGCAAATTTCCGGACAAACTCATTATCAGTCTTCTTTTCAAGTTCGTCTTTCTGATTGGGTTTCATTTTATTGGGTTCTTGTTGCATCTTTATCTTTATTCTCTAATATATATTGTTGCGTCATATTCTTCGCAGCAGGGAAAAAGATCCCCGCAAACGTTTCCATCGGATAATATAACAAAGATTCTTCCTTTTTTGTTGCACTAATTAACTTATTATCGCTGTCCACAAACTCTATCGCACCAATCACTACACTCGTTAACAACAGAAACTTAAGTGCTCCCAGCCCACTTCCTAACCAGCGATTCAGCCAGTTCAGCGAAATAGCCTGCATTGCTTTTGTCAATAGCGAGGCAATCAATACAAAGATCAATGGTACGGCAATCCAGATCATGATAAAAGCCAACACTTGCGCAACTGTCATTGAATCCGTCACCGTCGGGCAAAGCTTTTCCGCCAAAGAGGCATACAGAGCTTTCGCTGCCAACAGGCCGACTATCAACCCCAAAATAGAAGCCAACTGACGAATGAAGCCTTTTACAAAACCTACAATCGCTCCGGCGCCTATTACAATAAGGATAATTATATCAATCGTTGCCATATTCTTCTATTCTATGATATAATTCAGGCACGGATTTCACGGATTACACGGATTTATTAAAGAACCGTGAAATCCGCGTAATCCGTGCCTGATATTGATTCAGCACTGCCTATTACAGTGTCTGTTTCACTTCTATTTCTTCGAATGTCTCGATCATATCGCCTACCTTCATGTCGTTGCAGTTCACCAGACTGATACCACACTCGAAGTTTGTACCTACTTCCTTCACATCGTCCTTGAAACGTTTCAATGCGTTGATGTTTCCGGTAAAGATTACGATACCATCGCGGATCAAACGAGCCTTGTCGCTGCGTTTCACCTTTCCGGTCTTCACCATTGCTCCGGCTACAAGACCGACTTTCGTAATATTGAATACTTCGCGGATTTCGATGGTTGCAGTAATCTGTTCCTTTACTTCCGGAGCCAACATACCTTCCATAGCAGCCTTTACCTCTTCGATTGCATCGTAGATGACAGAATACTTACGGATGTCAACACCCTCTTGGTCGGCCATCTTACCGGCAGCACCCGAAGGACGTACCTGGAATCCGACAATAATCGCATCCGAAGCAGCAGCCAGAGAAACATCAGATTCAGAAATTGCTCCCACACCCTTATGGATCACATTTACCTGAATTTGTTCCGTAGACAACTTAATCAACGAATCGCTCAACGCTTCCACAGAACCATCCACGTCACCCTTAACGATGATGTTCAATTCCTGGAAGTTACCCAAAGCAATACGACGACCCAACTCATCCAATGTAAGGATCTTCTGCGTACGCAAACCTTGTTCACGAGCCAACTGCTCACGTTTATTAGTAATCTCACGAGCTTCCTGATCGCTTTCGACTACATGGAATGTGTCACCTGCAGCAGGAGCACCATTCAATCCCAGAATCAATGCCGGTTCGGAAGGTCCTGCTTCCTTGACGCGTTGATTACGTTCGTTGAACATAGCCTTCACACGTCCGTAGCTGGTTCCCGCCAATACGATGTCTCCTACTTTCAAAGTACCGTTAGATACCAATACAGTAGCTACATATCCACGTCCCTTATCCAGTGAAGATTCGATGATGGAACCTGTAGCATTACGGTCCGGATTTGCTTTCAAGTCGAGCATTTCTGCTTCGAGCAATACTTTTTCCAGCAAGTCTTCCACACCCACACCTTTCTTGGCAGAGATATCTTGTGACTGATATTTACCACCCCATTCTTCAACAAGGTAATTCATTGCAGCCAGTTCTTCTTTAATCTTATCCGGATTTGCAGTCGGTTTATCTACCTTATTGATTGCAAATACAATAGGTACACCGGCAGCCATCGCGTGATTGATCGCTTCCTTCGTCTGTGGCATCACGTTATCATCGGCAGCCACAATAATGATAGCAATATCCGTTACTTTGGCACCACGTGCACGCATAGCGGTAAACGCTTCGTGACCCGGAGTATCGAGGAATGTAATACGACGACCGTCTTCCAGTTGCACGTTATAAGCACCGATATGCTGGGTAATACCTCCGGCCTCACCGGCAATTACATTCGCCTTACGGATATAGTCGAGCAAAGAAGTCTTACCGTGGTCAACGTGTCCCATCACTGTAACAATCGGAGCGCGCGGTTGCAAATCTTCCGGAGCATCTTCTTCTTCAACGATAGCTTGTGCCACTTCCGCACTTACATATTCAGTCTTGAATCCGAATTCTTCAGCCACCAGATTGATGGTTTCAGCATCCAAACGCTGGTTGATGGAAACCATAATACCAATACTCATACAAGTAGCGATAACCTGGTTAACAGAAACATCCATCATCGTTGCCAATTCGTTAGCCGTAACGAACTCGGTCAACTTCAATACCTTGCTGTCTGCCATTTCCTGATCTTCCAGTTCCTGCATACGGTTGGAAGCCATTTCACGTTTTTCTTTACGGTATTTGGACGTCTTGTTCTTACCTTTGGTTGTCAGACGTGCAAGAGTTTCTTTTACCTGTTTTGCTACGTCTTCCTCGCTCACTTCCTGTTTGATAACCGGCTTCTTGAAGCGATCTTTATTGTTATTGTTATTTCTTCTGTTGTTATTTCCCTGTCCGTTGGCCTGGCCACCCTGACCGTTACTATTGCCGCCTTTACCCTGTACATTAGGTCTTGGAGCAGCAAAGTTGGAAGTTGCAACATTGTTAACGTCCACCTTCTCTTTATTGATACGGTTACGTTTCTTCTTGTTAGCAGCTGCTTCCGCACTGTCCTTAGGTCCGCTCTTCGCCAATTTAGAATCATCCTTACGGATTTCCTTGATGATAGCTTCCTTCATCAACTTCTTCTGATCCTGACGGATTTTTTCCTTTTCTTCACGTTCGCGACGTTTCTCTTCCTTCGATTTCTTCTTGGGACGAGTAGACTGATTCAATGCAGCCAAGTCGATCTGACCGATCACATTAATCTTCGCGCCTAATTCCGGTTGACGGATTTTGAAAACACCATCATCCTCCGGAG
>OGFO01000505.1_pt1 | contig 25049 bp, 16 predicted proteins | sample 1570981 | NCBI WGS metagenome assembly OGFO01 (sample SAMEA2581955, study PRJEB24529) | metagenome | biome: Human gut stool | place: China | collected 2011
CAGCAGCACGGCTGGCACCTACTTCTGCGTGAAGTTCTTTAGCGAGGTCGAACAATAGGTCGAAGTTTTCTTTCGAACCTACACCGTAACCACCGGCTACGATAATCGGGGAACCTTTCAGGTTGTTCTTTGCCTTTTCTACATGGCGTTCGATGACTTTCACTACATAGTCCGTGTCGGCTACATACTTTTTCACGTCGTGACGGATTACTTCTCCCTGATAAGTCGGAGAGAGGATTTCTTTCTTCATCACACCTTCGCGAACGGTTGCCATCTGCGGGCGGTGTTCCGGGTTCACAATCGTAGCAACGATGTTACCGCCGAATGCCGGACGGATTTGGTACAACAGGTTCTTATAAGTCTTACCTTCTTTTTTGTCTTCGTGGTCACCGATTTCAAGTGAAGTACAGTCGGCAGTCAATCCGCTGGTCAGAGCAGAAGAAACGCGCGGACCGAGGTCGCGACCGATAACGGTAGCACCCATCAAACAGATTTGTGGTTGCTCTTCTTTGAAGAGGTTCACCAGGATAGCTGTGTGAGGAAGTGATGTATAAGGGTAAAGTCCTTCACCGTCGAAAACGTGAAGTTTATCTACTCCGTAAGGAAGGATTTGTTTTTCAATATCTTTGGGGCCGCTTCCGGCAACTACAGCTTCAAGCTGACAGTTCAACTGGTTGGCTAACGAACGACCTTTGGTCAGAAGTTCGAGGCTAACGTCTGCAACGTTACCTTCTTCTATTTCGCAATATACAAATAAGTTATTCATGATTATCCGATGGTGTGGTTAGCTAATAGTTCAACAATCAGGTCTTCCACGTCACGGTCGCTGCCGCTGATGGTTTTGCTCTCTTTAGCCTGGAACACGATGTTCTGGATGGCTTTCACTTTTGTCGGCGAACCGGACAGACCGCATTGTGCAAGGTCACCGTTTACGTCGGCTACACTCCATTCTACCAGATTCAAATAATCACGCTTGTCATACAAATCGGTATAATCAAGGTTACCTTGTTGTTTTTCGGTAACTGTTTTGGCGTGTTTGTATTTCTGAACCAGTTTCGCATTGCGCGGACGGCAAGGAGCGGCAGAACCGTTTACGGTAATCACGATAGGCAACGGACCCTCTACAGTTTCTACACCACCGTCGATATGACGTTTCACCTTGATTTTACCATCGCCCACTTCCAGAATTTCTTCTGCGTATGTGATTTGCGTCAATCCCAGCTTCTCTGCTACCTGCGGACCTACTTGCGCCGTGTCACCGTCGATAGCCTGACGACCACCAATGATAATGTCGCAATCACCGATTTTGCGGATGGCAGTAGCCAGTGCGTAAGACGTAGCCAGTGTATCTGCACCAGCGAAAGCACGGTCGGTCAGCAAGTAACCGTTATCTGCACCACGGAAAAGTCCTTCACGAATAATGTCGGCTGCCCGTCCCGGTCCCATGGTCAGGATGGTTACGGTAGAGCCTGGATGAGCATCTTTCAGTCGAAGAGCTTGCTCGAGAGCATTCAGGTCTTCGGGGTTGAAGATAGCGGGAAGTGCCGCGCGGTTAATCGTCCCGTCGGCTTTCATGGCATCTTTCCCAACATTACGTGTGTCGGGAACTTGTTTTGCCAATACAACAATTTTCAAACTCATGCTATAAATTTTAGTATTAGTATTTCTACAAGTTAGCAGCCAGTAGTCAAGTAGTAATATCTTGCTATCCAAACTATCCGGTTAACTATCAGCGTGCAAATTTACTCAAACGCTTGGTTCTGACAAGAAATCCGAGTAAAAAATGCACAGGTTTAAGATTTTTGAGCAAAAGAGGAGGGTTTTTATAGATTTAATTCAGGGTTGACAAGGCGTTTATGGGCAGTCTGCCGGATTGTCCGGCAGACTGTTGATGAATTCCGGATTATTTGATAAGTTCGTAATAATGTGCGTTCGTGAAATTATCATTCTTGAAAATAGCCTTTTGCATAATTCCTACTTTCGTGAATCCCACTTTCTCTAATACCCGCATGGATGGGGAGTTATGCTCAAATACGACTGCGAATACACGTACCTTATCAGTGTGTTCGAAATAATAGTTGATAGCTTCTTTCAGGGCGTCAGTAACGATTCCCTGGTTCCAAAAAGGTTCTCCAATCCAGTAGCCTACTTCTGCACTAAAACGTTCTACATCCGTAGCGGGTACAAAACCGATACTTCCGACTGCTTCTCCGTTTACCTCAATGCAGAAATCTTGAATGTTTTCTTTCGCTTGTACCATAGCGAGAAAAACGTTAGCATCTTCCTGACTATAAGGATGGGGGAGACCGTCACGGCAGTTATCCCAAATATTCTTGTTATTGAGATATTGGGCTAATGATGCTGCATCTTCGGTTTGCCAGGTACGGAGAGTATAGTTTTCTTTTTCTTGTATGATATCTTTTTTCATTTATAGTCTTTATTGTATTTTTAATAGCAAAATATCCCGCCATTCAGTGCAGTTTAAAATGACGGGATAGCAATGTAAATTATAACTATAATGCTCTTTTACTCCTTTAATAGAATTCCGACAGCTTCAATAAAAGCTGTTGCTTTGGGTATCAATTCGTTTATTTCTTCCTCACTTGAATAGGCAAAATCATCATAATCACTGCTGTGGCGACGTTCGAAAAGCAGGGAGAAACAGCGTCCCAATTCGCGTGACAGACGACCGGTAGCGACGAAGTGTAATCCTAACATTTGTTTGACACCTGCATGAGTACCAGGATTTATCTCGTGTTTAATAAGCAGGGCGACTGCTGCATAATAGCAGGCATAATAAAGGCGGTTGACCGCTGTATTATAGTATCCTTGTTGTTTCAAATAAGGTATTTCTTTTAACGTTTCTTCAGCACGTAGAAAACGGTAAGCAGACAGTGCTTCAATATTCTCTCGGTTCAATTGCTCTTTCATAACACAATCCCTTCTTTCATTACATTTATGCCAAAAGGTGTCTGAAAAGGGCGATTTTCCCAGATCTTCTTCAGTAGGACACGTGCGTTTATTTGCACTCCCGTTTCAATTTCTATATCGTAAAGCGGGGTAATAATGCGGTCTTCATCTTTGATGGTTAATTTATTTCCATCAACCAATATCAATAAATCAATATCACTATCGGGACGGGCATCCCCGCGCGCTTCGCTACCATACAGGATTGCTTGCGCTTCCGGTGCTACCTGTGCCAAGGCCTTGCGTATTCGTTCTACAATTTGTGGACGTTTCATATTTATTGCTTTTTGTTCACGAACAAAGTTATATAAATTATCCGAAAAGTCAAGAGATATCATTACTAATTCTCTTCAAACGTTATATGTCAGTTACTTATTTTATTGTATCCCAATTTCAGCTAACCCCATCGGTTCACCGTCATGTATCATCCGTGTTGCTTTCAACTGAATATAGCGAGCCTTGACCGGAGTAAAGTAAACCGATTGCAAAATCGGATTGCTCTTTATATTGGAAAATTCATCTTTGGCTACTATCTGGTTAACCGTATTGCTATCCATACCTACAGATATTTCGTAGGCCGCGATTAACCCCTTATTATATTCACTTTGGTCGGGGAGATAGTGGAATGAGGTAATCGTGCGTTCTTCTCCCAAGTCAATCAATAGTGTATTTCCATTGATGAAACAGGTGGTCTGGTCGTTTTTATCCATGCCTTTCTGTGCTTCCTCTACATCTACTCCAACAAGAGTGAACGGGTAACTTTTCAGTTCTGCAGCTTTCGCTGTGTATGTATCCGAAGTCTCTCCTGCATAATATGCTTCAATGTTATTAATACAGAGACAAGCCCGTGAATCCGTGAAGCGGACACGAATCTTATCCGTAGTGATTGTTTCGAAACGAAGGAGCCGTTTATATCCGATAGTGGTAGTCTCCTCATTGAGCTTCACAGGGATCCATTCGCCTGCCTGGTTATATTCTACAACGAATGATTTGACACGTTGTCCGAGAGGAATATATTCCTGCAACATCATACGGTTGATCTTTTCTGCTTGAGGTAAATCGAATTCAATAGTGGCTGAAATGACATCATCATTGGTAGCCCAATAAGTATCATAATCACCGTCGGTCACAGCTTTGGCGGAGAATGTTCTTCCGCGTTCGTCCGATGCTTTGGGAGAGAGTCCTGCCAGCAGATTGTGTGCCAGTTGTTTTTGTACATTCTGGTGGAAGTTTACGGCATTGGCAGAGTCAGTAGGATGAATCAATCCGTCACGGTCTACCGGGAAGTTTAATAATAGCGTTGCGTTATGTCCTACGCTGCGGTAATATAAATCAGTCAGTTCGTCTACTGTTTTCACACGGTCGTCTTCTTCCGGATGGTAAAACCATCCCGGACGGATGGAAACATCACACTCGGCAGCTACCCATTGGTTACCATCGGCATGACCATATTGCAGTTCACGATACTTGGGATAGCCCGGATAAACTTCTCCTGCACGAAGAAAAGACCAGTTAGTAGCTCCGGCAAATCCGTGTTCGTTGCCTACCCAACGACAGCCCGGACCTCCATCCGAGAAGATAACAGCTTGTGGCTGTAACTCATCAATCATCTTGTAAGCTCGCGGATAGTTGTAATAAGTCTTGCGGTCGATTGTGCGGCTGTCTTTTGCTCCGCCATACCAGCCGTCTCCGCCGTTGGCACCATCAAACCAGATTTCAAATACATCACCGTAGTTGGTCAGCAGTTCGTTGAGTTGTTTATAGAAGTATTCTACATATTCGGGAGAGCCATAATTGGCCTGATGCCTGTCCCAGGGCGAGAGATAGACTGCGAATTTAATGCCATACTTTTTGCAGGCATCCGACAGTTCGCGGACAATGTCTCCTTTTCCGTCTTTGTACGGAGTATTGCGGATACAGTATTCTGTTAGTTGCGTAGGCCACAGACAGAATCCATCGTGATGTTTCGCTGTCAGGATCACTCCTTTCATGCCAGATTTGACAAATGTCTGTACCCATTGCTCACAGTCCAGACGGGTAGGGTTGAATGTTTTAGGATCGGAGTCTCCATATCCCCATTCACGGTCGTTGAATGTGTTAAGTCCGAAGTGTACAAACGCATACGTTTCCATTTTTTGCCATTCCACCTGTTTGGCTTCGGGAATGGGTAAGATAGCTTCCGGTGCTTTTACCGAATTACAGGCACTTAGTAGAAAAAGACCTGTTGCGAAGATAAGAAAGTGTTTTTTCATGGGGGTGTTTATTAGTTAATAATTGAATGTAAGAATCATCTACAATGTAATTCCAACTACAAAATAAAGTTGCTCTTCATAAGGGTTGGCTATTAGCTTTCCGAAGATGGGTAAAGAGAAGTTGGATGTTATTTTAATATCTTTTGTTGCAGATAATCCGATATTGACTACATTGAATTTGTCGGAGTACATACTCTCCCAAGGAGTGAAACCTGCTTCGATATTCATATTTACATCCTTCACGCTGAACGGGTAACTCAACTCGCAGTAACTGGACCAGGCACGTTTCCCGTTTTCCCGGTAATCGTTTCCGGCAAAGGTAGTGTACCAGCTTACTGACAATGGGAACTTTTCGCTAAGCATATAGCCGGCTCCTACCTCGAAAGTGTGCCCGGTAGAGTGCGAACTGTAATTGAAGTATTTAAAAGGTTCCTCTTCTGTCTGGGTAAAATAGTTATTGGCGTAAAGAGTCAGGTTTTTGTATTCGTACTCTAGTGATAAATCTATTTCATTGTTCTTTTCGCGAAATTCGGTAGAACCCCATGCGTAAACGGTCAGTCCTTTCCAGTTGAGGCCGAGTGAAGGCTGCACACTTGCATTGCCGCTATCCATACCGCGCCAGATATAACTGCTTACAAAATCAGCAGTTACAAAAACTTCTTGTGCCTGTGCAAAGGCCGTACAAAACAGGATGGCAATAAGTAGGATTTGTTTTTTCATTTTATCGGTTATTTCTTCTCGTTTTCGGGGGGTAAAGATACGCAATATATAGATAAATGATGACAGATGAGGAGAAAAAAGAAAACGGCTGCATTGAGCAGCCGTTTCTTAAGTAATTGTGAATCTTGAAAGTTAGTTAGAAAGTGACGTCCATTTTCAGTACGAAAGTACGTGGAGCGGCAACTGCCATTGGGCGGTAGCTGTATTCTTTATTCAACAGGTTGTTCACCATAAACTGGAAAGCTACTTCTTTTGTGGCTTTTACTCCGAAGCGCACGTCAACAGTGGCATAGTCCGTATTATGTTTTTTCCAGTAAGTAGCCAGTGTCTCTCCTTTTGAGTAACCGAAAAGGATGCCACGTACATAATCCATCAGGTCTTTCTGCTGTTTCTCGCGTTCGTCCAACATCAGATAGTCAACTGCCAGAATTTTGCTCTTCCATGCTACATTGGCACCGACATTGATACGTTTCCACTGGAAATCTACCGTAGCTTTAAAACTGTGCTTCGGGCGATATTTAAGGTACTTACCTGTGTTCGATTTCTCTTTCATCTGAAGAGGATCGGTATAAAGCCCCTCTACTGCATTACGTTCCTGATAGTCTGCATCGCGTGGCTCTGTGTATACATATCCCAAGTTATAGAACAACTTCGTGTTCTTATTGAAATTGTACACGCCGTTCGTTGAGATTTCTACTCCGTAAATCTGGGCTTTCGATACATTGTGGAACTGGGCTCCGATACCGAACCCTTTACCATCTGTCAGCATCTGGAATGCATCGCCTATGCTATTAATCATTGTGTAATTGGCATTGTTGAACAGCCCGAACTGGAATTCAACCATGTCTTTATATTGTGTATAGAATCCTGCAACATCCACAAAACCCTGGAAATTACCAACTTTATATCCTTGCTTAATTCCTAATTCCGCATTAAATCCTTTCTCCGGTTTGATGTCCAGATTAGGATAAACGCCAACTCCACCAATATCCTTGCGCAGGTATTTTTCATTGATAGACGGATTACGGTAACCCTGTCCGAAGCTGGCACGGATAAAGCTGTAATCAGCCAACTGATAATTTAACCCTGCACGGAAGACCGGACGGAACGGAACTTTGGTTCCGAAGATTTTAGTTTCGGCTTCACGGTGATGATTATTCACCCGATAATATTCGGCACGTACACCGGCAGATACACTCAAACGATCCCAGAAGCGCTGATCGTATTGGAAGAAAGCAGCTATATTATCACTTTTGTATACCTCATCCATTACAGCGGAGTCATAGCGGATATGTTCCAGGGCTACTCCGGTAGTGATTTGTGCACCGCCTTCCCATTTCTTATTGAACTGGTAGTCGAGGTAGTAATCGAAGTTCTTATCAGTCTGTGTTTTTGGAGTGTTTCGTGACGGATTGATAACATTTGATAACCACGGAATCAGATCACTCGGTAACTGTCCGTTCGCAAGTCCCCCTAAGTCACTCGGCACTCCGTTGTCCATTACCCAGGAGATCAGATCGCAATAATCGGCAGTCGTCGCATTTGGGAAAATATTGCCTAATGAGGTGAACACTCCGTTCATGGCATCTTCCAGATTGCCGTTGACAAGTCCGGAACCTATACCTACCAATGCAGGATAAAGTGAACTGTAATCGCCACCGGCTATATTCTGTATCGTTTTGGCATCAGTTCCCATATTTCCCAGAATATCTGTGATGGAAGTTCCTTGGGTAGGGCGTACGATATTATCGGCACTGTAATAGAAACGTCCTTTAATCTTATGTGACGTACCGTTTTCCGGATTCACATAGTTGATGAACGGATCGATATGGAAATTATTCTCTTCACGTCCCATGTTGGTGAAAGGAGACGGTTTGTACACTTCCGTTGGTGAACGCCAGATAAAGAAGTCACCATATTGATTGGAAAGGAAATCGACATTGAAACCATAGTTCAACAGTTTCATTCCCATATCGGGCTGATGATAAGTGAGGCTCCCTCCCATACGGAAACGTTTGTTGTATCCCTGTTGGCGGTATCCTTCGTCAGTGAAAAGATTGATTCCTCCGCTGACATCGAAATTGCCGATACGACGGGAGTGGGAGAGGTCGAATCCTTCGTAAATAGGATTCCGTATACCGCTAAGAAGACTTCCGCGCAAGATTGGTTTAACAGAATATTTATCATCTTTCCAGAAACTCTTGTCGCTCCATTGGTATTCGTCGTTTTCCGCATCACCATATACTCCCACATAAGCACTGAAACGTGTTTTCGGAGTCAGTCCCGGACGTGCAGTACGGATGTTGATAATGCCGTTCAAGGCTGATGACCCGTACAACACGGAAGAAGCTCCTTTAATAACTTCCACCTGTTCTACATTTTCCAAAGGTATGGTGTTCCAATTGATTTCACCGGTTTTTGGATTCAGGGTACTCATGCCGTCTATCAGAATCTGGCTGCGTGCACCTACACCGTAAGTCCATCCGCTGCCACCGCGCATAGAGGGCTGTTTGTCTACAATGTCTACACCGGGCAATGTACGGAGTGTGGAAGAAATATCTGTCGGTGCCTGACGGGCAATATCTCCGGCTTTCACCACATCCATGGAAACAGTAACGTCACTCAACTTCTGTTCAAAGCGTCCGGCACTAACCACCACTTCTTCCAGTAGCTTTGTGCTTTCTTTCATATAAACGTCTTTCGTGATGACTTCACGCTTATTGATAACAATTGGCATCAATACATCTTCATAGCCTACATAACTGAATACAAGATCGACTCCTCCCTCGGGTAGCTTGATTTCATATTCTCCATTGATGTTGGACACTGCTCCCTGATTGCCATGGAGTTTGTATGTGACGGCTGCGCCTACCAATGGCTCATTGGTTCTGGCGTCGTATATATGTCCTTTCAAGGTTTGGGCAAAACTATTGCAACCCAAGTATAATAGAAAGGTGATTATTGCTACTGTTTTTCTCATTTTTTCAATACTTTATTTAATAGTTCCATGTTTTTCTGATAAGTTCTACTATTAGAACGCAATAAGGCTGGTGTTTCTGTTGTTTCTGGAATTTCTGCGGAATATTCCTTTTGAAGGACAATGCCCAGCTCAAAGACCTTGGATGCTATTAATTCAGGAACTAGCATATCAAGTAACTGTACCAGTGTTTCTTTCATGTCACTATCAGGAATAACGTCTTTCAATAGAGGTAATAGATTAAAGAGTATGCCAACTTCACTCTTATCGACATATAACATCATGTCGCCAGTATGTTTGATATATGAGCCATCATTGAATAGCGACTCCGGTTTAATTTCACTGACGATATTGAAACGAATACCGGTAGTAAGCCATCTGTCTATTAATTCAAGAATTTCTTTCATGTCAGTTACTGAAATAGCACGAGTCTTATTACTTTGCAATTGTTTGAAAATCATTTCAATATTAGGAATTACATACAAAGAATTTCCTTTGATATAATAAGTTGCCAGGTTTATGGGAGATAGGTTGTAGTCACTTTCGGGGCGGATCGGTAATGGCATAAAATATCCAAAGATGCCACCTTCAACTTGGGGCATGGAAGCATAACGGGCCGTAATATTGCCATCTTCACAAAAGTTTATGCTACGTAAGACTGAACCTAAGATATTGCCGGCAACCGCTTCAACAATTCCTGCTAAAGATGAAACATTTTCATTGTCAGAATGAAAATGTACACCGTAGGTAGCATTGGTATATTCTATACCAGTTGAAGGATCTGTTTCATCTTCTCCCTCTCCGGTATAGGGGATGGTGTACCATTGTCTTTGGGTTGTTATAGCATTGGCTGCCAGCTGTATATCAGTAATTTCCAGTGTGAATTGACCTACTTCTATTCTTCCGGCATATTTGAAACTCGTTCCTAATGTTCCTGTTGCATTTCCGGTGAAAGAATATCCGGTTTTATCTCCGGAGATGGGTATATTGGTCATCTTTAATGCTTCATCACCCGGAATGATGTTATAAAGGGTAATATTGGCAGTTTCTCCTATGACAGTGCTAAAGTCTACTGATTTTCCGATCATTGTTTCACCACTATAGGTAAGGTTTAGATTCGGATTAGGGTTCGATAGTTTATTTGAATAACTGGCTGTTACATCTACCGGTTCCGGTCCGTAGTGATCTTCGCTACAAGATGTTAAAAATACAGATACTCCAGTAAGGCAGCTTATTAATAGAATAGATATTTTTTTCATTGTTCTTTTATGTTAGATAGTTAAAATGAATTATTTCTTAGTAGTGAGGTCAATGCCGATTTCCATTTTATCGAAAAGGGCTGCAACTTCAGTGAAATCTGTTTCCAGCAGACTGCCGATGATGCTGATAAACGGCATGAGAGTTTCTTTATTGAAGTAGATATAGGTATGCTCTTTTGTTTGGTTGATTCCCATCGGTATTCCGTTTTTCATCCATGCGAGCAGCGTTGCAAAAGTATCATCATCCAATTGAAGAATGTAGGTGATTATTTCATTGTTTAAAATCATATTGATGGTACTTAATGCTAATTTTAAACGTGTCGGGTCGGATTTAAGGAGAGCTTCGCTGATTCCTGTGATAAGCTGGGAGTCAATTTGCTTTCCGTTGTTTTGTGCTATGAGGGATACAATGGCAGGGATATTGAGTTGTACGACAAATGCTTTGTAGCCTGTCTGATTCCAGTAGGCTAATCCTTTGGGAGATGACTCATAAGTACGTTTGTTAATCAGACTTTTGAATTCGGCATCTGTTTTGCCCGAGTTGGCAACTTCTATGATTTCATTCAGGTCTACAGGGCTCGTGGTATAGTTGGCTGTGACCATTCCATTTTTCTCAAATGTAATGTCTTTTAATACATAAGGAAAAATCACATCCAATATATTAGTTGCCATTTGCTGTATGGGTAGAATGACCGACTGGAGGGATTCTCCTCCTGCTTTAGCAGTAATATTCACGTAGCTGGCTCCACTATTACGGGTGATATTTTCTCCGTCTATTGTGTGGGAATATGCAGAAAATACATATGCATTTGCAATGGAATTGGCATAAGCCATTGTTACGTTCAGTGATAATTGCATATTTTGGGGAGTTATTATTCCTTCATATTTCACCGTAGCTCCTCCCATCGTGATATTTGTTCCGCTGAAAGTGTAATACCCTTTCTCTTCATTCTCATACAGTTGGATATGACTGATAGGAGTTTCCTTTTCTCCGGGAATCACATCATTCAGTGTCAGTGTTCCCGTTTCACTATCTTCTGTCTTGAAACTGACAGTTTTTCCAACGAGTTTTTCTCCACTGTAAGTTAGGTCTAGCGTATATGGTTTAATATACGAGCCATATTCCTGACTAATTTCTCCCGGCCAAAATAGCTTGTCATTGTAAGTCTCTTCGCATGATGTAAAGAAAAATACCGCGCAAGTTACATAAAATAGTTTTCGTAAGTTTCTCATTTTGCTTTTTGTTTTTATTGCGTATTTAATAAAACTTTGCAAAGTTCGACTAACAATTCTTTATTGTCAAGGTCTGTTTTTTATTTTAATGTTCTATTTTTAATAGTGTATGGCGAAAGTGCTTAAATTGAGAAAATAAATGTGTTCTATTTTTAATATTGATTGTTCTTCTTTTAAGAATGGCTGTAAAAAGAGAATGAAGAGAGCTCTAAAAAAGCAAACGGTTTCCCACCTGTTTTTCACAGGTGAGAAACCATTCGTTTTTTTCTTCTCTATTTCCGACTCTTGCGGAAAGTTTAGAATGTAATATCCATCTTTACAACAAAAGTACGTGGAGCGGCAACTGCCATCGGGCGATAGCTATATTCCTTATTCAGCAAGTTGTTTACCATAAATTGGAAAGCAACCTCTTTCGTGGCTTTTACTCCAAGACGCATGTCAACGGTGGCATAGTCCGTATTGTGCTTTTTCCAGTAGCTCGCCAGACTTTCTCCTTTGGAATAGCCGAAAGCAACGCCACGAACATAATCCATCAGGTCAAGTTGTGTTTTCGGACGTTCATCCATCATCAGGTAGTCCACAGCGAGGATTTTACTTTTCCAGGCAACGTTAGCACCCAGATTGATACGTTTCCACTGGAAATCTACCGTGGCTTTGAAACTATGCTTCGGACGATATTTGAGATACTTACCTGTGTTCGATTTCTCTTTCATCTGAAGAGGATCAGTATAAAGTCCTTCTACCGCATTGCGCTCCTGATAATCAGCATCGCGTGGTTCAGTATATACATATCCTAAATTATAGAACAACTTCGTGTTCTTATTAAAGTTATAAACACCGTTTGTCGAGATTTCCACTCCGTAGATCTGGGCTTTCGATACGTTATGGAACTGTGCTCCAATACCGAAACCTTGACCGTCAGTCAACATTCGGACAGCATCGCCGATACTGTTAATCATCGTATAATCGGCATTATTGAAGAGGCCGAACTGGAATTCAACCATGTCCTTATACTGTGTATAGAATCCGGCAACATCTACAAATCCCTGGAAATTACCGATTTTGTATCCTTGCTTAATCCCCAATTCCGCATTAAATCCTTTTTCCGGCTTAATGTCCAGATTCGGATAAACACCGACTCCACCGATATCCTTGCGCAGGTATTTCTCATTGATGGACGGATTACGGTAACCTTGACCGAAGCTGGCACGGATAAAGCTGTAATCGGCCAACTGATAATTTAATCCTGCACGGAACACCGGACGGAACGGAACCTTGGTTCCGAAGATCTTTGTTTCCGCTTCGCGATGATGATTGTTCACCCGATAATATTCGGCACGTACACCGGCAGATACACTCAAGCGATCCCAGAAACGCTGGTCGTACTGGAAGAAAGCGGCTATGTTATCGCTTTTATAGACCTCGTCCATGATGGCGGAATCATAACGTACATGCTCATAAGTGGCTCCCGTAGTGATTTGCGCACCACTGTCCCATTTCTTGTTGAATTGATAGTCGAGATAGTAGTTCGTACTTTTGTCAGTCTGCGTTTTCGGAGTGTTTCGTGTTGGGTTGAGCACACCGGATACCCAGGGGATCAGATCACTCGGTAACTGTCCGTTCGCAAGTCCACCCAAATCACCGGGTACCCCGTTATCCATCACCCAAGAGATCAGATCGCAATAATCGGCAGTTGTTGCATTCGGGAAAATATTGCCCAATGAGGTAAATACTCCATTCATGGCATCTTCCAGATTGCCGTTGATAAGTCCCGAACCGATACCGACCAAGGCCGGATAGAGCGAACTGTAATCACCGCCTGCAATATTCTGAATAGTCTGGGCATCTGTTCCCATATTTCCCAGAATATCACCGATGGATGCTCCCTGGCTGGGGCGCACGATATTGTCGGCACTATAATAGAAACGGCCTTTAATCTTATGTGACGTACCATTCTCCGGATTTACGTAGTTGATAAACGGATCGATATGGAAGTTGTTGTCCTCCCGTCCCATATTGGTAAAAGGAGAGGGTTTGTACACTTCTGTCGGCGAACGCCAGATAAAGAAGTCTCCATATTGATTGGAAAGGAAATCGATATTGAAACCATAGTTCAACAGTTTCATTCCCATGTCCGGTTGATGATAGGTAAGGTTACCTCCCATACGGAAACGCTTGTTGTATCCCTGCTGACGGTATCCTTCATCGGTGAAAAGATTCATGCTCCCGCTGACATCAAAATTACCGATACGACGGGAGTGGGAGAGGTCGAATCCCTCGTAAATAGGATTTCGGATACCACTAAGAAGACTTCCGCGTAAAATCGGTTTGACCGAATATTTATCCTCTTTCCAGAAACTCTTGTCACTCCATTGGTATTCGTCATTTTCCGCATCACCGTAGATACCTACGTATGCGCTGAAACGTGTTTGGGGAGTCAAACCCGGACGTGCAGTACGGATATTGATAATACCGTTCAGAGCCGACGAACCGTACAGTACGGAAGAAGCTCCTTTGATAACTTCAATCTGCTCGATATTCTCCAAAGGCACGGTGTTCCAGTTGATTTCTCCTGTTTTGGGGTTCAGCGTACTCATTCCATCCACTAGAATCTGGCTGCGTGCACCTACTCCGTAAGTCCATCCGCTGCCGCCACGTATAGACGGTTGTTTGTCTACGATGTCTACGCCGGGCAATGTACGGAGTGTGGAAGAAATGTCCGTTGGTGCCTGACGGGCAATATCACCGGCTTTCACTACATCCATAGAAACGGTAACGTTACTTAGTTTCTGTTCAAAACGTCCGGCACTGACCACTACTTCTTCCAGTAGTTTGGTGCTTTCTCTCATGTAAACGTCTTTGGTCACTACTTCACGTCTGTCGATCACAATAGGCATCAGCACATCTTCGTAGCCCACATAACTGAAGACCAGATCGACTCCGCCCTCGGGCAGTTTGATTTCATAAGCCCCGTTGATGTCCGACACGACTCCCTGATTACCTTGTAATTTGTACGTAACGGCTGCTCCCACTAATGGCTCATTGGTTTTAGCGTCATATATATGTCCTTTCAGCGTTTGAGCAAAACTGTTCCCAAGGCTGATGAAGCATAGTAGCAAAGTTAGAATATATATTTTCTTCATTGTTCTTGTATTTTCTTATTTATAGAAAGGTGCTTCTTATTAGTTGTTGACTGTAAGGTCTATACCTATATGCAGTTTGGTGATGGTAGACCAACCCTTATAAAGCGGCATGATATAACTGTCGAACAGCATCGGACCAAAATTGGGAATACCTGCCATCAAAGGCTCCAGACTGGGGAGGAAAGGAATGAACGGAGTCAATGCATCTTTGGTTACGTACAGATAAGTGTGTCCGTCTTTCTTCTCCATTTGCATGGGGATTCCCTCTTTTATCCAGCCGAACAACATTTGGAAAGTGGCGTTATCCAGACCTGCCAGCATGGATAATATGGAATTATCCAGTTGACCGCTGATGGTACTTAATATATTCTTGAGTTGAACCGGATCTGAATTCAGGATAGCGTCTGTCAATAAAGCCATCAGATTCTGATCGATACTTTTCCCCTGCGATTTCATGACTTGAGTGATAATTGCCGGAAGATCCAGTTTCAGATAGAAATGATCGTTCTTCATATACCAGTAGGCCAGTCCTTTGGGAGATGGAGCATAAATCCGGTTTACCCCCTCCGTGGCATTGATAATATCCTGTTGCTGGAAACCTCCCATCGGATAAGGCAAGAATAACTTATACATAACGAATGTAGCGACTTTATTCATAGATTCGGTATCTTCCATGTTTATTTCACTGAACTTCTGCTCTCCCAGCATCATTTCATCCGCTGTATAATTGGCTGTGATGTATCCGTTAGGTTGTAAGGTGACGTCATCGAGAAGCTGTGCCAGAAGATAACCACCCATTCCTTTCACCAGCCCTGTCATGACCGCATAAAGGAAACTGCCATCACTGCTTAGTTCAATATCCATGTCTACATAAAGAGGTGCGGCAATCATTTTACCATCGGATTCCCCCCATTCGTACAGGCCGGTATCCGAATTGCGGATCATATCCTTTCCTCTGCCGTATATGATGTCGCTAAGTGCATAAGTGTTGGCCATTTGTGCGCTGTTCACCATCTTTATATTGGTCAGATTCACTGTCAACTGGCCGTTTTCTACACGTCCGCTATAATTAAAGGTACTGCCGGTTAAGTTTCCCGTGCCGTTGCCGGAAAAAGAGTAACCGTTAGCATCTCCGGAAATAGGTATATCAGTCAGTTTGAGTGTTTCTTCTCCGGGAAATACATTATAAAAAGTAACATTAGCTGTTTCTCCTTTCACTGTACTGAAGTCGACTGCTTTGCCGGTCATTTCATCCCCATCATAAGTTAATGTCAGGTTGGATTTGCTCAAGTATTTATTCGAGTAATTCGCTGTTACGTCTACCGGGTCCGGTCCCGGATAGTCTTCACTACACGAAGTCATCAAACCTGCCGTTCCGATGAGGCTGCTTATAAATAGTATAGATAATTTCTTCATATTCTTTATTTCTTTCATATTCATGGTTGATGTTTATTTCAGAGGCAAAAGGCCTAATCCTAAGTCGATCGTATTGGCAGAATTCCATAGGTAAGGCAATCCATTCTCGTCATTTGCCATGAGGTATCCGAGTAGATTCTTGAAGGTCGCATTGCTCGCCATGCTTTCCGGAAGCAATCCTTCCACTATCGGCTGCAATCCGGGTAATAACTGAATGAAAGCCGTGGTCGATTCTTTGGCCAGATAAAGATTGGTATGCCCGTTCTCTTCTTCCATTATATTAAAGACAATGCCCTCGGTGAGCAAGTAGAATACTTGCCGGAAACTAGCATCGTCCATATTAGCAATGATGCCGAGGAACTGATTGTCGAGTATGGCATTTAAAGTTCCAACCAACTTTTTCAATTGAATAGGGTTCGACTTGGCAAGGGCTTCCGTAATGCCTGAAATCAGTCCCGGATCTATGGGAGTCTCACCGTCCTGGGTAGCCAGACCGATGATGGCCGGCAGATTGAGGTTCATCTTAATCTGTCCGTTGTTTGCTGCCCAGGTAATCAGATTGATGGGGGAAGCCGCCCATGTGCGATCTGCCAGCACACTGGTAATGTCGCTCTCTTTTAATGTACCAAGCATGAACTTGATGACAAATAGGGCAATCGTCCCCGTATCTTTATCGGGATCTATGTTACTGATAGGGATACTGCCAATATATACCGGACTGGTAGTGTAATTGGCAATCACGTTACCGTCGGGTTGCAAGGTGACTGATTGAAGAAGTTGCGGGATGAAATAGCAAAGCGCATTCTGAACCAGTTTCATTCTCATGAACAGCGTGCTGCCCGATTTGGTTAATTCTACATCGTCCAGATGGACATAGAATGCTCCGGTCAATATTTCACTCGATGATTCTTTCCATACGTATTGTCCTCCACTGGTTCCGACAATCATTTTCTTGCCTTTCGTAAAGCCGGATAAACCGTAACTTTTCCCCCATTTACTTTGTGGCATTGCTACATTCAAATCCAGTTTCATCGTTTTCGGAGTGAGGGTTCCGCTGTAGGTCACCGTTGCCCCTTTCATTGTGATATTCTTTCCGCTGAATGTATAGGAATCTCCCTGTTCGCATAAATTGATTTGGATAGGAGTTGTTTTTTCTCCCGGAATAATGTCGTTCAGTGTGATGGTTCCTTTTTCACTGTCGTCTGTTTTGAAATCGACAGTTTTTCCAACAAGTTTTTCTCCGCTGTAGGTCAGGTTTAAAGTGGCTGGTTTGATGTATGAGCCATACTCCTGATTGAGCTCTCCCGGCCAAAATAGCTTGTCATTATAGGTTTCCTCGCAAGATGTAAGGAGGAAAGCTGCACAAGCTACACAAAAAAGTTTTTTCAAAGTTCTCATTCTCTTTTAGGTTTTATTTTAATGTATTATTTAAAACTGTGCAAAGTACGGTTAATAGGTGACTGCTGTCAAGCTCCATTCTTGGGATTCAATGTTCTATCTTTGCTTTTTTCTTAATAACATTCCTAATAAAGAAGAAAACAATGTTCTGTTTGTAATATATAATATACCATTTTTGAACTTGTTGTTTGGAATTCGGATGGAATGGATATTTTTGATAAACTAAAAAACTAAACGATGATAATAAACGATTCCTTTCCCAAATTTGACCTTCCGATTGATTTTATAGCAGATGATAGTATCACTGGGGATATTTTAAACTATTACGGTAATTTCCCATGCAAAATAAAAGCCGGTGTCTTTGTGCTCTGTACCGAAGGGATGGTGAAAGCTACCATTAATTTGCTGGAGGTTGTCATTCGTAAGAATGATTTTGTAATTGTCCTTCCTAATTCGTTTATTCAGATACACGAAGTTTCGTCTGATACCCGTATTTCTTTTGCCGGCTTCTCATCCGATTTCATGCTTTCCGGCAATTATGTGGAAATCCTGCTGGACTCTATGCCTATGATCTTAAATAGCCCCGTCATTTCTCTGCAAGACGATATTGCCGGCTTGTATCGAAATGTATATCTTTTGCTGATTCGTGCTTATACACTTCCACATTCATTGGAAAATAAAGACATAATACGCTCCATACTGGCTATTTTTTTACAGGGAACGAAAGAACTGTATAAACGCTATGGCAGGAAGCTTGACGAACCTTTGAGAAGAGAGCAGGAGTTGTACAGGCAGTTTATACAGCTGCTGATGGCTCATTATACCAGTGAGCATGAAGTGGCATTTTATGCAGAAAAGTGTGGAGTTACTGCAGCGCATTTCTCTAGTGCAATCCGAAGAGCAAGCGGATACAGTCCGTTGGCAATCATCACGGAGATTATTATCATGAACGCGAAAGCACAACTGAAAACCACCCGGTTGCCGGTAAAAGAAATAGCATTCTCTTTGGGCTTTAACAATCATTCCTTTTTCAATAAATACTTCCGTAAACAGGTGAAGATGACTCCGCTGGAATATCGCGAGAAATAAATCTTTGTTTGCTTAAAATTGTGCTATGCATAAAAACAGGATGTTTTATACATTTTCCTTGCTTTAATTAGAACCGGTGTAAGGGCAGCAATTCAAAAGGAGCTTAAATGTTTGTTTGAAGAATGTGAAAAGGCAGCACTTTGCTGATAAATCATTCTTTTTGCACTAATCTTACGTCAGAATCGGAATAAATGAATCTCTCTTTTTCTGATGTATAGCTATTTGCCAGATCAGCAATCAACGAAGTTAGAAGTGAAATAGCTTGGAAACGACTCTTATTTCAATATACAAATCCTTGCTCACCGATGAACGGTAGCTTGGTCGGTGAGCAAGGAGGCGTTCCTCACCGACCAAGGATGCCTTTCATTTAAAGAACGGACGTTTTCATACAATGAAAAATGGTCTGCTTCTTCTTTATTTATGCATGATAGGACGTCTGATGTGCATATTTTTGCACTAAATTATGCATTTTATCTTTTATTTGATTTGTTTCATTGCTACTGCTGGATTATAGAATCTTAAAAATAGAACAGAATTCTATCTTTTCACATAACTATGTAGTCTTTATACATAATAAAAGCCACAGAAACTATAGACAGCTTCTGTGGCTTTTATTCTTTTAGAACCTGTGTTCGGTTATTTTATTCCCAGTTTCTTGGCAATTTCTTTAGGAAGTGCATCTTTATGCACCAGGATATTCATTGTCTTGTAGGCAACGAATGCTTTGGAAGCATACCAGATACCATCATATTTGCCTGATTTACCCCAAGAGTTTTTCACCATGAAGTATTCTTTTCCGTTCTGGTCTTTAGCGATACCGTAGATTACCATTCCGTGGTCGTCTGTTGTTTCCCAGTTGTCAAAAGCAACTTGACGCATTTCCTGGGTAATATCCTTTTCAGGGAAAGGTTTGGTGAATAGTTCTCTGCGTTTGTCGGCGGCAGTCAGTCCTGTCCAACGGGCCATGTCTGAACCGGACAGTTCAGATTCTTTGGCTGCATCCGGCATTACGGCGATACCGTCACGTGAGAATCCTTGTTCGCTGACATCGCTACCCCATGCAAAGGTATAGCCTTTCTTTACAGCATTGTCCATAACAGCCATCAGTTCTTCGATAGGCAGGTTGTAAGACAGACCATTACGCCAGTTATCCTGAATTTCGATGGCGAATTGAGAATAGAACGGATGGTGTGTATAAGAAGTCAGTGATACATAGTCGTTATAGTTCAATCCCAGTGATTCGGCAAAAGTCTTCGGAGTATATTCTTTGCCTTTGTAGGTGAACTTCTCCGGACATGCTCCCAGGTAAGTGTCATAAATGGCACTTAGTCCGTTTTTCCATACCGGAGTCAGTTTGCTTAATTTACCTTTTGCAATCGCATTGATATAACCGGAAGCAACAGCATCCAGCTCATTATGTACCGGCAGCGTATCACCATACATAATGCCCGGCATCACTTCTTGCGGAACGATACCATAATTCTTGATGCAATACATTACATCATAAAAACTTCCACCCGGAGAGAAAGAACTGTCACCGTGATAACGTACATAGTTTACTCCGCGATCTTGCATCGTTTTGTGTACAACAAACATTTCAGACAGGTCGTATTCACCTTTACCTAAACGAAGTAGTTCTGATTCAACAAATCCGAGAGTTGAGAAACTCCAGCAAGTACTCGAACGATTTTGGTTCTTGATAGAAGTTATCGGATTTTCTTTCACTGTCGTGAAAACAAAACCTTCTTCAGGTTTTGCATCTTGTGCCATAACACTTAGGCTGAACAGGCCTAAAGCAGCAATAAGGATTGTCTTTTTCATTCCTATGAAATTAATATTAAATTGTTTTGGCTACAAATATAGGAAAGTTTCACCACAGAGTACGCAGAGGACACAGAGTTTTTTATTATACATTGTTCGTTCTGTCATTCTGCGCCTGTCGAAGGTGCTCTTCTCTACGTATATATCAGGAGAGTAGATTCTTCGATTACGTTCAGACTATACCTTAATAAGAATATCTAAAGATGTTTTGAGCGAAGATAATGGCAGATCGATTTATTTCTTAAAAAAAAACTCTGTGTCCTCTGCGTCCTCTGTGGTGAGTCTTTATTGTATCTTGGCGCGGTAAGTTCGCTCGGAGAAAGTAATATTCAGGAACAGGGAAAAACAGTTTTCTTTCTGCATACCGTTAGGAATTTTCATCTGACCTTTATATTTCAATCCGAGGGAAAGGACATTATTATTGCGTAATCCGAAGTTAAGTCCGGTACTGACATAATATTCGGTTGCCTTTTTCTTTTGAATGACGATATAGGAATTATTAATACCTGTTCCCAATAGGATGCTGACCGGATTACGATAGACATTGCCCAATGTATATCTTCCACCGACTGATAACCGGTGTTGATTCTCAAAACTGACCTTGGATTGGGAAGATTGCATCCGGCTCCAGTCCACATATTTGTAGTCGATGGTTGCCATCCAACGTAGAGTGTTGTAGGAAGCTCCGAGCCCAAAGAATTGAGGAAGACATTGGCGATAACGTTTCAGGCTTTTTTCAATATCATCTCCTCCCGAACTGCTACTAACGTATAAGTTATTATCCTGCTTAAAATCCTGCGAGTAACCATATACGGCACCGGCAACGAAGGAACGTTCGCGGTCTATAGCCCATTTGTACTGCACACCGAAATCGGCATAAAAAGTATGTTTGTAGGAGCTGGTTTCTTCTGTGGCAGTACCTTGCGTCTCCGTTTGTGTGATGGTCCCCGTCACATAAGAGAGATTGGTGCCGACAGAAAATCCTTTTCCGAAAAGGTAAGCCGTACTGATACCCATCTTGGAGAGTCCTCCTTCACCCTGAAAGAGAGAAGAGATGGTACCCCCATTGGTGCCTGCCACCTCTTCATCCAGCGTGATGGCATATCCTACACTGCTGACGGGAGCCATGAAAATAGCTCCATACCAGCGTGGAATAATCCGGCAGCCGATACTTAGGTTATTCAGATTCCCGGTGACAGAACGGTTGCTTGCTCCTCGTTGCGAATAAATCTGGTATGCTCCCATGATACCGGCATCGATCTGGAAGCGTTGTTCGGTCAACTCTGTGAATGAAGCCGGATTGGCACTGTTCAGGAAATTATTTCCTCGCAATGCGATGCCTGCACCGCCCAGTCCGGCATATTGCCCGCCTTCCCCGGTAGAAAGCTCTCCCAGTCCGAACATGGAAGTAGGGGAGTTCGTTGTATTTTGCGCAATAACTATAGAGACAGGAGTATAGAATGCCAGAAGGCAAAACAAAATCTTTTTCATTGTTGATAAGTTTTGTAAAGTATGATAAGTTTGGTATTCTTTTTATTGGCGGTATGTTCTCCGTCGCCGAAGATAACGCCTTGAAGTGTGGTATAGAACAAGTTGTCCGGAAGAAATAATTGTAGTTTCTGACGATCATATCCGGTAGTTCCCAGGTTTGTTTGCAGGAAAGAGGTGATGTCAAAAGAGTAATAAGTCTCCTCATAAGACATCTCGTCGACTATCAGGTTCCCGCTTTGTACGGAACTCCCGGTGAGGTCGGTGATTACGCTTTGCGTCACATTTTCATTGTTGGCGGTGTAGAGAGTCAGGCTTTTGGGTAACGGGTACATGCCGTCATAAGTCCCTTTCACCGGATATAGCTGTAACGTTGCGCTCTCGATAGTCACAAGCTCTCCTTTTTCGCAGAGATTATTTAAATGTGGGAAGTCGATGGTGACATACATACCGGTCATTCCCTGCAAGTAAACCTGATGCTCACTTTTTCCGGAAGAGTATTCATTTCCGTCTCCACTTTGCAGGTTGGCTATCGGGGTGTTTGAGCGGTCCTGTTCTATTTTGTTGTAAGTCAGCGTGCTGCTTGTATTGAAAACCAGTGTTTTTTCGTTCAGTGTTTCCGTAATCTGGTGATAGTAGACCGTGATGCACATACTGGAGTCGTTGACTTGAAATCCGCTGATACAAGCGTCATTTGCATCGGGTATAAAAGCAATTCCCTTGAAATAATCATGGAAGAAATCTTGGGATTGTACCCATCGGCCATCATTCAGCATCAAGTTGAACCATTCTTCTCCCCATGCATCCGGCAATCGTATTTCCAGTTCCTCGCTCGGTGAGCCCGGGGTAGGACGAAAGTCGAAAGATGCCAGTGGAGTTTCGTTGTAATAGGCAGTAGTAGTGTTGTATAGGTACCCTCTATCGTCCAGTTCTATATTCTTTGTCAGTTCATGCAGATGAATGCGTTGGGCTTTTAGTGTATCTCCCAGGTAATTGCCCGAAGAATACAGGCGTATGGTGATCGAGTCGAACTCATATTGGATGTTTTCATCAAAAGAATAGGAAGGTACTTCATACTCTGCGTAAAAAGAGGCGGTAATTTTCCCCCATAAGTTGTCGTCACGATATCCTATCTGGCAAACCGTATCTCCCGAAGTGGCTATGGAGTCGCTTAATACTGTACTAAGTAATACCGTACAAGTGTCCATCTGTTCGTTGAGGAATGAACTTTGTACCCATTTCGCTCCTATGGACGATGAATCGTCTACACAAGCGAAAAAAGAAAGAGATATAAAGAATGAAAAAAGTAGTATGATTGACTTCATGTAGTAAAAATGAAATTGGTTTTGTAGCGGCAAAAGAAGAGGTTTTAAACAGTCCTCCAAAAAACTATCGACTAAATCTCTGTATTTGTCGACCTGAATTTTGTTGGTAGATAGAATGTCTTTATTTGTCGATAGTTTTTTATGCGTGCCCGTTGCCGCCTACATTTGCGGTTGTAATCAATGACATATTTATGAATACGAAAATGAATAAATTACTTTGCATGATGGTGGTGCTGCTTTCATTGGCGGCATGTACGGATGATACTGAATATACGGCAGGTGTGTGGTATCGCCGTTCTGATTTTGATGGTGTGGCGCGTACGGACGCAGCTGGTTTTACGATTGGTAACATAGGGTACCTCTGCACCGGATACCGGGGGAGTACCAAAGACCGTTTGAAAGATTGTTGGGCGTATGACATTGAGGCTAATTCGTGGACACAGTGTACATCAATGCCCGATGCAGCTCCAGCCCGGAATGCAGCTACAGGTTTTGCAGTGGGTACCAAAGGATATATTGCTACCGGTTACGATGCGACAAAAAAGGATTATCTGAATGATTGCTGGCAGTATGATCCTGCCACGAATTCCTGGAAGGAGATGGCTTCTATTCCGGATGGAACTGATGGGACTAATATCTATGGTAAACGGTATTATGCGCTTTCTTTCGGCATTGGTCAGTATGGGTATCTAGGTACAGGTTACAATGATAATTATCAAAAGGATTTCTGGAAGTTCGACCCATCGGTGGGAGATAAAGGAGAATGGACAGCCATGAGTGGATTTGGCGGACAGAAGAGAATGGGCGGTATGGCTTTCGTCATAGATGATATAGCTTATATCTGCGGCGGTGAAAATAACGGTTCGGATGTGACGGATTTTTGGTGTTTTAATCCGGCGACGGGTGCTTGGAAAGAATTGCGCGAACTTTACGATAAGAGTGATGATGATTATGATGACGATTACACTTCTATCGTCCGCTCTTATGCTTGTGCTTTCGTGATCGACGGTAAAGGATATATTGCTGTGGGGCAGACTGCTGGTGGTAGTTATCGTTCCAATTATTGGATTTACGACCCTCTGACAGACCTTTGGGATGGGGACGATTTGACAGATTTCGAAGGAAGTACACGCTCGAAAGCCGTATGCTTTTCTACCGGAAAACGAGGAGTTATAGCTACGGGAGGAGCTTCTACTTATTATTATGATGATACTTGGGAGTTGAAGCCTTATGAATATGAAGAGAAATAAAAAAACAATAGGTATTAGTTGCTTTGTCTTGCTGCTTTTAGTGGGAATCATATATGGGTATATGCATTCGATAAACATATATCGGTTGGAAGTAACCCGGATTGAAGGTAGTGGATACGGTTATAAGATTTATGAGAGAAAGCGTTTGATAATTGTTCAGCCTTTTATCCCGGTTGTATCCAGGAAAAGGCCTTTTCAATCGGTGCAGGATGCCCAATGTATCGGAAACTTAGTGCTGGAACGGATGAAAGCCGGAAAAGAATTTGCCATATCAAAGACCGATCTGGATAGCTTGGGAATCGTGTATTAATGCCACTTCGTTGGCACAGTTATGCCACCGTATTGGCACGACTGTGCCAACATGGTGGCATTGTTGTGCCAATACGATGGCACAAGGTAAAACGTTAAGTGTAGATTATTTCTTTACTGCTTCTTTGGATGCTACTACATAATCTTCTTTGATAAACTCATCATACACACGCTTTGGATGATCGAATGGTGCGGTCCCATTCTTCTGTTCATTGAAATTTTCCCGGCGGAATTGTTTTAGTTTTAGGTTATCTTCTGCATATTCCCTTAGTTTCTTATGCTCGTTTCCATAAAGTGAGCTTTCGGTCACATCAGAATTGAGCAGATTTTCTTTGGGAGTAATAGTTGGTAGGAGCACTTGTTCCAACAGACCACGATAGGCACCGTTATATTCGCACCATA
>OGFO01000536.1_pt1 | contig 23885 bp, 19 predicted proteins | sample 1570981 | NCBI WGS metagenome assembly OGFO01 (sample SAMEA2581955, study PRJEB24529) | metagenome | biome: Human gut stool | place: China | collected 2011
CAGAACTTAAAATATAAATGAGGTTGTGCCAACGTTTTGACACAACCTCATTTTTTTTGTGCGCTCCTTTTCGTATCTTTGTCCAAGATACACTATCTTTGCACTCCAAAAACTTTAGAAACGAATGAAAAAGAATATACGTAACTTTTGTATCATAGCCCATATCGACCATGGCAAATCAACGTTGGCCGACCGCCTGTTGGAGTTCACCAATACCATCCAAGTAACCGAAGGACAGATGCTGGATGATATGGATTTGGAAAAGGAGAGAGGTATCACCATCAAGAGCCATGCCATCCAGATGGAGTATGTGTACAAGGGCGAGAAGTATATCCTGAATCTGATTGACACTCCGGGACACGTGGACTTCTCCTACGAGGTGTCGCGCTCCATCGCCGCCTGCGAGGGCGCACTGCTCATTGTGGATGCTTCGCAGGGCGTGCAGGCGCAGACCATCTCCAACCTTTACATGGCCATCGAGCACGATTTGGAGATTATTCCCGTTATCAACAAATGCGACATGGCAAGCGCCATGCCCGAAGAGGTGGAGGATGAAATCGTGGAACTGCTCGGCTGCAAGCGCGAAGAGATTATCCGCGCCTCCGGCAAGACGGGCATGGGCGTGGAGGAAATCCTTGAGGCGGTAGTCGAGCGCATCCCGCATCCCGAAGGCGATGAGGAAGCGCCTTTGCAGGCACTGATTTTCGACTCCGTATTCAACTCGTTCCGGGGCATCATCGCCTATTTCAAGATTGTGAACGGCGTGATTCGCAAAGGAGACAAAGTGAAATTCTTCAATACGGGCAAGGAATACGATGCGGACGAAATCGGCGTGCTGAAGATGGATATGGTTCCCCGTCAGGAGCTGCGTACGGGCGACGTGGGGTATATCATTTCGGGTATCAAGACTTCCAGGGAAGTGAAGGTGGGCGACACGATTACGCACATAGCCCGTCCGTGCAAGGAGGCGATTGCCGGCTTCGAGGAAGTGAAGCCGATGGTCTTTGCCGGCGTATATCCCATTGAGGCGGAAGACTTCGAGGACCTGCGCTCTTCGCTGGAGAAGTTGCAGTTGAACGACGCCTCGCTGACCTTCCAGCCCGAATCGTCACTGGCGCTGGGCTTCGGTTTCCGTTGCGGATTCTTAGGACTGCTCCACATGGAGATTGTGCAGGAACGCCTGGACCGCGAATTCGATATGAACGTGATTACCACCGTGCCGAACGTGTCGTACAACATCTACGACAAGCAGGGACACATGACCGAGGTGCACAACCCCGGCAGCATGCCCGATCCCACCCTGATAGACCGCATCGAAGAGCCTTATATCCGTGCTTCGGTGATTACCGCCACGGACTATATCGGCCCCATCATGACGCTCTGCCTGGGCAAGCGCGGCGAACTGGTGAAGCAGGAATACATTTCCGGCAATCGCGTGGAGATATACTATGACATGCCGTTGGGCGAAATCGTCATCGACTTCTACGACAAGCTGAAAAGCATCTCCAAGGGATACGCCTCTTTCGACTACCATGCCAACGGCTTCCGTCCGTCCAAACTGGTGAAACTGGATATTCTCCTGAACGGCGAACCGGTGGATGCCCTTTCCACCCTGACGCACTTTGACAACGCATACGAGCTGGGACGCCGCATGTGCGAGAAGCTGAAGGACCTGATTCCGAGACAGCAGTTTGACATCGCCATCCAGGCGGCCATCGGCGCCAAGATTATCTCCCGCGAAACAATCAAGGCTGTACGCAAGGACGTTACGGCCAAGTGCTACGGCGGCGACGTGAGCCGTAAGCGCAAGTTGCTCGAGAAGCAGAAACGGGGCAAGAAGAGAATGAAGCAAATCGGTAATGTGGAAGTGCCGCAGAAAGCATTCCTGGCGGTGCTGAAACTGGATTAGCGGTTTGCTGCCGAATCAATCATATCTTTCGGGGGTTGTTCTTTCATGATAGGGCTGCCCCCTTTTTTGTCTTTTTCCGAAAATGAACGAATCCTTCAATTAAAAATACTTATGATTATCCTACGTACCGTAAAAAACATTTCGTCGCTGAACATAGCAGCGAGCGTGCTTTTGTTTCTGGCGGCTATCCTGGCCGCTGTGGTTGCCAACTCGTCCCTGTCGCCCGTATACCAGGATTTCCTGCTTCAGGAGCTGCATCTGCGCATCGGCAACTTCAATCTGTTTTCGCACGGCGGGCATCCGCTGAAGATGATAGAATTCATTAACGACTGCCTGATGACCGTTTTCTTTCTGGCAGTGGGCCTGGAGATAAAGCGCGAACTGCTGGTGGGGGAACTGTCCTCTGTGCGGAAAGCGGCTTTGCCTTTTATTGCGGCATGCGGGGGGATGGTGGTTCCGGTTGTCATCTATGCGTTGTCGGTTGCTTCCGGCACTCCCGAAACCAGGGGGATGGCTATCCCGATGGCCACGGACATTGCCTTTTCATTGGGTGTGCTCAGTTTGCTGGGCAAGCGTGTGCCGTTGAGCCTGAAAATATTCCTGACGGCATTTGCCGTGGTGGACGACATCGGCGGCATACTGGTCATCGCACTGTTCTATAGCGCTGACGTGGCATACGGATACCTGATTGCGGCGGCCGTCCTGTACGTGTTCCTCTACTATATGGGTAAGTTCGGCGTAACGCAGAAGATATTCTTCCTCTTCTTCGGTGTGATTATCTGGTATCTGTTCCTGCAATCGGGCATACACAGTACGATTTCGGGCGTGATACTGGCGTTTGTGATACCGGCGCGTCCGCGCTTGGATGCGGGCAAATACATCGAGCGGATTCGCGACATCATCGGGGAATTCCCGGTTTCCAAGTCGGATAATATCGTGCTGACCAATGCGCAGATTGCCACGTTGAAGCAGGTGGAGCGGGCATCGGATTATGTTATCAGCCCGTTGCAGTCGCTGGAAGATAACCTGCACGGGGCGGTGAGCTTCGTGATACTGCCGCTGTTTGCCTTTGCCAATGCCGGTGTGGTGTTCAGCGGTAGCGGCAGCATCGTGGGAGATGTGAGCATCGCTGTGGCGGCTGGCTTGCTGCTGGGCAAGTTCCTGGGGATATACCTGTTTACGTGGCTGGCGGTGAAGAGCGGCGTGGCGCTGATGCCGGCGGGGATGAACTGGAAGAATATAGCGGGTGTCTCCCTGCTGGGCGGTATCGGGTTTACCGTATCGTTGTTCATTGCCAACCTTTCCTTTGCGGACGAATATCCGGAATTGCTGAACCAGGCGAAATTCGGGGTGCTTGTAGGGACGGTGCTTGCCGGGGTGCTGGGGTATGTGGTGCTGAATTGGGTGCTGCCGGAGAGGGAGAAGTGAGGTGGGTTGTTCCGGAGAGATTTTTAGGCACGGATTACGCGGAATTACACGGATTTAGGGAGTTACACGGATTAGTACGGATTATACAGAATTTACGGATTAATACGGATTACGCGGATTTCAGGAATTACGCGGATTAGTACGGATTATACAGAATTTACGAACTACACAGAATTTACGGATTTAATACGGATTACACGGATTTCATGGAAATGTAAAAGAAGAGTAATATTGTCCGAAAGAACAAAGCAAATCCGTGAAATCCGTGTAATCCGTGCCTGAAATAGAATAATGTTACTCCTTGATATGAATCAGCAGATTTGCCAGAATAGCCGTTATCCCGCCCGTTGTGATGCCGGATGCGAAGATGTTCCGCAGCGTTTCCGGCAGTTGGCACAGTATCTCGGGAACCAGCTCCACACTGAGGCCGAGCGAGAAACTGACAGCCATGACAAGGGTAGCCTTCCGGTTGATTTCCTGCGCTGCAATGATGCGGATGCCTGCCGCCGCCACCGTACCGAACATCAGCAGAGTAGCGCCGCCCAATACGGGTTCGGGCATCAGTGAAAACACCAGTCCCACGGCAGGGAACAGGCCGAGCAGCACAAGAAAGGCTGCAATGTAATAGCCCACATACCGGCTGGCAACCCCGGTCAGTTGTATCATTCCGTTGTTCTGCGCAAAGACGGAGTTGGGGAAGGAGTTGAGCGCACCCGCCAGCATGGAGTTGAAGCCGTCGGCAAGGATACCGCCCGAAGCGCGCTTTACGAAGGTGTCCCCTTCCACCGGTTCGCCGGAGATAAGGGAGTTGGCGGTGATGTCACCGTATGCCTCGATGGCGGTAATCATGAAAATAAGTCCCAGGGCGATGATGGTGGACAGGTCGAAGTCCAGTCCGTAGCGGAAAGGCATCGGCAGGTTGAAGCCGCCGTAGCTTTGTATCGAGGAGAAGTCGATGATGCCCATGAACCAGGCTGCGATGTAACCTATCACCAGTCCGATGACGATGGAACTCATGCGCAGGTAGCGGTTGGAACTCCGGTTGAAGGCGATGATAAGCAGCAGTACCGCCGCCGCAAGGCCCACATGGCGGAAACTGCCGAAGCTGCCGTCCGCCTGTGCCGTGGCTCCGCCGCCGCAGGCCGTGATTCCTACCTTTATCAGGCTCATTCCGATGAGGGTGACTACAATGCCGGATATCAGCGGCGTGATAATCTTCTTTGTGTATTTCAACACCCGGCTTATCAGCATCTCCACGCTTGAAGCCGCCATGCAGGAACCGAAAATCAGGGGAAGCCCGCCCAGCATTCCGGCAGAGATGATGGGACCTATGAACGAAAAGCTGGTTCCCTGGATGCAGAGCAGTCCCGTGCCCAGTCCGCCGAACCTGCGGCATTGGATAAACGTGGATATGCCGGATGCGAACAGCGCCATCGAAACCAGGTAACCGGTGGTTTCAGCATCGAGCTTCAATGCGCCCGCAATGATGAGCGGCGGGGTGATGATGGCTACGAATATGGCGAGCAGATGTTGCAGCGCAGCGAAGAAAGCTTCCTTAAAAGGCGGCTTGTCGTTCAAGCCGTAAATCAGTCCGTTTCCCTGTTGTTTTTCCATCGCTCCGGGTTATCTGATTTTGATTTCACAGTTGTCAAGGCTTTCGATGATGGCAAGCGATTCTACATGGATGCCCTGGCTGCGCAGCTCGTCACCACCATGCTGGAAGGCTTTCTCTATGATGAATCCCATGCCCACCAGTTCCGCGCCAGCCTGCTTCACCAGGTCCATGATGCCTTTGGCGGCGTTTCCGTTGGCAAGGAAGTCGTCGATGAAAAGCACCTGGTCGCCGGGCGCGAGGAAATCCTTGCTGACGCACACGTCGTACGAGCGTTGCTTGGTGAACGAATACACGGAAGTAACCAGCATATTCTCCATCGTGCTCGGTTTCTTCTTCTTGGCAAACACTACGGGCAACTCCAGCAGATAGCCCACCATGATGGCGGGAGCGATGCCGCTGGCTTCGACGGTGATAATCTTGTTGATACTGGTAGAGGCGAAACGTCTGACAAACTCCACGCCGATGGATTTCATCAGTATCGGGTCCATCTGGTGATTGATGAAGTTATCCACTTTCAGTATGCCTCCCGGATAGCATTTTCCGTCTTTGAGAATACGGTCTTTTAAAGTTTTCATAATGTATCAAGTCTTGTCTTAAGAGTTATTTATTGTCTTCTTGTTCTGCATCTTCCTGTATCTCCTCTTTGGGCAGCAGCCTTGCCGAGATGCGCTTCTTCGGGGTGAGGCTCATGTCCTTCAGCATTTCAGCCTGGCGCACTACGCTGCCGTTGCCTTCGGAGAGCTGGTTGAGGGCTTTGTCGTAGTCCTTCTGCAAGGTTGCCATGCGGTCGCCGAGGGTGAGGAAGGTGTCGGTAAAGCCTACAATCTTTTCGTACAGGGCAGTGCCGCGCTTGATGATGGCCTGCACGTTTTTCACTTGGTTTTCCCGCTTCCACAGGTCGAGCGAGAGGCGCAGGGCGCTGATGAGGTTGGTGGGGCTCATCAGTACCACCTTCTTGTTGTAGGCATACTCCCAGAGGTTGGCGTCGCTCTGGATGGCGAGCAGGTATGCGCCCTCCGTGGGGATGAACATCATGACGAAGTCCGGCGCCTTGATATCGTAGTGCGAATAGTCCTTCCGGCTGAGCTCGTCGATGTGGCTGCGGACGGACTGCAAGTGCGCCTTGAGCCAGCGCGCCTGCTCGTCGCGGTCTTCGGCGGAGGTGTAGGCGGCGTAGGCGGTGAGGGAGACTTTGGAGTCGATAATCATCTCGCGCTCGTCGGGATACCTGATGAGGATGTCGGGCTGCATCTTCTGTCCGCTCTCTTCGCTGACAATCGCTTCGCCGCGCTCGTCTTTCAGGAACTCCTGGCGGAAATAGTGCTCGCCCTCAATCAGGCCGGATGCCTGCAAGAGGCGTTCCAGAATCATTTCGCCCCAGTTGCCCTGCATCTTGGAGTCGCCCTTCAGGGCGCGGGTCAGGTTGTTGGCATCCTCGCTGAGGCGGTTGTTCAGTTCCACCAGCTCCTTGATGCGTTCGCCCAGCGAGAAGCGCTCTTTGGCTTCGGTGCTGTACACCTGCTCTACTTTTTCCTTGAAGTCCTTAATCTTCTCGTCGAGCGGGCGCAGCAGGTTGCCCAGATGCTCGGCGTTCAGTCTGGTGAAATCCTCGGTCTTGCTTTGGAAGATGCGGTTCGAGAGGTTCTCGAACTCGGTGTTCATACGCTTGTGCAGGGCTTCGGCCTCTTCTTTCTGTTCGGCGAGGCGTTGTTCCCATTGCCGTTGCTGCTGGGCGATGCGCTCGCCGAAGGAATGTTCCTGCTGGGCAAGGCGCTCGTTGAAACTGCGTGCCTGCTCGGCGAGGCGTTCGGCAAACAGCCGCTCCTGTGCATCCAGGCGTTCCGAAGCCTGGCGGGCGGCTTCCTGCAAACGTTCCTCGGCAATGGAGCGTTCGCGGGCGATGCGTTCTTCGGCGGTGCGGTTCAGCAGGGCTTCACGCTCTCCGGCGGCTTCTACCTGGGTCTTCAGGGCAGCGGCTTTTCTGCCGGCCGTCAGATAGCCGATAACGGCTCCTGCGATAATCCCGGCGGGTAATAGGATGATATTCATAATTGCATATAAGGAAATAAAGTTTCGGCAGGCGGTACCGGCAATACCATCGGGCGGTACGGGAAATACCAATAGTTGGTATGAAGAATACCAACGGTTGGTACAGACAATACCAAAGCGTGGTACAAGGAGTACCAACGGTTGGTACGGAGTGTACCGCACGGGGGGACATCTTGCGGCCTGCCGTCTTGCATTTATTGTGTCAGTATCTCGTTTCCGTCTTCGGTGATAAGAATCATGCTTTCCCACTGGGCGGAAGGCAGACCGTCGTCCGTGCACACCGTCCAGCCGTCGGCTTCGTCAATGAATACCTCGTAGCTGCCCATGTTAATCATCGGCTCGATGGTGAACGTCATGCCCGGTACTATCAGCATGCCCGTGCCGCGTTTGCCGAAGTGCTCCACGTCCGGCTCTTCGTGAAACTTGATACCCACGCCATGCCCGCAAAGGTCGCGCACCACGCTGTAGCCGTTCTTCTCGGCATGTTCCTGGATGGCGGCGCCCACATCGCCCAACCGTGCCCAGGGCTGTGCAGCCTGTATGCCGATGTCGCGGCACTCCCTGGTCACCTGCACCAGGCGTTGCATTTCGGGGCTGACTTCCCCGATCATATACATGCGCGACGCGTCGGAGAAATACCCTTTGTAGATGGTGGACACGTCTACGTTTACAATATCTCCGCTGCGCAGGAATTCCTTTGTGCTGGGGATGCCGTGGCACACCACATCGTTGATGCTGACGCATACGCTCTTCGGAAAGCCTTCGTACAGGAAAGGAGCGGGGATGGCGTCGTGGTCTGTCGTAAAGCAGTATACCATGTGGTCTATCTCTGCCGTGGACATTCCCTCGCGGATATTCTCCGAGATGTAATCGAGCAGGGCGGTGTTTATCCTTGCGCTTTCGCGTATGCCTGCCAGTTGCTCTTCCGTACGCAGCAGATGGCGTGACGGCAATTTGTATCCTTCTCTTTTATAATGCTGTATCTTGGCTTCTACTTCATCGGAATAGTTTTTAGGAGCAAACCGGACTCCTTTTACGAACTTCTTCATGATTGCATATTTTATAAAACGATGTGCAAAAATACGAATAATTTGGGTGTGCGTATTTATAATGCTTGAATAATTAGAAACCGATTTGCATTTTATCATGTGAGAACAATAAAAAAGGGATGCTCCTGAAAGCATCCCTTCTGCATATACATCGGTTTGTATTGATTAGAATTCGTAGTGGAAGCCGAATGAGAGGTCTTCGCTGGTGAAGTTGAAGCCGTAACCGCTGCCGGCATTCATATAGTCGTCTCTGTAGCCCAGGAAACCGCATTTGGCAAGTACGCTGAACTTGTCATTCAGTTTGATGGCAATACCCGGTTTGAAACCGATTTCAAATCCGTTCACGGCATCGGCGCCTTTCACCTTTTGGGTGGAGAAGCCCAGACCGCCGTCGATGAACAGGCGGACAACCTTGTTTTCATAATAAGAGTAACGGGCGTATGGAGCAAGACCGAAAGCATTGTATTTTCCTTCGTCCAGTTTGCTGTGTGAGAATGTCAATATACCGCCGACAGCCCACTTTTCATTCAGGTTGTATCCTACTTCCGGATTCAGCGTAAAAGTCGTTGCGTCCACATCATCGTTGTGCCATAAAGATACTGTTCCGCCAACATACACTTGTGCTTTTGCCGATAAAGCAACCATTGCAACAAATAACAAGATTACAATTTTTTTCATTTTCTTTTTTATCCTTTAATTATACAAATTGTCATCGAACTGTAACAAGAATACTCCCGAGAACTCCGAATGGCAGAACGGTTGAAGTTCTTGTTTACATGTTCTTTTTCAGGGCGCAAAAGTATATCTTATATTTATGTTGTACAAATTTTTAGTTAGTTTTTTATAAAATAAATAACTTGTGCGGGAAGAATACACTACTTTTGCGGCGGTAAAAAGTTTGTTTCACAGGTTGTATTTTTTCGAATGAAGAAGAGTCTTATTGCATTAGCGTTCGGCACGTTGGGATTGGGCATTGCCGAGTTTACGATGATGGGCATTTTGCCCTATGTTGCCGCCGATTTGAACATCGGCATTCCGGTTGCCGGACATTTCATTTCCGCCTATGCACTGGGCGTATGTGCCGGTGCTCCCATGTTGATTTTAGCGCGCAAGCGTCCGTTGAAGCATATCCTGCTGGCATTGATGGCTTTAATGCTGGTAGGAAATCTGGGGGCTGCAATGGCCACCGGCTACTGGTCGCTGCTGGCGGCGCGTTTCATTTCGGGTTTGCCGCACGGGGCGTATTTCGGAGTCGCTTCCATTGTGGCGGGCAAGCTGGCGGACGAGGGGAGAAGCTCCGAGGCCGTATCCATTATGATAGCGGGCATGACGGTTGCCAATCTGTTCGGCGTTCCGCTGGGCACTTCCCTGAGCCATATACTCTCGTGGCGTGTCACGTTCTTGCTGGTGGCCTGCTGGGGAGTGATAGTCCTTTATTATATATGGCGGTGGGTTCCTGCGGTAGAGGGACTGAAAGATACCGGGTTCAAGGGACAGTTCCGTTTCCTGAAGACTCCCGCTCCCTGGCTGATATTGGGGGCGACGGCTTTGGGCAATGGCGGCGTGTTCTGCTGGTATAGTTACATCACGCCGTTGCTGACGAATGTATCGGGATTCAGCGCCGGAAGTGTCACGGCATTAATGATGCTGGCAGGCTTTGGCATGGTGGTGGGCAATCTGGTGAGCGGACGGCTTTCCGACAAATACACTCCGGGCAGGGTGGGCATGGTGGTGCAAGGCATGATTTGCATTGTGCTGCTGCTGATATTTTTCCTTTCGCCCCATCCGTGGTGTTCCGCCATATTGATGGCGCTCTGTACGGCGGGCTTGTTTGCGGTGTCCAGTCCGGAGCAGGTGCTGATAATCCGCGTGGCCCCCGGGGGTGAGATGCTGGGCGGTGCTTGCGTGCAGATGGCGTTCAACCTGGGCAACGCCATCGGGGCATACGTAGGCGGTCTGGCTCTTGGCGGCGGATACCGCTATCCGGCTTTGGCAGGGGTGCCCTTTGCGCTGACGGGTTTCATCTTATTCGTTATCTTCTATAAGAAATTCCAGTCCAGGTATTAAACATATCATTATTTTTGCGTAAGTTTGCCCGTAAAATATTAACTAAACTCGATATATATGAAGATTTTGAACTTAATGAAGATACTGTTGTTGTGTGTAATGACTGCGGGGCTGGTTTCTTGCGGGGATGATAACTACTATACGATACAAAACAGCGACGAGAAGCTGTGCAGCGACAGTTGGGTAGAGGAGTACGACACGGAAAAAGGGGCGTGCAGGCACATCCTGGAATTCACCAAAGGGAAGCAGGGCGGTAAGGAAGTCCTTTCCGGAAAAGAGACCTTTATCGTAACCACTACCGGCAATACGAAAACAGATACCCATGACTTTACCTGGAAATGGATTGATAACTCACGCGAGGGACTGATACTGAACTACGGTTCGGGCGACGTGAAAATCTTTGAGAACGTATGGGTGCGCGAGCATTACCTGTCCGGAAAGCTGGACGGTGAAATCATGATGCTGACTGCTTCCAGGTATATGGTTAATCAGAATTGGAAATGAGAAAGATGAGAAAGTTTTTGAACATATTGTTCCTGTGCACGCTGGCCTTTGGCCTGAGTTCGTGCGAACCGGATGACGGTGAGGATTACTACATTTACGATACCCTGCTGGGCGGTATCTGGGTAGGAGACTTAGGCTTTGCCGATGCGTATAATTCTCCGTTGGAAAGCGGGCTTTACTTTGAAGGCAACGGGCTGGGAAGAGATGAGCAGGCGTATTACAACGATCCGTATGGAGAGGTGGCATTCAGCCTGCCTTTCCGCTGGGACATCCACGGCAGGATTCTGCGGCTGGACTACGGTTACGATTATCCTTTGCTGGAAATCTACGACGTATATGTTGCGGGAGACAGACTGTCCGGCGTATTATACGTGGACGGGCACATGGATGGGCCTGTCATGCTGGAAAGGCAATATTAAGAATATGGATGTCCGGACATCCTGAGAATAGGCAAGTGAGGGTGTTAAAACACTCTTGATAATTTTTTTTAGGCACGGATTACGCGGATTTCACGGATTTTCTTTATTATTTTTCCGTGTAAATCCGCGTAATCCGTGCCTAAAAATCATCAGACAGTAAGCGGGCTTTAGTATTGACATCCCCCTCGATTGATTGATAAGCGGTTTTTGTAACCCTTTTGATTTCTTTATTTCTTCAGAAACAGTTTCTTGAACTCTCCCGGATACGGTGTTTCAAACTGCATCAGCTCTCCGGTGACAGGGTGGCGGAAGCATAGCTTGAAGGCGTGCAGCGCCAGTCGTCCGATAGGATTTATCTCTTCCAGTCCGTAGCGTCCGTCGCCAATGATGGGATGTCCCAGGTCCTGCATGTGCACGCGGATTTGGTTTTTGCGTCCCGTCTCCAGCATCAGTTCCACGAGCGAGAAGCCGTTGGCGCGTTTGATGGTGCGGTAGTGGGTGATTGCTTCCTTGCCGCCATCGTCCGTGGGGCTGGAGTATACGTACAGCTTGCGGTCGGTGAGCCATGAGCGCACCATGCCGGCATTGTTTTCCATTTCACCCGCAACGACGGCTACATAGCGGCGGTCGGTTACGATGTTGTGCCAGTTGTCGCGCAGCGTATTCTGCGTCTTTTCGTCTTTGGCAAACATCAGCAGTCCCGAGGTGTCGCGGTCCAGGCGATGCACGATGTACACGCGGTGCTGCCTGCCCGAACGCTGCACATATTCGTTCAGAATGGTGTAGGCGGTACGCTCTTTCTGCCTTTCCGTATTGACGGACAGCAATCCCTGCATCTTCTCCACCACGATGAGGTAAGCATCTTCGTATACGATTTTCAGTAATTTGTTGTTGAACTCCTTGCGTCCCTTCTCACGGCTGATCTGGACTTTCATACCCGGCTTCAGCGGGAAGTTGTACTGCGTTGTGATGACGCTGTCTACATATACAACCCGCTTGCTCAACAATGCCTTCAACTTGGTGCGGCTGGCATCCGGCATTTTCGCTGCCAGAAATTCCATCAGCTCCATAGGCTCTTTTACCATATAGTCCGTATATTGCGTGCGGGCTCTTGCTATAATTCTTTCTTTTGCCACGAGGATAATAATTTGCGATTAATGATTCAATTCTAAAACAAGGCTTTGCAGCGGCTTACCGGAATGCCGTACCGCTTTTCGGGAGTGCGGCTTCCGGTTGCCCAATCTCTGCTTCGGTTTCCTAAGTAGCACTTCACGTTTTCAAAGTAATACTTCACGTTTCTGAAGTAGCACTCTACGTTTCTGAAGTAGCCCTTTACGTTCCCAAAGTAGCTCTTTGCACTTCCGGAGTAGCCCTTTAAATTTCCCAAAGTGATACTCACATTCCCGAAGTAGCCCCTTATGCTTTCACGTTCCCGAAGAGCTGCCTCACTCCTCTGCTTTTTCCGCCGGATTTTTCAACTCAAGCAGCACCACGTTTTCCACATGATGCGTATGCGGGAACATATCCACCGGCTGGACGGCCTTCACCCGGTATTTGGCATCGAGCAGCTGTAAGTCCCTTGCCTGCGTGGCGGGATTGCAGCTTACGTACACAATGCGTTTCGGCTCTGCAAACAGGATAACATCCACCACATCCTGGTGCATACCCGCACGAGGAGGGTCGGTGATGATTACATCCGGATGTCCGTACTCGTTGATAAAGTCCTGTGTCAGCATGTCCTTCATGTCGCCGGCAAAAAACAGCGTGTTTCTGATGCCGTTGATTTCCGAGTTGACCTTGGCGTCCTCGATGGCTTCGGGCACATATTCGATGCCGATGACCTGGCGCGCTTGTCCGGACACGAAGTTGGCGATGGTTCCCGTGCCGGTATAAAGGTCGTAAACCAGCTCGTTGCCGGTGAGCCCTGCGAAGTTGCGGGCCACTTTGTACAAAGTGTATGCCTGCTCGGAGTTGGTCTGGTAGAACGACTTGGGACCCACCTTGAAGCGCAGCCCTTCCATCTCCTCGAAGATATGGTCTTTGCCTTTGAACGTGTGCACGTCGAGGTCGGTAATGGTGTCGTTGCACTTATTATTAATAATGTATAGCAGCGACGTGATTTCGGGGAAAGTGTCCGCTACGTACTGCAACAACTGTTTGAACAGCTCCATCTCCTCGTCCTTCTCAATCTTGCAGATGAGGATAACCATCAGCTCGCCGGTGGTGGAAGTGCGCACAATCATATTGCGCAGCATCCCTTCGTGCGTGCGCAGGTTAATGAACGGATAGTTGTGCTCGTAGGCATAGTCGCGCACGGCGTTGCGGATGCGGTTGGATATGTCGTCCTGCAGCCAGCACTTCTCGATGGCCAGTACCTTGTCGAAGGCGTTGGGAATGTGGAAGCCTACCGCATTCATCTGCTCGTACACCACATTCTGCCGGACCTCTTCCGCCGTGAGCCAGCGCTTGTTGGAGAAAGTAAACTCAAGCTTGTTGCGGTAGAACTCCGTTTTTGCGGAACCGAGTATCGGCGATATTTCCGGGAGCTCCACTTTTCCGATGCGGGTAAGGTTGTCCGTTACCTGCTTCTGCTTGTATCTTATCTGTTCCGAATAGGGGAGCACCTGCCATTTGCAGCCGCCGCATACACCGTAGTGCTGACAGAACGGAACGGCTCTTACCGGTGAGTATTGGTGAAACTTCACCGCTTCCGCCTCGGCATAATGATGCTTTTTTCTCTTGATTTGCAGGTCTACAACGTCGCCCGGAACGACGTACGGTACGAAAATTACCAAATCATTGACCTTCGCGATGGCTTTTCCTTCGGCAGCCACATCCGTAATTTCCACCTTTTCCAACAGGGGAAGTTCTTTTCTCTTTCTTGCCACTTTTACACCAGTATAATAAATTCAACGGCAAAAATAGGTATTTTTCCGTAATTTCTCTCTATGAATGGGAATATTAAATTTTGCAATCTCGAAATTGCATTTTGACTTAAAGTTTTTTCTCAAAAAGTTTTCTAGTCTGTGAAATATACTTAGATTTGCGAGCAGAAAAAATGAAAAAATCACAATCAGAAACTTTAAATTGATATTATGGACAAAAAAAGAGTTTACACCTTTGGTAACGGCCAGGCAGAAGGAAAAGCCGGCATGAGAAACCTTTTGGGGGGTAAGGGAGCCAACCTGGCAGAGATGAACCTTATCGGAGTTCCGGTTCCTCCGGGCTTCACAATCACGACAGAAGTTTGCACAGAATATTATGAAATGGGGCAGGAAAAAGTCGTTGCCCTGTTGAAACAAGAAGTGGAAAACGCCATCGCGCACGTGGAGACACTGATGCGCTCCAAATTCGGCGATGTGGAAAACCCGCTGCTGGTGTCCGTCCGTTCGGGCGCACGCGCTTCCATGCCGGGCATGATGGATACGATTCTTAACCTCGGCCTGAACGATGAAGTGGTGGAAGGGCTGATTCGCAAGACGGGCAACCCCCGCTTTGCATGGGACTCCTACCGCCGTTTCGTACAGATGTACGGTGACGTGGTGCTGGGCATGAAGCCGGTGAACAAGGAAGATGTAGACCCGTTCGAGGCTATTATAGAAGAGGTAAAACATGCCAAAGGCGTGAAACTGGACAACGAACTGGAAGTGGAAGACCTCAAGGAGCTTGTCAAGCGCTTCAAGGCTGCCGTCAAGCAGCAGACCGGAAAGGATTTCCCCACCTGCGCCTACGAACAGCTGTGGGGTGCTGTCTGCGCCGTGTTCAACTCATGGATGAACGAGCGCGCCATCCTCTACCGCAAAATGGAAGGAATTCCCGATGAGTGGGGCACTGCCGTAAGCGTGCAGGCAATGGTGTTCGGCAATATGGGCGACACTTCCGCCACGGGAGTCTGCTTCAGCCGCGATGCCGCCACGGGCGAAGACCTCTTTAACGGCGAATATCTGATCAACGCACAGGGCGAGGACGTTGTGGCAGGTATCCGTACCCCGCAGCAGATTACCATTATCGGCTCCAGACGCTGGGCGGAACTTGCCGGCGTAAGCGAAGAGGAGCGTGCCGCCAAGTATCCTTCCATGGAAGAGGCGATGCCCGAAATCTACAAGGAGCTGGATGCTTTGCAGACGAAGCTGGAAAACCACTATAAGGATATGCAGGACATGGAGTTCACCGTGCAGGAAGGCAAGCTCTGGTTCCTCCAGACACGTAACGGCAAGCGTACCGGAGCCGCCATGGTGAAGATAGCCATGGATTTGCTCCACCAGGGTATGATTGACGAAAAGACGGCGCTGTTGCGTTGCGAACCCAACAAGCTGGACGAACTGCTTCACCCCGTATTCGACAAGGCGGCCTTGAAGCAGGCCCAGGTTCTTACCCGCGGTTTGCCGGCTTCTCCGGGCGCAGCCTGCGGCCAGATTGTGTTCTTTGCCGATGATGCTGCCGAATGGCACGCTGCCGGCAAGCGCGTGGTAATGGTGCGTATCGAAACTTCTCCGGAAGATTTGGCGGGTATGGCCGTTGCCGAAGGCATCCTGACCGCACGTGGCGGTATGACTTCGCACGCTGCCGTTGTGGCTCGCGGCATGGGTAAGTGCTGTGTATCCGGTGCGGGAGCGTTGAACATCGACTACAAGGCACGCACGGTAGAGGTGGACGGCGTTGTGTTGAAAGAAGGCGATTTCATCTCTCTGAACGGTAGTACCGGCGAGGTTTACAAAGGAAAAGTGGAAACGAAGGCCGCCGAGCTGTCCGGTGATTTTGCCGAACTGATGCAACTGGCCGATAAATATACGAAATTGCAGGTACGCACCAATGCCGATACGCCGCACGATGCACAGGTGGCACGTAACTTCGGGGCAGTGGGCATCGGTCTGTGCCGTACGGAACACATGTTCTTCGAAGGTGAGAAAATCAAGGCGATGCGCGAAATGATTCTGGCGGAAAATGCGGAAGGACGTCGCAAGGCGTTGTCTAAGATTCTGCCATACCAGCAGGCAGACTTCAAGGGCATCTTCAAGGCTATGGAAGGTTGCCCGGTAACCGTGCGTCTGCTCGACCCTCCTTTGCACGAATTCGTTCCCCACGATTTGAAGGGGCAGCAGGAAATGGCGGATACCATGGGCGTAAGCTTGCAGTATATCCAGCAGCGTGTGGAAGCGCTTTGCGAACATAACCCGATGCTGGGCCACCGCGGTTGCCGCTTGGGCAATACGTATCCGGAAATCACGCAGATGCAGACGCGCGCCATCCTCGGCGCTGCTCTGGAACTGAAGAAAGAGGGCGTTGAGACACATCCCGAAATCATGGTTCCGCTGACCGGTATCCTGTACGAGTTCAAGCAGCAGGAAGAGGTTATCCGTGCCGAAGCTGCCAAGTTGTTTGCCGAAGCAGGCGACAGCATCGAGTTCAAGGTAGGTACAATGATTGAAATCCCGCGTGCAGCTCTTACGGCCGACCGCATCGCTTCTTCCGCCGAATTCTTCTCGTTCGGTACAAACGACCTGACGCAGATGACTTTCGGATACTCACGCGACGACATCGCTTCCTTCCTGCCTATTTATCTGGAAAAGAAGATTCTGAAAGTAGACCCCTTCCAGGTGCTCGACCAGAATGGAGTAGGGCAGTTGGTACGTATGGCTACCGAAAAGGGCCGTGCCATCCGTCCGGACCTGAAGTGCGGTATCTGCGGCGAGCATGGCGGTGAGCCTTCTTCCGTGAAGTTCTGCCACAAGGTGGGGCTGAATTATGTGAGCTGTTCTCCGTTCCGCGTGCCTATTGCAAGACTTGCGGCGGCGCAGGCGGCAATCGAGGAATAAAGTTTGAATGCTGATAATTAGTGAAATACGAGGCAATGACTTGGAAATCAAGTTTTTGCCTCGGTTCTTTTTCTACATGCTCTGCTCATTCATAAAGCAGTATAAACGGCAGAAAATACCCTATTTGTTGCTTCAATTGATGAGGCAGAGGAAGAAGCGGAGAAACAACAGGTTGAAGGTCGTGTAACTGAGGCAAAGGTGCTCCGAAGACAACGAAATCGTGCCGCAAGAGAACGTTGCCTTATTGAATCAGGATATAAATGCTATATCTGTGACTTCGACTTTGAGAAAGTTTATGGTGAGATCATGTGCTTTGTTTTTTTATTTCCCAACGGTGTGGAGATTTCTTCATGAACCGTAGGTATGTCCTTGCATTGTCGCAAGAAGATTCATGTACCTTTGCAACATAATTTTATCAAGATCAAGAAGTAGATTTTGCTTCCAAAACTTTCCTATCAGTCAAAAGAAAGCTTAAATCGTCGCAAAAATTGCGTTATTTTATCTCTTCTTTAGTTATTCGACAAAAAATGCCTAATTTTGTCGCAGAATTTGCGACGTTAATCGCAGAATAATGTAGCATTAAAAGTTTTCATTATGTATATACACGAAAGAGATAATTGGACAGACTTCCGTTGGGACGCTTCGCAGGTGTCGCTCCTTCAGGAGTTGGTTTGCCGCAAGCAAGGGTTACTCTTTGGAAGGTTAAGTTCGTTGGGGTTTGATAGCAAGCTAAGAGCTATGGCAGAGAACTTGACCTATGACGTAGTTTATTCGTCAGAAATTGAGGGTATTCGCTTGAATGTAGATGATGTACGTTCTTCAATCGCCAGACGACTGGGGATAGAGAACGTAAAGTATACAGCTCCTTCGCATTATATAGATTCGATTGTAAACGTAATGCTCGAAGCGGTTCAGAACTACGACCAACCTTTGAGCAAGGAAAAACTATGTGCTTGGCAAGCAGCGTTCTTTCCGTCTGGTTTCAGCGAAGGCAGTCAGATTGAGGTCGGCAAGTACCGCAGTAACGAGGAGCATATCATCAGTGGTATGTTTGGACGTGAGAAGATTCACTACATCGCTCCTTCACCAGACCGAGTAGAAGGCGAGATGGAACGTTTCCTTGCATGGTTTGACAGTGAAGAGCCGGTCAGCAGCGTCATTCGCTCTGCCGTAGCCCACTTTTGGTTTGTCAGCATCCACCCATTTGAAGATGGCAACGGAAGATTGGCTCGCATACTTTCTGATATGCAGCTGGCTCGTGGAGAGAAGAGCGACTATCGTTTCTATAATATCTCATCACAGATCAATAAAGACAAGAATCACTATTACGACATTCTGGAAAAAATGCAGCATGGTGATGGTGATCTAACAGAATGGTTGGTATGGTATCTTCAAAAGCTCATCGATGCACTTGATGAAGCTGAAGCTATTGTAACTTCTATACTGAACAAGAGTTTCTTCTGGCAGAAGGCTTCGTCAATTCCTATGACAGAGCGTCAAACAGAGATGCTGAATCTATTTCTCGATGGCTATGAGTCGAAGATAACTTCAAAGACATGGGCATCGTTGGCAAAATGCTCGAAGGACACAGCCATTCGTGATATTCAAGACTTGGTCGAAAAGAACATTCTGGTTATAGACATACCTGGAGCAAAGCGTCCAAGCTATTCCATCGTCTATGATGCCGAAGATCTGACTCAGTTCTTTGCCGATGTGACCATTACGGAAGAAAAAGGCATTTCATACCTTTGTGCTTTGTTCAAAGGAAAGAAGCAGGTTCGTGAAAGACTGCTCAAACTTGATGCAGAACGTTACCTGAAGGATGATCTGCCACTATCAAACCTGCTTGGCAAGTATTGTTCGTATCTAATGGCAGGAAAATAACGTTTCGAGAAAAGATATTGAACTCACACATAAAGAAGGGGAGGAGCAAGATAAACTTGCTTCTTCTTTTTTTTCGGTTAAAAGAGAAAGTTGGGTAGAAAGTCCTGCGTAAACTTGTATGGCAAGATCGGTTTAAGGTTTACGTTAGCTTGATGCCCCAAAAATGGTTAGTATCTTAGCATAAAAGATTGTCTGATTAAATGCCCACGTGCAGAACGCGCATAACGTGTGAACACCTGCATATCGGATGTTGACCAGCCCTTAACGATTTCATTTGATAATCAGCACGTTAAACTTTGCATTCACCGCGGCGCAGGCTGCAATCGAGGAATAGCGTGATATGGCTGATACTCAATAAAATAGGCGGTATGCTTTTCATTTGCAAAGGCTTACCGCCTATTGTATTTTTAAAAGGTACGTTCATTCCGCACGAAAAATGAGCGTAATAAACGCAAATGTTTAGAGAATGTTGTTGTGCTTTTCGTTGGGTGTTTAGAGCGTGTTTAGAGCCGTAATTGATGATATGACAGGAAGTTAAGACTTGTGGAAAAAGAAAACGCATCTGCCGCTTTTTACAGCTTGCAGATGCGCTTCAACAGGGGTTTATGAGGGGTTGCTTATTTCATCCGTTTACCTACCGCTTCCCAGTCTACTATGCTCCAGAGGGCATTGACGTGGTCGGCGCGTTTGTTCTGATAATCCAGGTAGTAGGCATGCTCCCAAACGTCGAAGCCCAGCAGCGGGGTCAGTCCTGCGCGTACGGGATTGCTTCCGTTTGCCTCTTTGGTGATGTGCAGCTTGCCGTTCTTATCAACAGACAGCCATGCCCAGCCCGAACCGAACAGTCCGACTGCTGCCGCGTTGAATTCCTTCTTGAAATTCTCGAAACTGCCGAAGTCGCGTTTGATGGCTTCCGCCAGTTTTCCGGTAGGTTCGCTTTGCGACGGTTTCGGTGCGAATTGCAGGAAGTACAACGTATGGTTCAGCACTTGTCCGGCATTGTTGAATACGGCGCCGTCGGGTGCGGTGGCTACGATAGTAACCAGGTCTTTGTTTTCATACTCCGTGCCTGGAACAAGGTTGTTCAGGTTGTTTACGTACGTTTGCAGGTGTTTACCGTAATGGTAATCTATTGTTTGCTGACTGATTACAGGTTCCAGCGCGTTGTGTGCGTAAGGAAGTTTAGGCATTTCATGTGTCATAATCATTATTGTTAAAGACATTAATAACGTATTCATAAGTTCAATGTATTTAGTTTTGAAACTTTACTATACTAACGCGATAACCTGTGGAATTGTTCGCAGGTGTCCGAACCTTTCACTATCTTTTGATAAGATAGGATGCGGCCCGGCATAGTCAAGTTTGAAAACTGCGTTTTCACTTGCCTTTGCTCTCGCCTTTCACTATCTTTGCACCCGAACTTTACCCGTTAGATTATTAGGAATATGTCCGATTACATACAAGAACTGAATGAGGGACAGCGTGCTGCGGTGCTCTACAACGACGGCCCGTCACTGGTGATAGCCGGCGCCGGTTCGGGAAAAACCCGTGTGCTGACCTACAAAATAGCTTATCTGATTAGAGAGAAAAAATATGATGCACGTAATATCCTTGCGTTGACTTTTACAAATAAGGCAGCAAAAGAAATTATAGAACGTGTAAATCGTGATATAGGTTATCCGTGGTCATATTATATCTGGATGGGGACTTTTCATTCAATTTTCTCTCGTATTCTCCGGCGTGAAGCGAGTATTTTAGGTTTTACTCGTAACTATACAATTTATGATACTACGGATAGCAGGAGTTTGATACATTCTATTATTAAAGAGTTGGGATTGAATGATAAACAATATAAACCCAGTACTGTACTATCTCGTATATCCAATGCCAAAAATTATTTGAATACTCCAGTAGATTATGCTAAAAATAAAGAGGCTTATGAGAGTGATTGCCTTGCTAAAATGCCTGCTATTCGTGATATTTATGTTCGTTATTGGGAGCGCTGCAGGCAGGCTGATGCAATGGACTTTGATGATTTGCTTTTCTATACTTTTTTGTTATTTCATAACCATCCTGAAGTGTTGGCAAGGTATCAGGAGCTATTTCGTTATGTCCTTGTTGATGAGTATCAAGACACAAATTATGCGCAGCACTGCATATTGTGTCAATTAATGAAAGATAGAGAAAAACAACATATTTGTGTGGTGGGCGATGACGCGCAAAGCATCTACTCCTTCCGGGGAGCGGACATTGATAACATACTTAATTTCACAAAGGTATATCCGGATACGAAGGTCTTTAAGCTGGAACAGAACTACCGCTCCACCCAAACCATCGTTTCTGCCGCCAACAGCCTGATAGAGAAGAACCAGCGGCGAATTCGCAAGGAGGTCTTTTCGGAGAAGGATAAGGGAGAGCCCATCGGAGTGTATCAGGCATACAGCGATGTGGAGGAGGGCGATATTGTAATCAACAAGATAGCCGAACTGCGCCGGCAGGAGAATTACGCCTATTCCGATTTTGCCATACTCTATCGCACCAACGCGCAGAGCCGTGTCTTTGAGGAAGCCATGCGCAAGCGCAGCATGCCGTATCGCATTTACGGCGGGCTGTCTTTCTATCAGCGCAAGGAAATAAAAGATGTAATCGCCTACTTCCGTCTCACGGTCAATCCGAATGATGAAGAAGCCTTCAAGCGTATCATCAACTACCCGGCACGCGGGATAGGCGACACTACCGTAAATAAAATCACGGCTGCCGCCACCAGCCACAATGTAAGCCTGTGGACCGTGCTCTGCGAACCGCTGACCTACGGGGTGAACATCAATAAAGGAACGGCGGGCAAGTTGCAGGATTTTCGCTGTTTGATAGCCGGCTTTATCGAGAGCGTTGCCGAAAAGAACGCTTACGAGCTTGGTACGGAGATAATCCGTCAGTCGGGCATTATCGCTGATGTCTGCCAGGACAACTCGCCCGAGAACCTCAGCCGCAAGGAGAATATCGAAGAGCTTGCAAACGGTATGAGCGACTTTTGTGCACAACGGCTGGAAGAGGGGAATGCCAATACCACGCTGAGTGATTTCCTTTCGGAAGTGTCCCTGCTTACCGACCAGGATTCGGACAAGGACGGAGACGACGAAAAGATAACGTTGATGACCGTGCACTCCGCCAAGGGGCTGGAGTTTAAAAATGTCTTTGTGGTGGGCATGGAAGAAAACCTGTTTCCGAGCGGTATGGCGGGCGACTCTCCCAGGGCGTTGGAAGAGGAGCGCCGTTTGTTCTACGTAGCCATCACCCGTGCGGAAGACCATTGTTTCCTTACTTATGCCAAAAGCCGTTACCGTTACGGGAAGATGGAGTTTGGAAATCCCAGCCGCTTTTTGAAAGATATAGATGTGCGCTTCCTTAAGCTGCCGCAAGATGCCGGATTGGTGCGCAAGGTAGATGAGCATGCCGCATCTTTCCGCAGGGAGAACAGAGAGAATTTCGTTTCCGCCATGTATGGAAAACGTGATGGAGGAGCTCGTCCCCGGCAGGAAATCATTGCCCCGACCGTTCCCCGCAACTTAAAGCGGGTGACGCCTTCCATGGGAACAGCTTCTGCCGCTTCCCATTCGTCAGCAGCCGCAGGCGGGAACGCTGTGCTGCCGGGGCAGTTTATCGAACACGAACGTTTCGGCCTGGGCGAAGTGCTGAAAGTGGAAGGTGAGGGCGACAACGCAAAAGCCACCATCCGTTTTAAAAATGCGGGCGACAAGCAACTTCTTCTGCGTTTTGCGCGTTTCAAAGTGATAGGATAGATCCGGTTTTTACTATAAAAGTTTATATAACAAGAAAAATGACAGATAAAGATTTCGACCTTTTCCCTTCTCCCTGTTATATCATGGAGGAAGAACTGTTGAGGAAGAACCTCACATTGATAAAGAGTGTTGCCGACCGGGCTGGTGTAGAGATTATCCTTGCTTTCAAGTCCTTTGCCATGTGGCGCTCGTTTCCCATATTCCGTGAGTATGTGGAGCATTCTACGGCAAGCTCCGTATACGAGGCACGCCTGGCGTTGGAGGAATTCGGCAGCAGGGCGCATACATACTCTCCGGCATATACGGAAGCCGACTTTCCGGAAATCATGCGATGCAGCAGTCACATCACATTCAATTCGCTGGCTCAGTTCCGGCGTTTTTATCCCATGATTCAGGCGGCCGGGCAGGATATATCCTGCGGCATACGCGTCAATCCGGAGTATTCGGAAGTGGAAACGGAACTGTATAACCCTTGTGCTCCCGGCACCCGTTTCGGTGTAATGGCCGAACAGCTTCCCGATGTGCTGCCGCAAGGCATCGACGGGTTTCACTGCCACTGCCATTGCGAGTCGTCCTCGTACGAGCTGGAACGTACGCTGGAGCATCTGGAGGCGAAGTTCTCCCGCTGGTTTCCGCAAATAAAGTGGCTGAATCTGGGTGGCGGGCATTTGATGACCCGTAAGGACTACGATGTGGAGCATCTGATTCGCCTGCTCCGCGGATTGAAAGAGCGTTATCCCCATTTGCGCATTATCCTGGAACCCGGTTCGGCATTTACCTGGCAGACGGGAGTGCTGGCTTCCGAAGTTGTGGACATTGTGGAAAACCGCGGCATCCGTACCGCAATCCTGAATGTCAGCTTCACCTGCCACATGCCCGATTGCCTGGAAATGCCCTACCAGCCTGCCGTCCGGGGTGCCGAAATGGGTGGCGGCGGTGCGTACGTTTACCGGCTGGGCGGCAACTCCTGCCTGAGCGGCGATTATATGGGGTTGTGGAGCTTTGACCACGAACTGCAAATCGGTGAGAGAATCATCTTTGAAGACATGATACATTACACCATGGTGAAGACGAATATGTTCAACGGAATCCATCATCCTGCCATTGCCATGTGGACAAAAGAGGGAAAAGCTGAGATATTCAGAAAATTTTCTTACGAAGATTATCGCAACCGAATGAGTTGATAATCAAAACTATGCTTTCACTCCGGACAGAATGTTTAATTTTATGTGTGAAAAAAATGCGTAGAATGTTTGCAGGTTAAAGGAAAATATCTACCTTTGCAACCGCAAACGCGGAAATAGCTCAGTTGGTAGAGCATAACCTTGCCAAGGTTAGGGTCGCG
>OGFO01000557.1_pt1 | contig 23012 bp, 18 predicted proteins | sample 1570981 | NCBI WGS metagenome assembly OGFO01 (sample SAMEA2581955, study PRJEB24529) | metagenome | biome: Human gut stool | place: China | collected 2011
CCCGGGCTATGGAGTGGGCCTATGCGGAGAAGCTGATTACCGGAAAGGATGGAAATCGTCTGGACCCGCAGGGCCAGGCCACCCGCGCTGAGGTTGCCACCATTCTGATGCGGCTTCTGGAGAGCAAGGCGGAGAAGGCCTGAGACTCTGGAAGAACCATAAAGGCCCCGTTTGGCTCCGGTCTGCAAAACCAGGCCGGGCTGTATGGGGGCTCCCCCGGTAAGGATAGAGGGAGTACCTCCTTACTCGAGCAGGAGCCCGGCAGACCGAATTCGACCTGCCGGGCGGCCCTGCCCACAATCAAACAGAAAACACAGTTGGGTGAAACTCCGGGAAACCGGTACGGGCCTGCCCCCGCCGTCCAGTCGGCAAGACCTGATTGTGGAAAAATGGGTGGGATGTACCGATACAAGGCACGTTCACCCAATGGGAGAGCGTGCCTTTACTTGTTGAGGTGAGCGGTATAATGCTCAAAGAGCAAAAGCTGACGGAAAAAGAGCTGCGGGGATACCGCCAGTGGCTCTCAGAGCTGGACGAGGAAAGCCGGGGAGAGCAGGGAACTTCCAGACAGGCGATGGATCCGGACCTGTGGAGAATTTTTGACCCCAAAGGGAATATTGGCCGGCAGATTTATGAGAGCTATACGGATGAGGCGCTTTTGGAGGCTGTGGTGGTGACAATGGACCATCCGGGGCATAAGCCTCGGACATATCAGCTCAGTCCCATTCGCCAGGTTTATTTGAAGCAGCGGTTTGGAAACATCAATAAAGCCTGCTGGGCGGCCAGAGGATTTCGGAAGAGGCTGGAAGAGCAAAAGCGGTGGCCGCCAGACTGGCCGGAGCGGGTATCCGCTGACGGATTCAGGGCGTATTGTGAACGGATTGGTTCTCCCCTGACGGAGCAGGATGCAGAACTGGCGGAACATATGTGCAGATCTGTCAGAGAGAGCTGGCGCCCACCGGAGGAAGAAGAAATCCCGCCGGAGCTCAAGATGCTGTTTCAAAAAAAGCGATGCAGCAATAAAAAGGCCATGGAGCTGATGGGCATACCCGTCCTTAGCAAGCTTGCCATGAAGCATTTGTGGAGCTATTGGCTCAGTGCCTGGAGGGAACCTGCAGGGCCTTCCGAAAGAAAAACAGGAGGAGACGCGGTCATATGAAGAAATGGAAACAGCGTGGATTCGCATTTGTGCTTGCCCTGTCCCTGACCACGGGTATGTTGACGGGAGCGCAGGCGGCCGTATCCAAAGAGACCTTGAACGAGGCGGTGCAGGATACCGCAGAATATATGTACCGCACCGTTCAGAACCCGCAGGTAGGGTCTATCGGCGGTGAATGGGCTGTGCTGGGGCTGGCCCGGAGCGGGTACGATGTACCGGACAGCTATTATCAGGACTACTATGCCACTGTGGAGGCCTATGTAACGGCCTGCGACGGCAAGCTGCACGATAAGAAATATACGGAGTATTCCCGTGTGATAGTTGCTCTCAGCTCAATCGGGAAAGATGCCAGAAATGTGGCTGGATATGACCTGACCAAACCGCTGGGCGACTACGAAAAAACGATTTGGCAGGGGCTTAACGGCCCAATTTGGGCGTTGATTGCACTGGATAGCGCAGGCTATCCCATGCCGGAGAACCCGGAGGCAAATGTACAGGCGACCCGTCAAATGTATATCGACCGCATTTTGGAGTGCCAGCTGCCCGATGGAGGGTGGAGCCTGTTCGGAGGAACAGAGGCAGCCAGTTCTGGCGATGGAATATCCGATCCAGACATCACCGGTATGGCTCTGCAGGCACTGGCCAAGTATCAAGATCAGCCGGAGGTAGCGCGGGCTACTAAGGAAGCACTGACGTGCATGTCGGAACAGCAGAGCGACGATGGCGGTTTTGCGTCCTGGGGGACGGCTAACTCCGAGAGTTGTGTGCAGATGATCGTGGCTCTGTGTGAGCTGGGCATCGAACTGGATGATCCTCGGTTTGTAAAGAACGGAAACACCATGCTGGACAATTTGATGACCTTCTACCGGCAGGGGGAGGGCTTCCTGCACACCCAGTCCGGCTCCGGGTCCAACCAGATGGCGACGGAGCAGGGCTTCTACGGCCTGGTGGCCGCCCAGCGGGCGGCGGAGGGGCGCAGCAGCCTCTACCGCATGTCCGACGCCCTCTCCATCCCCGACGCCGTGGAGACAGAGATGAGCGGGCAGGGACAGGGCTTGGAGGGCAAGGATCCCGCCGTGACCGCCCAGCCTATCACGTCACCGGGTAAGACCTTCCCGGACATCGCCTTCAGTGACCAGATCACCGCCATCGAGGCCTTGGCCGCCCGAGGCATCATTGACGGCAAGTCCGACGGAAATTTTGACCCGGATGGAAGCATGACCCGGGCAGAGTTTGCAACCATCGTGGTACGGGCCCTGGGGCTGACACCAGCGGACACCGGCGCCTTCGTGGACGTGGCCTCCACTGCCTGGTATTCCCCCTATGTGGGCGCGGCCAGCACATACGGCCTTATCAACGGCGTGGGCGAGGGCCGGTTCAGCCCGGACGGGACTATCACCCGGCAGGAGGCGGCCGTCATGGTGTCCCGCGCGGCGGAGCTGTGCGGACTCGAGACGGAGATGGATACCGCAGCTGTGCGGAATATGCTGGCGCAGTTCCCGGACTATATGAGCTCCGCGGAGTGGGCCAGGGCCCAGCTGGCCTTCTGCTACCAGGAGGGGATCCTGAGCCAAACGGAGTTGAACGTCCGGCCCCAGGACGCTGTGACCCGAGCAGAGGTTGCTCAGATGCTTTTCAACCTTCTGAGTAGCGCTGAGCTGCTCTGACGATTACAGAAAGGGGACGAAACAGTATGATGAACGTAGCTTGGTTCAAGAATCCGGATCATGTGGCTTACTGTAAGGAGGAGGAGATACTTCCAAAGCTCTCCCGGGAGCTGGGCATCAACGACCTGGCCCAGCGGGTGGAGGCGTTCCGGAAGGAGCCCTCACCTGAAGGGGAAAATATCAAGGGAAGCAAGCCAGATACTTCCTAGCTGATGATCCCCAATCTGACATTCTCCGAGCCCGTCGACATGGGAGAGAACGTGTGGATCTATATGGGCGACCTGTGCCCGGCCTACTGCCTGTACACGCCGTGGGAAGACAGTGAGGCGGCCGAATGAAGCTGACAAAAGGGAAAATCATTGCCGCTGTGGCCGTGATCGCGGTCCTGGCAGGGGCGTTCTGGTATGGCGGCAACGCGCCAGGTCTTCAGGGCTGGACGGTGCAGGAGCAGGAGAGCAGCGCAGTGCTGGAGGCCGCGCCGCCCGCCTCCGGTCCGGAGGAATCCATAGCGCCTATCGTGACACCTGGCGGGGAGGCGGAAAGCCCCCCGCCGACGGTGAGCGGTAGTCCGGTGCCGTCCGAGACCCCCCAGGAGACTGATGCCCTTGCGCCATCCCCAACACCCGGTGGGCTGGATGCCCGCCCGGGCGGTGCGGAGGGCGGCATGACTGCCCGGGAGAAGGTGGAGGCCGCGGCCGAGCTGGCGGGCGGCTCCTCCGCCGGTGTGGAAAAGGGCGACAAGGCGTACTCAGAGGCCAACGGCATGGAGATCAATCCGGAGACTGGAAAGGACAAGTATCTTACGGATCCAGTGCCGGAAGGAAAGCCTCTGCCGGTGGAGCCGCAGGATGTGGAGTTCTCCGATGTGACCCATACCTGTACGCTCTCTGTCCGCTGTGACACCATTCTGGACAACATGGACTGGCTGGATCCAGAGAAGGTGGAGCTGGTACCGGAAGACGGAGTCATATTCCCTACGACGACTGTTACGTTCTACGAGGGGGAGAGTGTGTTCAATGTGCTCCAGCGCGAGATGCGGAAGGCTGGCATCCACATGGAGTTCGAGGACACCCCCATGTATAACTCCGCTTATATTGAGGGGATTAACAACCTCTATGAGTTTGACTGCGGCGAGCTGTCCGGCTGGATGTATAAAGTGAACGGGTGGTTCCCCAATTATGGCTGCTCACGCTATCAGCTCAAAGAGGGGGATGTAATAGAGTGGGTCTACACCTGCGACCTGGGTGTGGATGTGGGCGGTTTTTATTCGACTGGAGAGTGATCTGAAATTCTTTCAGAGGGATAATGCTCATGCCGTATACGGTAGAGGCAAATGCAGTTGCCGTTCCTGTAAGAACCTATCTGAACGAGTGCGTGGTTGCGGGACGATTCCTGCACTACTGCAGGGAGTGTAGCAACTGCAATACCGGGAAGGCAGGACGTTTTCTTTCTCCTCCAATAAGGCGTGGGAACGCTATCCCTGCCGCTCCATGCGGAAGGGATGGAACTCAGCCGCCTGTTCCGCTATCGTCCGATGTATATGCTGGGCAGAACGTGCGGAGATGCTTCACCATTTGGAGAACGGCGTTAAGGATTGCAGCAAATGCCTGATACCGCACCAAAGGGACAACTATGGCTATCTTGCTGGCCGCTTTCAAGAGATTGCCGGCGAGATAGCGAGGCATGAACAGGAGCCGCGGGCAGAGTAGGCCGAGTAGCGTGCATACCGGGAATGCCTCGCAACAGAAATGCACACCGGGTACGGCTGACTGCCGTACCCGGTGTTTAGAGGGGATGCCTTATCCGAAATAGAGATACCTTTTCCAGCTATCACCCAATAATAAATTTTCTGTATTTTGGAATGGTGATAGCCTTTACAATGTTTTTCATGCACCCGGTCAGCCTCGGCATTTCCCTTGGGTCGGCGCTGGCCTATGCGGTCTATCTGAGGGGGCGGAAGGCGATACGCTTCTCGCTTGTCTTTATGCTCCCCATGATGGCGATGGCCGCCCTGATCAACCCGGCCTTCAACCATGAGGGGGCGACCCTGCTTACATACCTGCCTTCGGGAAATCCGCTCACATTGGAGAGTATCCTGTATGGATTAGCGGCGGCAGCCATGCTGGCCGCAGTGGTGACATGGTTTTCCTGTTACACAGCGGTGATGACCTCGGACAAATTTGTCTACCTGTTTGGAAGGCTCATACCGGCTCTCTCGCTGGTGCTGAGCATGGCACTGCGGTTTGTCCCAAAGTTCCAGGCCCAATTCCACGTTGTGTCGGAGGCGCAGCGATGCATCGGACGGGATGTCTCCGATGGTGGGGTTATCCGGCGGATTCGAAACGCTGTCACGATTTTCTCCATCATGCTTACCTGGAGCCTGGAAAATGCAATTGAGACAGCTGACAGCATGAAGAGCCGGGGGTATGGGCTTCCGGGGCGGACGGCCTTCTCCATTTACCGCTTTGATGACCGGGACAAGATGGCGCTGGGATGGCTGCTCTATTGCGGGTTCTTCCTCTGCTGCGGAGCGGCGGTGGGCGGCTTTTCCTGGAGATACTACCCGACGGCCAAGGGAGCGCCTGCGGCGCCGCTGACAGTCTGCCTACAGGCGGTCTATTTGGCATTATGCCTGACGCCGGTGTTCCTGAATATCCACGCGGACCGTACCTGGAGCAGACTGGACGCCCGAAATGAGGTGAAGCCATGTATCAAATGATGAGCCTGCCTCTGTACTCCGGGACTCTTGGGGAGTACAACAGTTGGCGTGATCTAGGCCAGGAATTGGAACGGCTGGGCTGCGACGGCATCGAGGGCGTCTGGGGCGGAGAGGATCTGCCAAAGGATTTGCCTGCCGAGCTTATTCTTGGGTACCACCTGATTTTTTACCCGGACTGGCTGGACTTCTATCGAGATGACCGGGCGGCACTGAAACAAAAATTCGGCTCACTGGAGGTTACGGCCAGCTTCTATGGCGGGCTGGGGCCAGATACGCTGCTGGAGCAATACCGCGCGGATTTACGGCGGGCGGTGAACCTGGGCGCCCGTTATGTGGTCTTCCATGTGTCGGACGTATCGCTGGAGGAGGGATATACCTACCGCTGGCTGCACACCAACCAGGAGGTCATTGACGCGGCGGTAGAGGTGGTGAACCTCATTCTTGGCGAGGAGAGATGGCCGTTTGAATTCCTGGTGGAAAATCAGTGGTGGCCAGGCTTTACCTTTACGGAACCGGAGGAGACGGCCCGGCTGCTGGAGGGAATCCGCTTTGCGGGGAAAGGGATTCTGCTGGACACCGGACATCTGATGAATGCTTGTACTGAGTTGAAAACTGAGGCAGAGGGAGCAGACTACATCCGGCGTATGCTGAACCGGCATGGCAGCCTGGCAAAGTGGGTGCGGGGCGTCCATCTACACCAGTCCCTGAGTGGGGCCTATGTGAAGGCGCACACTGGTTCACTGCCAGCGGGGCTGCCGGAGGACTATATGGAGCGGTTTGGAGTGAGCTATCAGCACATCCTCCAGATTGATCAGCATCGCCCCTGGACAGACCCCGCCATCCTGTCAGTTCTGGAGCAGATTGAACCGCGCTACCTGACCCACGAGCTGTCCTCTCGCGGGCGCATGGCCCGGGCGGAGGCCGTGAGCGTACAGACAAGATTATTACAGCAGGGAGGACGGATGCGTGTCTGAGCAGAAGAAGCCAAGTATTGAAATTGAACACTTTTCCTTCTATTACCCGGAGCAGGCGGAGAAGACGCTGGACGATTTAACGCTGACCGTGGAGCGGGGGGAATTCCTGGTGTTGTGCGGCCCGTCAGGCTGTGGGAAATCCACGTTGCTGCGTCAGCTCAAGACCGTACTGGCCCCCCATGGCCGCCGGATGGGTCACATCCGCTTTGAGGGACGGCCGCTGGAGGAGCTGGATCAGCGCGAGCAGAGCGCAAGAATCGGCTTTGTGCAGCAGAGCCCGGAGAACCAGATTGTCACCGACAAGGTGTGGCATGAGCTGGCCTTCGGCTTGGAGAGCCTGGGATATGATACGCCCACCATCCGGCGCCGGGTGGCCGAGATGGCCTCCTTTTTCGGCATTCAGACATGGTTCTACAAGAATGTCACAGAGCTGTCCGGCGGGCAGAAACAGCTCCTGAATTTGGCGTCTATCATGGCGATGCAGCCCAGTGTGCTCATTCTGGACGAACCGACCAGTCAGCTTGATCCCATTGCAGCGGCAGACTTTTTGGCGACGCTGGGGAAAATCAACCGGGAGCTGGGGACGACGGTCGTGTTGACGGAGCACCGGCTGGAGGACGCCTTCCTGTTGGCCAGCCGTGTGGCGGTCATGGACCGCGGGCGGCTGCTCTGCACAGGGAGTCCCGCGGAGGTGGGGGCGATCCTGCGCGGGGCGGGACACTCAATGTTCCTGGCCATGCCGACCCCGATGCGGATCTGGGCATCCGCGCCGGATGCGGGCGGACACTGCCCGGTCACGGTGCGGGAGGGCCGGGATTGGCTGACCGGGTTTGCTGACGGCCATCCGCTGGGAGAGCTGCCCGCCGAGTCCCGGCATGTGTATCCGGATGAGCCGGCCATCACGGCGGAAGGGCTGTGGTTCAAGTACGAAAAAGAGCTGCCGGATGTGGTAAAAGGGTTGAGCCTTACGGTGAGGCGAGGAGAGTTTCTGGCCTTACTGGGCGGCAACGGCACCGGAAAGACCACCAGCCTGAAGCTGCTGTCCGGACTCCAGAAGCCTTACCGGGGGGAGGTGAAGCTGGTTGGGAGGGTAGGTGTGCTGCCGCAGAATCCCCAGGCGCTTTTTGTGAAGAAAAGCGTCCGGGAGGACCTCATTGAGATTCTCAAGGGCCGGGCTTTCTCCAGAAAGGCGCAGGAGGAGCGGATCGCTTGGGCGGTGCGGTTGTGCCGTCTGGAGGAACTGCTCGACCGGCACCCTTACGACCTGTCCGGCGGCGAACAGCAGCGGGCGGCTCTGGCAAAGGTGCTCCTGCTGGGACCGGAAATCCTGTTGCTGGACGAGCCCACCAAGGGGCTGGACGCGGAATTTAAGCAGACATTCGCTGAGATTTTGCAGACACTCCTGCGACAGGAGGTTGCCCTGCTCATGGTCAGCCACGACATTGAGTTCTGCGCCCGGTATGCCCACCGCTGCGCCCTGTTTTTCGACGGCTCCATCGTCACGGAGGCCCCGCCGCGGGCTTTTTTCTCCGGCAACAGCTTCTACACGACCTCGGCCAACCGCATGGCCCGTGGCCTGCTCCCGGAGGCAGTGACAGCGGAGGACGTCATACTGGCCTGCGGCGGGACGCTCCCGCCTGTGCCGGAACTCCCGGATCGCAGGGAGCCGCTCCCGGAGCCGGAGGAGGCCGGCGCGTACTCCAAACCAAAACCGCTGACCTGGTGGCGCAAGCTGGGCGCGGCGCTGACAGGAGCTATGGCCTTCCTCCTGTTCCTGTCCTTCATGAACATCACAGATTTGACCAAATTGATCACCGCAGGCGGTATGACAGAGCTGGCAAACCATCAAATGTTTCTGTATGCGCTCTTTATTCTCTCGTTGTTCCTGTTTGCTGCCTGCATTACGCGCCGGTCACACCGGAAGGATTATGTCCTCCAGGTGCCCAGAGCCAAGCGGAAGCTGGCTAAGCGGACCATTGTGGCAGCCGTGCTGATTTTACTGCTAATCCCGCTGACCCTATATATCGGAGTGTTCTATTTGGGGAATAAAAAATACTATTTCATCTCTCTGATGGTGCTGTTGGAGTGTATGCTGCCGTTTTTCCTGATCTTTGAGGGGAGAAAGCCGCAGGCCAGGGAACTGGTGATCATAGCGGTCCTGTGTGCCATTGGCATTGCAGGACGGGCGGCGTTTTTCATGCTGCCGCAATTTAAGCCGGTGATGGCGTTAACGATTATTGCTGGTGTTGCCTTCGGGGGAGAGACGGGGTTTCTGGTGGGCGCAATGACCATGCTTGCCTCCAATGTGCTCTTTGGACAGGGCCCGCTGACTCCCTGGCAAATGTTCGCCATGGGCATTATTGGCTTCCTGGCAGGCCTCCTGTTCCGAAAGGGACTCCTGCGCAGAAACCGGGGCGCGCTATGCGTGTTTGGCGCGCTGGCCGCCATACTGATCTACGGCGGAATTATGAATCCGGCATCCGCCCTCACCTGGGTGGGAGAGCTCAATGAAAAGGTCCTGCTGACCTACTACATCTCCGGACTCCCCTTCGACTGTATCCAGGCGGCTGCCACTTGGCTTTTTCTCTGGTTTGGGGCAGAGCCCATGCTGGAGAAGCTGGACCGCATTAAGGTCAAGTATGGAATGGTAGAGGTATAATACTTGCTTGGAATCGACTTTGCTGCCTTTTGTCAAAGGTAGGATGATATGCCTGGATGGAGAAATAGAACATAGGCGGAGAAAAGGCTGAAAACATGCGGCGCTCAACCGAGCGCCGCATGTTTTTTCTTGCCGCTTTGATTTGTCCTTACTGTTTAAACGTCAAACCGCCATAGGGCCCGCCTGTATCTCAGGCGGGTCCTATGGCCAAAAGTGTTTTCGGCAAAATAAAAATTGTAGCAAAGGCTACCCAAAATGTGAGCGCCCTAATGGCGAATTAAAATGAGCCATTGTCAGCATCTGAAATAAACGCTACCTCTTAGGTGGGATAACCATAAGGGGGGGTAGCAGAAAGGCGTTACGAATGGCTCAAATCCAGTATATCAAATTTCCCCAGATCTAACTACGGAGTATCGTAAGCATTCCAGCCCCAAAACCAAGAGTGCCTGCGGATAGGCATGAAGCGGATTTTTGAGTACATTGGGGGTATTCCCATCAGACTGCGCTTTGACAATATGACCACGGCTGTTGCTCAGGTATTGAAAGACGGTGAGCGTGTTCTGACAGACGGCTTTACCCGATTTATGCTCCACTGCATTTTCCGGGCTGATTTTTGCAATCCGGCTTCCGGCAACGAAAAGGGCAATGTAGAGAAGAAGGTTGGTTACAGCCGCCGCAATGCCTCTGCTTCGGTTCCGTCATTACCTCGTTTGAGGAATTTAATAAATGGTTTTGGGAGTGGTACGAAAAGGACGCCGACCGGCTCCACTACAAATACAAGGTCCGCGCGGTTGTTGAGCCAGGAGCTGGCCGTGATCTGCGCCCTGGAGACATACGGCCCGGACCCGGCAGGGCAGGTACAGTCAACACTTGCCCAGCAAAAGGGAGTGACAACGCCCGGGTATGGGACACATCTAAACGGGCGATCCAGATTGTCCTCAACAACCTGAAGGGCATCTTCTTCCGGGACGATGATTTGGAGCAAATGACCTTTTCGGGGACGGGGCGGCGGGGGGGAAACAGGTATCACGATCCTCCGCATCTCAGCTTTTCAAGAAGTCGGCGACTACGACTTGGCACCAGCCTTTCCGCCAGCGATTTTGCTATACATAAAGATAGTGTCATTGATTTTTATATGTTACCTTGCTACAATAATATTATTTTAGCGGGACCCTGGGATATGGGGCCGTGGGGACATCAAGAAAGGAGTTTACGATCTTGACGAGTCAACGATTAATCCAAGAGGCAAAGAATTTCCTACGCAGCGGTACTCCTATCCCGGACGAGGCGGTACGGCCGGAGATCCTACGGTCGTGGAAACGTTGCTGGGGGTCCCATGTGCCCATGGAGCACGGGAATAAGGAGATCCTGCCACTGGATGCCGTGGAGGAGCGGATCGCCCGGCGGAACAGTCTGTGTCAGGTGGCTTTCCCCTATCTGGATGGGCTGTACGATTTCATACGGGGCTCGGAGTTTCTGCTGCTATTCAGTGACGAGGAGGGCTATATTCTCTACGCCCGGGGGGACGAGGACATCTCCCGGACCGCCCGGGAGAACGGGCTGGTCAAGGGGGCCTGCCGCAGCGAATCCCGGCTGGGCACCAACGGGATCGGCACGGTCTTGGTGGACCGGATCCCCCTCCAAGTCTTTGGGGCGGAGCACTACTACGAGGTACATGCCAACTGGGCCTGCTCCGGCGCATCGGTCTTTCTGCCCGATGGAGACATCGGCGGCGTGGTCTGCCTGTCCGGCATGGCGGAGCATGTGAACGATCACACTCTGGGCATGGTGGTGGCCGCAGCAGATGCCATTTCTCGGCAGCTGAAGCTGAAAGATGCCTACGACCAGCTGTCCAAGAGCTACCGCAACTTGTCCGCTATCATCGAGACGGTGCCCACGGCCATGTGTCTGCTGGACGAGTCCCTCCATGTGGTAGCCTTTAATACACAGGCCACTCGGCAGCTGGCCCTCGCTCCGGCTGAGCTAAGCGGAGCTGACTTTCTGGAGGTGCTGGGATGTGGGGCGGTCACGGCGGAGGATATCAAGACCTCCCTATCCAACCGCACCATCTCCTTCGAGCGGGGAGAGGGCAAGCACACCATCTCCCTGTCGGTGGAGAGCACCGGCCACCAGGAGTATGTGGCGCAGATTGAGCAGTTGTCCAGCCTTCACAAGCGGGTCAACAACATTATGGGCAACGAAGCCCATTTCAGATTCCAGGACATCATCGGCATCTCTCCGGCCATGGGGGAGGCAGTGCGCATGGACAAGATTGCCGCCCAGAACGACGCCTCGGTTTTCCTGTCCGGAGAGAGCGGCACGGGCAAGGAGCTCTTTGCCCAGGCCATACATAACGCCAGCTCCCGTCGCCGGGGGCCCTTCATCGCAGTCAACTGCGGTGCACTGCCTAAGAGCCTGATCGAGGCCGAGCTGTTCGGCTATGAGGGCGGGAGTTTCACTGGGGCCCGGCGGGACGGCTGTGCGGGCAAGTTCGAACTGGCCAACGGCGGGACGATCTTCCTGGACGAGATCGGGGATATGCCGGTGGATGTTCAGATCACCCTGCTGCGGGTGCTCCAAAACCGAGAAGTCCGCCGGATCGGGGCCTCCAAGGCGCTGAGAATCGACGTGCGGGTGATAACTGCCACCAACCGGGATCTGGAGCAGCTGGTGGACAGCAAAGTCTTCCGGGAGGATTTGTTTTACCGGATCAATGTCTTTCGGATCAATATCCCGTCTCTGCGGGAGAGGACGGGAGACGTGAGGCAGTTGGCGGGCTTCTTCCTGGCCAAGTACAGTGACATCCGTCCTGGCGGAAGGGTGGAGGGCTTCACGGCCGAGGCCCTGGCCATGATGGAGGCATACCCCTGGCCGGGGAACGTGCGCCAACTGGAGAACAGCGTGGAGCGGGCGGTCTACCTGGCCGAGGGGGAACTGGTCACCGCCGCCGAGCTCCCGCCGGAGGTCCGGGCCTTCCAGGGATCGGCGCCCTCGCCGGCTGTGCCCGCGGCGGAGGGAGAGTCCCCCTCTGGGGGCGAGGGGGAGGACGAGGCGGCGCGGATCCAGGACATGCTCCACCGCACCCACGGGAACGTCATGGAGGCGGCCCGCTTGCTGGGCATCAGCCGAAGAACTTTATATCGAAAGCTCCAACGGTATCACATCGACTACAGCTCGCATCGGATCTGATATACCGTATGACACAAATGAAACTGTGACACAACTGTGCGCCATGTGCGGCTGTGTCACAGTTTTTGTCACATATGTGGCACACTCCCGTGGCGCACTGGGGCAGAGAAGTCCCGGTTTGCCTTGGTTTTTCAAGGGTTTGCGGAGGGGAAGAGTTGGCATGGCATTTGCGTGTTTATCAAAACAAGACCGGGTGCGGTACGCAGATGACCGTCCCCGTTTGCTGGCGGAGCAGGACCCACGGGGACAAATCGAAAGAATGGGAGGCGATCACGATGAAGTATGCCGTTTTGAGCGGCAACGAGCGGTTCGAGATCCGGGAAGGAGAGCTGAAAAGCAATGGATGCGCGGTGCTCCAGGTGACCCATGTTGGCGTCTGTGGCACGGATACCTCTTACTGGCACGAGGGCGAGCGATACCGTGGGGTGGTCATCGGACACGAGTACTCAGGCGTCGTAGTGGCCCCAGGCACCAACCGGGCCCTCAAGCCGGGCGACCGGGTGGCCGGGTACACCCAAAACGTATTTCAGGAGCCCTGCGGCCACTGTGAGGCATGCCTGGCTGGCGACTGGGACCACTGCACCAACCGCAGGGTCTTCACCTGGAAGGGCGGCGAGCTGGGCCATCCCGGCGCTTACAGCCAGTACACCACCTGGTTCCCCCACAGTCTGGTCAAGCTTCCGGATAATGTGACCAACGAGGAGGGAGCCATGGCCGAGCCCTTCGCGGTGGGCCTTCATGCCATCCAGGTCAGTCAGGTGAAGCCCAACGACAGGGTGCTCATCCTGGGCGGCGGGATCATTGGCATGAGCTGCGCGGAGTGGGCCAGAACCTTCGGCGCCAGTGAGATCACCGTCTCAGAGCTCAACCCCCAGAAGCGGGAGATCATCCGGGGCTATCAGGTGGCTGACCATGTGGTGGCTGCCGACGCCCCCGACCTGGAGCAGCAGCTGCTGGATATCTCGGGGGGCGGCTATGACCTGCTGATTGACTGCGTGGGGGTGCCCAGCGCCTTCAACACCGGCTTGCGCGCCCTCAAGCCGGAGTTCTATATGCGGGCCACCGCCGTGGGCCTGCCCCATGCTCAGTTCCCTCTGGACTATGAGCGGCTGGTGCTCAAGCAGGTGCTCCTCCGTGGCAGCAAGGGCCACAACTTCGATGAATTCAAGACCGTCATCAACGCCATGGCCTCTGGCCGGATCTCCGTGAAGAAATACATCTCTCGCCGCATCAAACTGGAGGAGGTCCAGGCGGGTTTTGAGGCCATGAAGGCCGCCCGCGGCCTGGACACCAAGGTAATCATCGAGACGCAGTGACCCCGAAACAGATCAAAACAAGTCTGCAAATAAAGAGGGAGGAGAATCATGGACATTATCTCCATACTGGGCCTGGTCCTGGGGCTGGCAGTCCTGATCATGATGGGCTTTAAAGGCTGGGGCATGATCCCCACGTCCATCGTGGGCGCGCTGGTTGTCGTCATCACCAACCGCATGGACCTTTGGGAGGCGCTGAGCACCCACTACGGGACCTTTATGAAGAACTATGCGGGCGACTACTTCCTGATGTTTTTCCTGGGCACGCTGTTCGGCGCACTGATGGGGAGCAGCGGTGCGGCCAAATCCATCGCCTGTAAAATCGTGGATCTGATGGGCAGCAAGCGGGCCCTGCTGATTGTGGTTATCACCTCTGCCGTCCTCTCCTATGGCGGCGTCAGCTTTGCCGTGGTGGTGTTCACCCTGTACCCGATCGCCCTGGTTCTGTTCAAGGAGGGCAACGTCTCCAAGCGGCTGTTCCCTGCGGCGCTGTTCGCCGGCTGTGCCTCCTTCACCATGGTGGGCCTGCCGGGCAGCCCACAGATCCAGAATATCATGCCCACTGAGGTACTGGGAACCACGGCCTACGCTGCTCCCCTCAACGGTATCGTTGTTTCCTGCATCATCTTCGCTCTGAGCATGGTATGGCTGGAGTGGAACGACAAGCGGTTGAAGGCGGCCGGCATCGGCTTCGTCCCCGGACGAAAAGACGATCTGGAGGCCATCGATATCTCCGACCGCACCGGGATGCTGCCCTTCGGTCTGGCTGTCATTCCTATCTTATTCGTGGTGCTGTATATCTTTGTGATGCAGCAGGTGCTGAAGGACGCTGTCACCTGGAGCACCAACTACATCGTCATTCAGTCCCTGGCCCTGGGCTGCCTGCTGGCCTTTGCCCTGTTCCACAAGCGGATCCACGCCTTCCGCGATTCGGTCAATGATGCGGCCACCAACAGCCTGATCGCCCTGATGAACACCGCCGTGGTCACCGGCTTCGGCGGCGTAGTCCAGGGATCCCATGGCTTCGAGCTGGTCAAGGAATTCGCACTGAGCCTGGATATGAACCCACTGATCTCTGCCTGCGTGGCCACCGCCATCGTGGCTGCGGCCTGCGGCTCCTGCTCCGGCGGCCTGTCCGTGTTCCTGGCGGCCCTTGGTCCCCAGTATGTGCAGCTGTGTCAGGCCCAGGGAATCGATCCGCAGATCCTCCACCGCTCCATCACCTGGGCGGGCGCCGGCCTGGACTCCCTACCCCACTCCGGCGGCTATGTGACGGCCAACATCTACACCGACCAGACCCCCAAGGAGACCTATCCCTATTTCTTCGTCACTAACATCGGCCTGACGACGCTGGGCTGTGTGCTGACGGTGGCCCTGTATATGCTCTTCGGCCTGGTGTGACCAGGCGGAGAGGCTGGAGAAATCCGATCACGCTCTGAAATCGAGAAAGGAACATTGCTATGCTGGAAATGATCTGGAAGCCGACTCTGTACGGCTTCGACACCTGCAAAGAGTTTGCCGAGGCGTTCCGCCTCAACAGAGACGACCTGATCCTCAGCAACGCCTATATCTATGAGCCCTACTTCGGCTGTATGGAGAACCTGAACTGCTATGTGATCTTCCAGGAGAAGTATGGCGCCGGGGAGCCCACCGACGTGATGGTGGATGCGATCCTGGCCGACGCGGCCAAGACCAGCTGTAAGCGGGTGATCGCCATCGGCGGCGGCACGGTGATCGACATCGCCAAGGTGCTGGCCGTCTCTGACGGCGAGGGGGTGGACGACCTTTATGACAAGGCCCCCGATCTGGAAAAGAAGCGGGAGCTGATCATCATCCCCACCACCTGCGGCACGGGCAGCGAGGTGACCAATATCTCCATCATGGCCCGCACCCGCATAGGAACCAAGCTTGGCCTGGTCAGCCCCGCCATGTACGCCGACTACGCGGTGCTGATCCCCCAGCTGCTGGAGGGCCTGCCGTTCAAGGTGTTCGCCGCCAGCTCCATCGACGCCCTGGTCCACGCGGTGGAGTCCGCCCTGTCCCCCAAGGCCACCCCCTACACCAAGCTCTTTGGCTATAAGGCCATTGAGATGATCATCCGGGGCTATCAGACCATCGCCAAGAAGGGGCCGGAGAGCCGCTTCTCTCTGCTCAACGACTTCCTGCTGGCCTCCAACTATGCGGGCCTGGCCTTTGGCACCGCCGGCTGCGCCGCCGTCCACGCCACCAGCTACCCCCTGGGCGGCAAGTATCATGTGGCCCACGGCGAGAGCAACTACGCCATGTTTACAGGGGTGCTCAAGAACTACATGGAGCTCCGCCGGGACGGGGAGATTGCGGTCCTCAACCAGTATCTGGCCGACCTGCTGGGCTGTATGCCCGACGTGGTCTATGACGAGCTGGAGAAGCTGCTGGACCAGATCCTGCCCAAGCGGCCCCTCCGCGAGTACGGCGTGACCAGGGAGGATCTGCCCGTCTTCGCCCACAGCGTGGTCACCGAGCAGGGCCGCCTGATGGCCAACAACTTCGTCCCTCTGGACGAGGCGCGGGTGCTGAAGATCTATCAGGAGCTGTTTTAAGACCGTTCCAGTCCCGGTTGCCTGTCCCCGCCTTAGAGGGCGGGGATCGCCGGGGGGAATCCCTCTGACCGGGGGAGCGGGACTGGGCGCAATGATAAAAGAAGGAGATTCTCATGGCGCTTATGAGCAAGGCAGCGATCGTGACCGGGGCAGCCCAGGGCATCGGCAAGGCCATCGCCGCACGGCTGGTGAAGGATGGAATGCGGGTGGCCATCGTGGACATCAACCAGGAGGCCGCCGTCGCAGCCGCCGAGGAGCTGGCCGGGCAGTATGGCGCGGACACCATGGCCGTGCAGTGCGACGTCTCCCAGGAGGAACAGGTCAACACCGCCGTGCAAAAGGTGCTGGAACGGTTCGGTACGGTGGACGTGCTGGTCAACAACGCCGGCATCCTGTCCCTGAAAAAGCCCTTTGTGGAGTACACCAAGGCCGACTGGGACAAAATCTTCGGCATCAACTTTATGGGCGATGTGTTCTTCTGCAAGGCGGTGATCCCCACCATGAAGGAGAAAAAGGCCGGGCGGATCATCAATATGGCCTCCCAGTCCGCCGAGACGGGCGGTCTGGCCGCCTCGCCGATTTACGCCGCCAGCAAAGCTGCAGTCTGGTGCATGACAAAGTCACTGGCCGGGGAGATGGGGCCCTATCAGGTGACCGTCAATGCGGTGGCCCCCGGCTACATCATGACCGAGATGACCCGCAACGCCGGTTATCGGGACGACATGGTCCCCATGAAGCGCCTGGGTACCCCTGAAGACGTGGCCGACGTGGTGGGCTTCCTGGCGAGCGAGGACAGCCGCTATGTCACTGGCATGATCGTGGATATCAACGGCGGCACGGTGATGCGCTGACTTTGTCTGAACGAGAACGGGTCATCAACTGACATTGGGAGGTAAAATATATGAGCACGAAAAAGGAACCGAAGGAGCTGGCAAAGCAGTTCTATACCGTAATGTACCGGATGCGCCGCTTCGAGGAGGAGGTCTTTGAGTTCTATAAGCGGGGCCTGATGCCAGGCCTGGCGCACCTGTATCTGGGGGAGGAGGCGGTGGCCGCCGGGGCGTGTGTCGCTCTGCGTGAGGACGACTATATCGGCTCCACCCACCGCGGCCACGGCCACCTGGTGGCCAGAGGCGCCGATCTGGACCGGATGATGGCCGAGATCCTGGGAAAAAAGACCGGCTACTCCAAGGGCAAGGGCGGCTCCATGCACATTATGGCCATGGACAAGGGCATCCTGGGCGCCAACGGCATTGTGGGCGGCGAAATCCCCATCGCCACTGGCGCGGCCTACTCCGCCAAGCTCCGGGGCACCGAGCAGGTCACCCTGGCCTTTTTCGGCGACTCCGCGTCCAACGAGGGGACCTTCCATGAGTCCATCAACATGGCTGCCGCCTGGAACCTGCCCATCGTCTATATCATTGAGAACAATCTCTTCGGCATTTCGGTGGATATCCGCCGGGTGACAAAGGAGCACGACCTCTATAAGCGGGCCGAGGGCTATGGGATTCCGGGCGAGGCTGTGGACGGCAACGACGTCTATGCGGTGTACGAGGCCGTCTCCAGGGCGGTTGAGCGGGCCCGCAAGGGCGAGGGGCCCACCCTCATCGAGTGCAAGACCTACCGCTGGCAGGGCCACCACGTGGGCGACCCCGGCGAGTACCGCGCCCCTGAAGAGCTGGCCGCATGGAAGGCCCGCGAGCCCTTGGTGGTGCTGCAGGAGAAGGGACTGCTGAGCGACGGCGAGATTGAAGAGATCCGCGCCTCTGTGGAGAAGGAGATCGCCCAGGCCTGTAAGTTCGCCGAGGAGAGCGATTATCCCGACGTGTCCGAGGCCTACAAGGATGTGTTTGTAGATATCGCCGCATCTGTTTGATAATAAGGGAGGTTCAGATCATGAGAGAATTGATGGTGAGAGACGCCATCCGGGAGGCCCTGGACGAGGAGATGGCGCGGGATAATACCGTATTCCAGATGGGCGAGGACATCGGCGTCATCGGCGGCAACTTCAAGTGCACCGTGGGTTTGCGGGACAAGTATGGTGATCTGCGTGTAAAGGATACCCCCATCTCTGAGCAGGGGTTCGTGGGCATGGGCGTTGGCGCGGCCCTGACCGGCCTGCGCCCGGTGGTGGAGCTGATGTTCGCCGACTTCATGATGGTCTGCGGAGACCAGCTCTTCAACCAGATGGCCAAGATCACTTACATGTCCGGCGGCCAGTGCAACGTGCCCATGGTGGTGCGCCTGCCCCTGGGTGGCGGACGCTCCTCCGCGGCTCAGCACTCCCAGTCCATCCATGCCTGGGCCGCCCACATCCCCGGCGTCAAGGTGGTGGTCCCCTCCACCGCCGGCGAGTGCAAGGGGCTGCTCAAGACCGCCATCCGGGACAACGACCCCGTTATGTTCTTTGAGCACAAGATGCTCTATACCACCAAGTTCAACGATGTCCCGGAGGTGGAGGAGGATGTGTGCATCCCCTTCGGCAGGGCCCGCATCGTCGCGGAGGGCGCCGATATCACCGTGGTCACCAACTCCATGATGACCATCAAGGCGGAGAAGGCGGTCCGGCAGCTACAGAAGGAGGGCATCAGCGCCGAGCTGATCGACCTGCGCACCATCGTGCCCCTGGACACCGAGACAATCATCAGGTCGGTGAAAAAGACGGGCAAGCTGCTGATCGTAGACGAGGGCCACCTCAGCTTCGGCATCACCGGCGAGATCGCCTCCCGGATCATGCCCGACGTGTTCTATGATCTGGACGCCCCCATCCAGCGGATGGGCACCGCCGACGTGCCCCTGCCCTTCAGCCCCGCGCTGGAGTTCCCGCTGATTCCCGACGAGAAGAAGATCGCGGCCAAGATCCGCGAGATGGTGTAAGGAGGCATCGCAATGGCTGAAGTCGTCATCATGCCTAAGCTGGGCTTCAACATGGACGAGGGCCAGCTGGTCAAGTGGCACAAGCAGGTGGGCGAGACGGTAAAGAAGGGCGAGGTGCTCTTTGAGATCAACACCGACAAGACCACCATGCCCGTGGAGGCCACCGAGGACGGCACCCTCCTGAAGATCATTCTGGAGGAGGGTGCCTTCGCCGAGGTGTTTACCCCCACCGCCCTGACCGGCGCACCGGGGGAGGATCCGGATGCCGCCCTGGCTTCCGCCGGACAGGGGCAGGCCGGTGGAAGCGCGCCCGCCGCCGCTCCTTCGGCCCCTGCCGCGCCGGTGGACATGAAGTCTCTGAAACTGACACCCAAGGCCCGAAAGCTGGTCCAGGACGAGGGCATCGACCCGGCCTCCCTGACCCAGATCAAGGGCACCGGCTTCCAGGGCGGGATCACCTATAAGGACCTCAAGGCATCCCCGCTGGCCCGCAGGGTGGCCCGGCAAATGGGCGTGGATCTGGCCGCTGTCCAGGGTACCGGCGCCGCCGGCAAGATCATGAAGGCCGACGTGGAGGCCGCGGCCGCCAAGGCCGCGCCTGCCTCCGCCGGGTCGGACACCCGACAGGTGGCCTCCGCCGTTCCCTACAAGGGTGTGCGCAGGATCATCGGCGAGAAGCTGGCCCAGTCCAAATTCACTGCGCCCCACCTGTACTTTACCGACGCGGTGGACACCACCGAGCTGGCCGCCTTCCGCAAGCGGCTCAACGGGACCAGCGAGGTAAAGATCGCCGTCTCCGACCTGCTGACCATGGCGGCCTGCAAGGCCCTGAAGAAATTCCCCGGCATCAATGTCACCCTGAAGGACGACCAGGTCGTCACCTACAAGTCCATCAACGTGGGCACTGCCGTGGCTGGTGACAACGGCTTGGTCGTCCCGGTGATTAAGAATGTGCAGAACAAGACTCTCACCGACGTGGCACGGGAGAGCAAGGATCTGGTGGCCAGAGCCAGGGAAGGCCGGCTGGCCCCGGAGGAGTACAGCGAGGGTACCTTCTCCATTTCCAATCTGGGGATGTTCGGCATCGGCAACTTCACCGCGATCATCAACGCGCCCGAATCGGCGATCCTGTCGGTCAGTTCCGTGCGCAAGACCCCCGTTGTGGTCACCGGCGAGAACGGAGAGGACGCCATCGCCATCCGGCCCATGATGAACATACAGCTGTCTGTGGACCACCGGGTCATTGACGGCCTGCTGGCCTCCCAGTTCGTGGAGTATATGAAGCAGCTGCTGGAGCATCCTATCCAGATTCTGATGTGAGTGGAGGAGCGTCATGGCAGAGATCATCATCATGCCCAAGCTGGGCTTCAATATGGACGAGGGCCAGCTGGTCAAGTGGCACAGGCGGGTGGGTGAAACGGTAAAGAAGGGCGAGGTGCTCTTTGAGATCAACACCGACAAGACCACCATGCCCGTAGAGGCCACAGCGGACGGCACCGTCCTCCAGCTCATGCTGGAGGAGGGGGCTTTCGCCGAGGTGTTCACCCCCATCGCCGTGATCGGCGCTCCGGGGGAGGATCCCAATGCCGTCCTCAATGGCCCCGCCACCCCCCAGGCCGCGCCCGCGGCCCCGGCGGAGCCGGCCGGATACGACTACGACGTGGTCGTGATCGGCGCCGGCCCCGGCGGCTATGAGACGGCGATCAAGGCGGCCCAGTGCGGGAAAAAAACCTGCATCATCGAGGGGGCCGGTTTCGGAGGCACCTGCCTGAACGTGGGCTGCATCCCAACCAAGGCGCTGATTCAGACCGCCGACGTGTACCACAAGGTGAAGGATGCCGCCCGCTTCGCGGTGACGGGCGTGGAGGCGGACAAGATCGCGGTGGATATGGCCGCCTTGCAGGCCAGAAAGAAAGCCGTGGTCAAAACCCTGGTCAACGGCGTCAAGGGCCTGCTCCGGGGCAATAAGGTAACGGTGGTGGAGGGAATGGCCTCGTTTGCCGATGCCCATACCCTGTCTGTGGACGGCAGGAGCATCACCGGGGCCAACATCATCATCGCCACCGGCTCCAGCGTATTCATGCCCCCCTTCCTCGCGCTGGAGGGGGAAAACCACCTGCTGACCAGCACCGAGGCCCTGGACCTGGATCAGGTGCCCGCCTCGGTCACCGTGATCGGCGGCGGTGTGATCGGCGTGGAGTTCGCCTATCTCCTGAACCGTCTGGGCAGTAAGGTGACGGTGCTGGAGCTGATGGACCATATCCTGCCCATGGTGGACATCGAGGTCTCCAGGCTGGCGGAGAAGCGGATGACCAAGGACGGGATCCTGTTCCGGCTGGGCGCAAAGGTCAGCCGGGTGAAGGACGACACGGTGTACTACGAGTTCGGGGGGCAGAACTGCCAGGTAAAGTCGGATATGGTGCTCATGGCGGTGGGGCGTGTTCCAAACACTCAAGGCCTCAACGCAAAGGGGATCGGCATCGAGTTCGACCGGAAGGCGATCCGGACGGACGCCCATATGCGCACCAACATCCCCCATATCTATGCCATTGGGGACGTGAACGGGAAGGTTATGCTGGCCCACACCGCCTCCCACGAGGGTATGGTGGCAGTGGCGGACATCTGCGGCCAAGGGGAGGAGATGCGCTATGACCGGATCCCATCCTGTGTCTATCTGGAGCCTGAGATCGCCTGCATCGGCCTCACCGAGGCCCAGGCCAGGGAGAAGTACGGCGACGGACTGAAGATCGGGCGGTTCAACATGGCGGCCAACGGCAAGTCCCTGATCGCGGGGGACACGGACGGCCTGTTCAAGGTGATCGTGGCGGCGGACACCGGCGAAATCCTGGGCGCTCACCTCTATGGTCAGCACGTCACCGACATGATCGGTGAGATCTCGGCGGCCATGGCCGCCGAGGGCACCGCTGAGGAGCTGATCCATGCGATCCACCCCCATCCCACGGTCAACGAGGCCCTGGGCGAGGCTTTTATGGCCGCCTGGAACGGACGGGCCATCAATTCCCTGTGACAGGGAGGATCCTCTGCCTGGGTGACAGCCTGACCTATGGCTTCGGCCTCCCGCGGGGACTGGTCTGGACGGCGCTGTGCGCCGCCCAGACCGGGGCGGAGCTGCTGGGCGGGGGCGTCAACGGCAACACCACCGGCGGTATGCTGGCCGTCCTGCCCGATCTGCTGGTCCGGGAGCACCCGGACGCGGTCCTCCTGATGGGCGGGACCAACGATATCGCCTACGGCGGGGATCTGGCGGGCGCCAGGGCCAACATGGGGGCCATGGCCCACCTGATCATCGCCGGAGGAGGCCTCCCGCTGATCGGGATCCCGCCGGGGCTCCGGCGGCCCATTCGGCGGGAGTGGGCGGAGCTGATGCCGGAGCGGGCGGCAGAGCTGCTGGCCGAGTACCAGAGCTGGCTGCGCCGCTTTGCCGCTGCCTTCCGTCTGCCGGTCCTGGACTTCGACCGGGCCTTCACCCGATGGGGAGAGGAGGGGCTCTTTCAGCCGGATGGCCTCCACCCCAACGCCGCCGGCCACTGCCTGATGGCGGAGACGGCCGCGGCGCTCATTCGATCCCTGTGAGAGAAAGGAGCCTGTGCCACGATGCGTGCCATCCAAAGCCCCAGCACCGACCCCCGCTTCAATCTGGCGCTGGAGCAGTATATTTTTGACCAGATGCCTCGGAACCGGTCCTATCTCATGCTCTGGCGCAACGACCAGACGATCGTGGTGGGCAAGCACCAGGATACCTTCGCCGAGATCAACGCCGACTATGTGCGGGCCAACCAGATTCAAGTGGTCCGCCGGCTGTCCGGGGGCGGGGCGGTCTATCACGACCTGGGGAACGTGAACTTCACCTTCATC
>OGFO01000588.1_pt1 | contig 21797 bp, 21 predicted proteins | sample 1570981 | NCBI WGS metagenome assembly OGFO01 (sample SAMEA2581955, study PRJEB24529) | metagenome | biome: Human gut stool | place: China | collected 2011
TTGTTGCAGGTGGTATGAAAGTTGCCTTGATTACAACTATTTTCGGTTTGATCGTAGCATTGATTCTTCAGGTATTCTACAACTACGTACTTTCTAAAATTGAAGCTCTTACAAGTGAAATGGAAGATTCTTCTATCTCTTTGCTTGACATGGTTATCAAATATAATTTGAAATACAAAAAATAATCTGAAATGAGTAAGTTAACATATAGAATATCGTATTACGCACTGTATGCGATGTTTGCTATTATTCTGATCGTTATAGGCTTGTTCTTCTTAGGAGGAGATGCCACGGGCGATGCCTTGATTCCGGGAGTAGATCCTGAAATGTGGCAACCGGCTCAAACAAACGCCTTACTCTATCTGATGTACGTTTTGTTTGGTGTAGCTATTGCAGCTACTGTTATCGCTGCTCTATTCCAATTTGGTGCAGCTCTGAAAGATAATCCGGCAAATGCTATTAAGTCTTTACTTGGTTTGGTTCTTTTAGTTGTTGTTTTAATTGTAGCTTGGGCTATGGGTGATGGTACGCCGATGCAGATTCCGGGCTATAGTGGTACAGACAATGTTCCTTTTTGGCTGAAAGTAACTGATATGTTCCTTTATTCTATCTACATCTTGTTGTTTGTAACTATTGTTGCAATCATCGTTAGTGGTATAAAGAAAAAATTATCGTAATCAATTGAGGACACTCAATTAAATAAGTGATTAAAATGGCAAAAGGAAAAAGAAAAGTTCCTGATATTAACTCAAGTTCTACGGCGGATATTGCTTTCTTGTTGCTGATCTTCTTCTTGATTACGACATCAATGGATACGGACCGTGGTTTGGCAAGACTTTTGCCTCCACCACCGGAAGATGAAAAGAATGAGAATACCGATAAGATTAAGGAACGTAACATTTTGCAGGTGTATCTGAATAAAGATGATGCTTTGATGTGCGGAAATGATTATATCGGTGTAGATCAGTTGAGACAGAAAGCCAAGGAATTTATTGCTAACGTCAATAATGCAGAGAATATGCCTGAAAAGACACAGAAAAATGTAGAGTTTTTCGGTACAACTCTTGTTAATGACAAGCATGTAATTTCTTTGCAGAATGACCGTGGATCTTCTTATCAGGCATATATTAGTGTGCAGAACGAATTGGTGGCTGCATACAATGAATTGAGAGATGAGTTAGCTCAAGAAAAGTTCGGGGTTACATACGCAGAGCTGAGTGATGTACAGCAGAAAGCAGTTCGTGAAATCTACCCTCAACGAATTTCTGAAGCAGAACCTAAAAAATACGGAGAAAAAAAGAAGTAAGTAATGGGAAAATTTAATAAGACTGGTAAACGTGAAATGCCGGCATTGAATACTTCTTCGTTGCCTGACCTTATCTTTACCTTGTTGTTCTTCTTTATGATTGTAACAACAATGCGTGAGGTAACGTTAAAGGTACAGTTTACACTTCCGCAAGGTACTGAACTCGAAAAACTGGAGAAGAAATCATTGGTGACATTCATTTATGTGGGTGAACCTACACAGGAATATCGTGCGAAAATGGGTACTGAAAGTCGTATTCAGCTAAACGACAGCTATGCTGAAGTGGGTGAAGTACAAGACTTCATTTTCCAGGAACGTGCGAGTATGAATGAAGGCGATGCTGCTAAGATGACTGTGTCTCTGAAAGTAGATCAGAAGACAAAGATGGGTATTGTTACTGACGTAAAAAATGCTCTTAGAAAATCTTATGCTTTGAAGATTAACTATTCGGCTACTAAACGTGGTGAGAAGTAATTTGTTAATTTAATATATAGAAGGGCGACTAAACTTGATTTGGCCGCCCTTTTTGTAATTTGGCTTTCTAACTTTTATATCCCAGTCTTTTTTACTCCGTATACTTCCGTATGAATTTTATTCTTGATTGTTTCAAAATCCTTTTCACAATCCAATCCTCCGTGTACCATTAAATACATGGGCAGAAAATCATCTCCGGGTTTGTAAGGAGGTTGACTATAGTCTTTTTCCCACAGCGTAAAGCCTTGACGTTGATAAAAGCTGATACGTCGTTTTGCCATTTCCTCTATCGGACGTTCTACTTCCAATACGATCGGGCGTTTCAAATAATTGCACAAGTATTCTAGCGTGCGTTTTCCATAGCCTCCATTTCGCAGGGCGGGATTGGTTGCAAAGTGTTCTACATAGTAGAAACTGTCAAAATCCCAATAGGTAATGAAGCCGACTGGCAGGTCATCATCAAAGATGATGTTATTATGAAAGTTGCCCGTACGATCAGTGTACTCGCGCAGTTGTTCCAACTGACGGTACTCTTCCGGTGGAAACGAATCAATTAGAAGCTCTTCCATGAATTTGTAATGTTGCAGATCCGACGTACTAATTGGTTGAAGTCTAATCATGAGGTTTGGGTTTTAAGTTTGACAATAATATAATTGTATTCCATTAAGGAACATAAAATTCAATCATTCGACGGATGGCACGTTGACAAACCGGACAAAACTCCGGATATTCGTTTGTTTTCATGCGACAGTCATAAGCCGGACGATAAATACCTTTGGCAGAGTAGCCACCTCCTTCATATACTCCTACCGGATATTTCTTTTTTTCAGCAACAGGGGTCGGGATCGGGGTACCTGACGGAAGCATATCTTTCCATTTGGAAGCGAAGTTCACACGTGTTGAAATATTCTGTTCCCATGGTTCGACATCCAGCGGATAAGTATCTGTCATCACATCATCATCATAGAAATATTCGTCAGCCAGTCCACCGAAACTGTGTCCGAATTCGTGTACGACTACCGGCTTGAACATCGGGTGATGGGCCGTGGTCAGCGTATACGAATTGTATATTCCACCACCACCATATACATCCGTGTTAGCCAGGATAATGATATGTTCGTAGGGGATGCCTGCCAATGCATTATGGATAGACTTTACCCGGCTGGTAGTCAGATAACGGTCCGAGTAAAAAGTATCGAAATGGGAGTGAACCGCCGTTTGTTTCCACTGATTTTCGCGGGGAACACTGACACCACTGTCCGTAGAAGGACTGGCTACGGCAACAATATTAAATTTACCCTTCATGGAGCGGAACGGCTCATACGAAAACAAACTTTCGCAGGTACGTTGGGCATCCTGGTAGAAAATATCCATTTCTTTTTCTGTGTATCCTTCTGCAAGGATGGCAACATCTATGCAGTCTTTTTCGTTACCACTTTGAAGCATATACCGATGCGGAGTGACATGTGATACCCCCCGTTTATGAATCAATATATCATCCGGACGCACGATATGTTTATAGGTAGCCAATCTTTTTTTTCGCGGAGAATATAAAGTGACTTCTACCTCCACAGGCTGTTTAGGATAAGGAAGAAGGAAAGTATTCTCAAATCCTTTGGCTGTTTCTTTAGCTTCGTCTGTGGACAGCCACTCTTGAAACAAAGAAGAGAATGACGTTTTGTAGATACACTGTTTGCTGGCAATGTCTTTCACTATAATTTGTCCGTTGCCTTCCAATGGAAGTTCCAAAAGATGATGTTGACGTCCTGCCCAGGTAGGAAGTTGTGACAGCTCATCCAGATAAATAGCCTGTTGTGTAGCATCCCCGGTAAAGATATAATCCACTCGCAATGTTTTGTTCTGAAAATAATCAGCAAAATTCTGTGCATAACTTCCTATAGAAGTACAGAAACACAGAATAATACAGCAAATATGTTTCATATTAATGGTATATTTATGTTTTTCGCAAAGGTACGAACTATTGTTGACTTATCCGCTTTCTGCAAATAAAAGTAATAGATTATAGTATTTGTTGTCGAAAAATCGCTAACTTTGCATAAAAGATTCATTGATAAAAACAATTTGATTCAAAAATGGGACATCATCAATTAGATGCTTTAGATGAGCAAATTCTGAAACTGATTGCAGGGAATGCGCGTATTCCTTTTTTGGAAGTAGCACGAGCATGTAATGTTTCCGGCGCTGCAATCCATCAGCGTATTCAGAAGCTTACTAATTTAGGTATATTAAAAGGTTCGGAATATGTCATCGACCCCGAGAAAATCGGATATGAGACTTGCGCTTATATTGGTATATATCTGAAAGATCCCGAATCCTTTGATTCGGTAACAAAAGCTTTAGAAGCTATCCCCGAAGTGGTGGAATGTCATTTCACTACCGGAAAATACGATATGTTTATCAAAATTTACGCAAAGAATAACCATCACTTATTGAGTATTATTCACGATAAGTTGCAACCATTGGGTTTGGCGCGTACCGAGACATTAATCTCCTTCCATGAAGCCATTAAGCGGCAGATGCCAATCATGGTCGACATAGAAGATGAAGATTAATCGTTATTTTCTCACGTAATCAACAAAAGCATAGGAGCAGAGATGTTTCTCATCCGCAGGATGAGCTTCTCTGCTTTTTTCTTGCCACATCTCTGGCGATACTTCCGGAAAATAGGCGTCGGCTTCGGGAGCCATATCATCTATTTCTGTCAGGCAAAGTTCGTCAGCGAAAGAAAGAGCCTGCTGATAAATACTTGCTCCTCCTATAATATAAATGTGTTCCTCCTCTTTACAACTTTGCAAAGCTGCTTCGAGTGAAGGGAAAACTTCCGCACCGGGACATTCTGTAGCCGAGTTGGAAGATAAAACGATGTTTCTGCGATTGGGTAATGCGCCTTTCGGTAGTGACTCGAAAGTTTTGCGTCCCATCAGTATGGTGTTTCCGGTAGTTAATGCTTTGAAACGTTTCAAATCATTGGGTAACCAGAAAAGAAGTTTGTTCTCGAAGCCGATAGCCATACGGCGGTCTACGGCAGCAATGATAGATATTTTACTCATAAAGTTACACGGCTACTGCTCCTGCAATATGCGGATGCGGGTCATAGTTCACTAATTCAAAGTCCTCAAATTTGAAGTCGAAGATACTTTTCACATCCGGATTGATCTTCATTTGTGGCAATGGACGAGGTTCACGTGATAATTGGAGCTTCACTTGTTCCAAGTGGTTCAGGTAGATATGTGCATCACCGAAGGTATGAACAAAATCTCCGGCTTTCAGTCCCGTCACTTGTGCCATCATTTGCAGCAATAATGCGTATGATGCAATATTAAAAGGAACACCCAGAAAAATATCAGCACTGCGTTGATACAGTTGCAGGCTCAACCGTCCGTCTGCTACATAAAACTGAAAGAAAGCATGGCAGGGAGGCAAATTCATATTATTCAAATCTGCTACGTTCCAGGCGCTTACAATGATACGGCGTGAATCCGGATTATGTTTGATTGTTTCCACCACTTCACTGATCTGGTCGATAAATCCACCGTTATAGTCAGGCCATGAACGCCATTGATAACCATAAACATGTCCTAAGTCGCCGTTCTCATCCGCCCATTCGTTCCAGATGCGCACTCCATGTTCCTGAAGATATTTCACATTAGTATCTCCTTGCAGAAACCAAAGCAATTCGTATATGATTGATTTCAGATGTAGTTTCTTGGTTGTCAGGCACGGGAAACCGTCATCAAGATTAAAACGCATTTGGTGACCGAAAACGCTGATGGTTCCGGTTCCAGTACGGTCACTTTTTTCTGTACCTTCGGTTAGTACACGATTGAGTAAATCCAGGTATTGTTTCATAATGAATAAGTTGTGGTGAAAATGATTCTCCGCACAAAATTACAAAAATGGAGTGAATAAATTAGCAAACCAGCCGACGAACTTCTTCCACGGGGAGCGCTTTTTCCAGAATTCAGGCGTTAGTTGAGTGCAATGCTCGATATCGTTCCGGAACATAGTATTTAATTCACCCGTTATTTTGGTATCAAAGATAAAGGCATTTGTTTCGTAATCATAGCGCAAGCTGCGGCTGTTCAGGTTGGCAGTGCCAACTGTACAGAACAAATCATCCACCATCATTATTTTAGAGTGATGAAATCCACCGTTATACATATAGACAGTAGCTCCTCTTTTCATCAGTTTGTGCAACTTATAAAGTGCGGCATCCGGAGTAAACGGGATATCGGAGGCAGAAGAAACCATGATTGTAACATTTACGCCTCGGTCGATTGTCCGGTTCAACGCCTTTTTGATAGAAGAAGTCGGTACAAAATAAGGATTGACGATATGAACATTCTTTTGGGCCGAATAGATGCTCATGGCATAAGCGTGGCTTAACATACGGCTATTCTTTTTCGGGGTACGGTCTACGATTGCTACCACAATATTCGTACTGTCCGTTTGTTCCTCATGTTGGGGGAAATAAGCGGCTCCACCTACATTCTGCTTGGTTTCCTTATTCCAGATCGTTAGGAATATCTCTTGCAGATCATTGACGGCATCCCCTTCAATGCGTGTGTGCATATCACGCCAGGTTCCGATTTTGGGTAGTCCGTTAATGTAGTAGTCAGCGATATTCATACCACCGGTATAAGCCACTTTTCCATCGATGACAGCTATTTTCCGGTGATCGCGATGGGCGGCGTGATTGATATAAGGGAAAGTGAACGGATCGAACTTGACAATCTCGATTCCTTGTGCACGTATTTTCTTGAGATGTTTCTTTTTAAGTGGTTTGTTGTTCGACCAGTTTCCGAATGCATCGAACATAGCTCGTACTTCGACCCCTTCTTTCACTTTTTCGGCCAGCAGGGCAAATAAAGCATTGGCGATGGAGTCATTTCGGAAGTTGAAATATTCCAGATGGACGTGGTGTTTAGCTTCCCGGATGGCTTCAAACAAATCGATAAACTTCTCCCGTCCGCTTTTTAGCAGTTTTACCTTATTATTATCAGATATAGGGATTCCCGATTCTTGTAAATAGCGTAGCACAAGGGAATCGCTGGTTAATCCGATTGAGTCCCTGGGATGTATCATCAGACTGTCGATGATACCTGCCTGAACACTCAATATAGGCAGGAACAGAAATAAAATAAATATACGTAATTTCAAAACTCTTCTCACTCTTTTAGTTTACAGAAGAACAAAGATACGATATCTAAGTTTGGGCTCCTTTGCCAACAAGGGCAAATTTATCATTCTTTAACGAAATAACTTCTTTCCAGGAGTTAATTATGCCATCGAAGCAACCTTTCGTGTAGCCATGAATAATAGTACAACAGCTGCGATAATAATTGACTTCGGATCAAGGCTGGAAGTGCCATGATTAATCATACCGATAAATACTTCTCTTATGGTTCCCCAAGCTGCTTCCAATCCGCCTAACCATACAAAAAGTGCGGCCGCCACAGTCATCACGAAAGCGCTCCAGATACGAGCCAGGCGATTATTACGATCGGGTAAGTGGTGCATGACACGGCGACTGAATCCGTTATCTGCTATTTCCTGCTTGTTTTCTGCGAAGAAATCGCGCAAGAGCTTATCATTGTCTATTTCTGTCATAACCGTTTTGTTTTAAATACGTTGCTAATTTTTCTTTCCCGCGTGACAGATGGCTTTTCACTGTCCCTGACGGTACTCCTACAATCCCTGCAATTTTGTCGATGCTAATGTCCTCCATGTAGAACAACGTGATGCAGGTTCTTTCCACTTCTTTAAGCATTTTGAGTGACTGGTAGACATCCATTTTTTGCCCGATATTCTCCTGTTCGGTGCTGTTGATGGCGTCTATTTCTCTTGTATCCAAGTCGGTTGTCTCTTTCCGGCTGCGAATATAATCATAAAAAACATTATAAGCAATACGATATAGCCACGTAGAGAAACTTGACAAGTTCCGGAAAGAGGTAATGTTCGTATACGCTTTGATAAATGTATCTTGCGCAAGGTCGTCACTCAATTCGCTGTCGCCGCAAGTCAGGTTCAGGAAGAATCGCCGGATGGGCGCTTGATACTCCTTTACCAACTGGTCGAAGGCCCTGGTGTTCTTGAACACCACGACCTGTGCGACTAACGATATATCATTGAGTTGGCTCATTTATTCTCGTCGTTCTTTTCTTCGTTTACTCTATTGTCTTTCTCTTCGGATTCGGAAGGGATGATTTCAAAACTATCGGTTTTAACGTTATTCGGGTTCTTTTTTTCATCCTTATTACCCGTATACATCCGGGTAGCATTTGCGTCTTGAGTCTGTTGCTTACTACCGATAATCCATTGTCCGATACCCATGAATGTAACGAGTAAGCCGATAGCTCCAATTCCGAATTCGCCGGTGATTGCCCAGAGGAAGATGAAAAGACCGATGCCCGTAAAGGTGTTCTTGATGCCTTGTGAACGCGAATCGACTGTTTTGGTTTCGCGGATAAACTCTGCCGGAAGCGGTTGGCCGGCAGCAAGTGCCTGTTCGGCAAGGCGATAACGTGCTTTCCGGTTTTTATAACGGAAGAAGAAGATTACAAATAGAATGAATACCGGAAATCCGAATACAGCAATGATTGCAATGATTGCTACCAGAATACCTCCGCCGGTATTGACTTTATGGAAGGGAGAATCGCTGTCATCCGAATCGAATGTGAAGCTGGCTTTACCGTGAGTGGTATTTACATTACTTGAGCCTGCATCTACTTCTGTAGAATCAGCATCCACTGTGTCTACACCAATCACTGTGACAGCAGTATTGTTCTTTTTTGCTTTATTGTTTTTGGTCACAGTTACTTTTACTTTCCCGATGGAATCACGAACAACGGTAGTCTGGGCAACAGCCAGTGTGCAAGTGGTCAGTACAACCATCAATGCTAATAGAAAATTTTTCATATCAATAGTTTTTTAATTTATTTCTTTATCTGTTAGACGTAGTTAATATCATAGAAAGTTGCAAAGAGACGAAATATTTTTGATATTTGCGGAAATTAATAAACGAAAAATGGAATTACCTGCTTCTTTTATAGATTACACCCGCACTCTATTGGGCGATGAAGAATACGACAAACTGGCTGTTGCCCTCCAACAGGAACCACCGGTTAGCATCCGGTTGAATCAATTGAAAATCAATCATTCTTTATCGGATAAGGTTCCTTGGTCTTCCGAAGGATTCTATTTGGAGGAGCGTCTCACTTTCACGTTCGATCCCTTATTCCATGCAGGCTGTTATTATGTTCAGGAAGCTTCTTCCATGTTTGTGGAGCAGGTACTTCGGCAATATATCACCGGACCGGTGAAGATGTTGGATCTTTGTGCGGCTCCCGGTGGAAAATCGACTCATGCCCGTAGTGTACTTCCCGAAGGGAGCCTGTTGGTAGCCAATGAGGTAATCCGGAATCGTTCGCAGATTCTTGCTGAAAACCTGACGAAGTGGGGACATCCGGATGTGGTAGTGACCAATAATGATCCGGCAGATTTTTCGGCTTTACCCTCTTTCTTTGATGTGATTCTTACAGATGTTCCCTGTTCCGGTGAAGGTATGTTCCGTAAAGACCCGGTAGCTGTGGAAGAGTGGAGTCCCGAGAATGTGGAAATCTGTTGGCAACGCCAGCGACGGATTATTGCGGATATTTGGGATACGTTGAAGCCCGGAGGTATTCTTATATATAGTACGTGTACATTTAATACGAAAGAGGATGAAGAGAATGCACGTTGGATTCAACAAGAGTATGGGGGCGAACCGTTAACTGTGCAGGTGCAGGAGAATTGGAATATAACAGGAGATCTTTTGTCGGATAAGAGTGATCCTTCTAAGGCTTCTATTCCCGTTTATCATTTTTTCCCTCATAAGACGAAAGGTGAAGGCTTTTTCTTGGTGGCTTTTCGTAAACCGGAGACAGAAGAAGAGATTTCGACACCTTCTTTCGCGAAAGAGAAAGTTTTCAAGAAGAAGGATAAGAAAGGAGCAGCAGCATCTTCTCCTGTATCGAAAGAACATCTGAATATGGCTAAAAGCTGGTTGAATGATGAAAATTCGGACAAGTATCTTTTATTGGCGGAAGGAACAAATATCTGGGCTTTTTCGCAGTACTACGCTAATGAATTGACGATGATGAAGCAAAGCCTGAAAATCGTGTCGGCAGGGATTGAGATAGGCGAGGTGAAAGGAAAGGATTTGATCCCTAACCATGCGTTGGCGATGTGTACCTCCCTTTTGTGCCGGGAAGCATTCGCTATGGAAGAAATAAGTTATGAACAGGCTATCACTTATTTACGAAAAGAGGCCATTACCTTACCGGCAACAGCCCCTCGTGGGTATGTTTTGCTCACTTATCGGCATATCCCTCTCGGATTTGTGAAGAATATCGGCAATCGTGCCAATAATCTTTATCCGCAAGAATGGCGCATCCGTAGTGGATACTTACCGGAAAATATACGCATCTTATCAGAAGACGTTACTGATTAAGGCAGTATTCCCGCAGGTATTTCCTGTTGGGAAAGACTAAAGCTAAGCTGTCTGCCTTTTCCGATTTCTGTGCCTTCAGCTATTTCTTCCAGCGTGTAGGAAGGAGGAGGTGCAGGTGATGTCCGCGTTTCTCCAATGGGCGGAGTGTTCCAGTTCAGATTTAGGCTTTTATCCAACCGGTGAAATAAGTATGAGTTTCCCCATATAATGAATTTATGATCGGAAACAGGCGTTGCCATATCTTCCGAAAAAGTGAGGGTTAGTGATACTTTCTCATCGTCTCCTTCTTCTTTTTCCAGTTTGTAACTTCCCTGGGTTATTAATTCAAGTCCGGATGAAAAGGCAGTCTGTTCTCCCTGTTTGAAAAAATAGGCATCCCGTGCGTGGTTGTTAATCAGAAAAATGTCGGAAATGCCGGGCAGAAGATTTGCGTCTCCATTGGGTAAGTTAGACAAGTAGCTGCGGAGCAACTTTATATCTTCGTAATTATCGACCACCTTGATTGGTAAAGTGCAACTCTCTTGAGTGGCGTTGTCTGTTACTGTCAGATAAGTCGTTCCGGTGAGGATACCGGTTACATAAATCATACGTCCGGCAGGTACTCCGCTCCAGCCAGTTTCAGTTCCGGCACTTGCGATGCGTGTGTCTTTCACTGTAAGTGAGTAGTCACCATTTCCGCTTTCCAGTCCGAGGTAACGTCTGCCACCCATAGGCACTTCGTATTCACTGTTGTAAAAACGTAGTGGATTGTCGTCATCATCTTTACAGCCGCTTAGTAGCGTAAGGATGCAGCATAACATGAATAAATAGAAATGTTTAGGTCTCATAATTCAGATTTTATGTTCGTTGCAAATGTAATGTATTGTTTTGAAATATCCGGTAGGAATTTGAAGAAAAAGAGAGAAAAGAGAGGGAAAGAGAGGAGATGTATTTAGGCACGGATTACACGGATTTTACGGTCTTTAGTGTTGTCATTATTATAAAGCAGCAGTGTTAATCCGTGTAATCCGTGCCTAAATTATGATATAAACATACTTATATCACTTAAAAATAGAAATTAGTATGTTCAGCATAACCCATGCTTAAAGGGCTTTATGTAGTCTGTTTATAGTTTGCTTTTGTAAATCCGTGCCATTGCCTTTTGGTACTGATTTTCCAATTGCAGATAATTTTGATGACTTTGATAGATCACCGACACTTCAACGAAGTACTCGATCATACTAATTTGTCCACCTGTCAAAGCTTGTTTCAGCAATGCCAAATCTTGTTGCGACTGGAAAGTCTTGCTATATTCTTCCATTGAAGCATGCAGCGTTTTTGCTTCCCGGTAAAGCTGTGCCAATTCTGATTCCACTTGCAGGGTAGCATTATCCTTTTGCAAGTCGATGTTGAGTGCCTGCGCTTTAGCAATTTTCACCTTATTCCGATTTTCGAAAAGCGGGAAGGAGAAGCCTACTACTACACCGTTGAAAGGCACACCTGTTTCCGTATTCCGGCGATAGCCGAGCTCCAGCTTCGGCAGCCACTGGGATTTATTGACAGCGATTTGTTTACGGGCAACGAGACTTTCGTTGCCTAGTGCCATTAGAGTGCGGTCTGTTGCCATAACTTCCGATTTCAACATTTGGTAATCGCTTGGGAACGGTATAGTCGGATATTGATTCTCTTCGAAAACCACCGGAATATTACCATTCAGCGTATTCAGTTCCTGCTGCTTATTGCGTAGTGCCGTCTCGTTCAGAGATGCTTCCGTTTTCACATTCAGCAGTTCCAAGTTGATTTTATTGGTTTCGAGTGCATTTGCATCTCCTGTCTGGAGACGCTTGGCGTACATTTTAGCCAGCTCTTCCGCATTGCGGAGGCGTTCTTCTAAAATATGCTTTTGTTGGCGAAGCATAATAATATCCAGGCAGAGTTCTTTTGCCTGTAAGAGCTTCTCCTGACGAAAAACATCCGCCTGGCTGTCAAAAGCTCCTGCCTTCAGGCGGTTCAACTTGTTACGTGTAGCATATAGACTGGGGAAATCAAAACTTTGTGAAACAACCAGCTCACCGATTGTTTCGTTTTTATCTTTTGCTCCCCATAGATGCGCATAAGAAAGAGTAGGGTCAGGCAAGTTATTATCCGTTTTGGCTTCCAGCTTCTGCGAAGTAATAAGTTGCTCGTTTGCCTGCAGCTCCTTGTTGTTCGTTTCAATATTCTTCAATACCTGGTCAATTCCGTTTTGAGCTTGCACTCCGCCTATGGCTAAAGATAGAAGTGCAGTGCTTATAATCATGATTCGTTTCATTCTTATTTTCTTTATTTGTTACAATCGATTGTTGATAGATACTTTATGATAAGGTATCTGTTTGTTCGGCACCGGGGAACGACCCTTTCCTCACCGAGGAACACTTGTTTCCTCACCGAGGAACGATGCTTTCCTCACCGAGGAACGATGCTTTCCTCACCGAGGAACGATGCTTTCCTCACCGAGGAAAAAAGCCACCCTCTACAGGCTTTTCTGGGCCTTTTTCCGATGCATCATCAGATAAACAATCGGAACGATAAAACCGTTCAAAAAAGTAGACGTTAATAATCCTCCTAAAATCACTTTAGCCATCGGACTCTGGATTTCGTTACCGGGCAAATCACCGGCAAGTGCCAATGGAATCAGTGCCAGTGCAGAAGACAATGCCGTCATCAAAATCGGATTCAGACGGTCGAGAGAGCCTTGAATTACACTGTCGTACACATTCAAACCCTCTACCTGTTGCAAATGGTTGTAGTGACTGATTAACAGCATACCGTTACGGGTTGCAATACCGAATAAAGAGATGAAGCCGATGATAGCCGGAATGCTGACTTCCCCTGTTGTAATCACCAAGGCAAAGACACCACCGATCAATGCCAGCGGAAGATTCAGCAAGATAACCCCGGATTCTTTCACGCTGCGGAATTCATTATACAACAATAGGAAGATAACCACGATACTGATAAATGAAGTCAACGCCAACGTCCGGCTGGCAGCCTGCTCGCTTTCAAACTGTCCGCCATACTCGATATGATAACCTTCGGGTAATTGTACCGATGTGTCAATGCGTTTCTGAATATCATTCACGACACTGCGTAAATCACGATCAGCCACATTGGCGGATATAACAATTTTACGTTTCACATTCTCGCGGTTGATCGTATTCGGACCCATGGCTGATACCACTTCTGCTACATAGTTCAAAGGAACTTTGCGACCGTCGTTCGTGTCTACCATCAGGTTACGGATTTTCTCCATCTCATCCCGGGCATCATCCTTCACTTTTACGATCAGGTCAAAACTCTTGCCCTGTTCATAAACCTGTGAGATCACTTTTCCAGCCAAAGCCACATTCACATATTCCGAAAATTCCGGCAGGGTAATACCGAACTTAGCCAGCATTTCCCGTTTGGGCTGTATTTTCAGCTGCGGACGTTCGATTTGTTGTTCCACGTTCAGGTCGGCAACACCGGGAATATCACTGATCGCTCCTTTGATTTGATTGCCGAGTGAAAACATCTTATTCAGATCGTCACCGAATAACTTGATAGCAATATTCGCTTTCGTACCCGACAGCATTGCGTCGATACGGTGGCTGATCGGCTGTCCGATTTCTATGTTTGCTCCGGTGATCGTACCTAATTTTTCACGTACATCAGCTACCAGTTCACTACGCGAACGATCTTTCAATTCGAACGGAGCTTCTATTTCAGAAACATTGACTCCTAACGCATGTTCATCCAATTCAGCACGTCCCGTTTTCCGGGCTACCGTTTGTATTTCGGGAATGGTCATTAATAACTCTTCGGCACGATGTCCCATTTTGTTGCTTTCTTCCAACGAAATACCCGGTAGAGAACTGATATTGATAGTGAATGATCCTTCATTGAACGAAGGAAGGAAGCTGCGTCCAAGTGTGAAAAACACTCCGAGGGCGACTACAAAAAGTCCGATTGTACTTCCGAGAGTCACACGTTTATGTGCCAGTACCCAAGTCAGTGCTTTTTCATAAATCCCTTTCATCCAGCGGGCAACAGGAGCTTCTTTCAGTTCCTTGTTCGTCTTATTGCTTCCTAATAGATAAGAACAGAGCACCGGAGTCAGTGTCAGGGCAACTATCGTAGACGCAAACAGGGCCACGATAAAAGCAACACCTAGTGGAACCAACATTCTGCCTTCCATGCCGCTCAAGAAAAATAACGGAACAAAGCTGACTACGATAATCAATGTTGAATTAAGGATAGGCATACGCACTTCTTTCGACGCATTGAATACCACTTCGAGCGTACTTAGTCTTTCGCCTTCCGCTTTCAGGCGGTTCTCTCGCAGTCGTTTATATACGTTTTCCACATCGACAATGGCGTCGTCTACCAATGAGCCGATAGCTATCGCCATACCTCCGAGGCTCATGGTGTTGATTGTCAGCCCCATGTAGTGTAATGTAAGAATCGAAACGAGCAGGGAAAGAGGCAGTGTCACCAATGAGATCAGCGTAGTACGTACATTTGCCAGGAACAGGAAAAGCACGATGACAACGAAAATACCTCCTTCAAAGAGTGATTTCTTCACATTGCCGATGGAACTTTCGATGAAGCGGCTTTGGCGGAATATGTCCGTTGAAACTTTTACGTCCGGCGGCAGATTTTTCTGGAGGTCTTTCAGAGATGCTTCCAGTTTGTCCGTCAGTTCCAGTGTGCTGGTAGCCGGTTGCTTGGTAACAGTCATCAGGACGGCAGATTTGCCGCGTTCTGAAGCAGTACCCAGTTTCGGAGCCTTCGGGCCGATGGTTACGTCCGCAATATCTTCCAACGTGACAGGGAAGTTATTCACTGTCTTTACTACCGCTTTGCCGAGTTGCTCTGTTTTCGAAGTGGAGAGTACACCACGTACAATATATTCATTTCCGAATTCATAGAGCACACCTCCATTGGCATTTAGGTTCATATCCTGTGTCACAACCATCACTTCTCCCATCGAGATACCGTAATGACGCATCCGTTCGGGATCTAGCTGAATCTGATATTCTTTGATGTCTCCTCCGAGCACAGCCACTTGTGCCACTCCTCCGGTAGACAGCAGGCGTGGACGGATGGTCCAGTCCGCAATCGTGCGAAGATCGAGCATGGAAGTGGAGTCGGCAGTCAGACCGACGATGAGCATTTCGCCCAAGATGGAAGACTGTGGCCCAAGAGTCGGTTTACCGACATTGACCGGTAGTGATTCGCTGACCACCGCTAATTTCTCACTAACAATCTGACGAGCGAGATAAATATCCGTTCCCCAATCAAATTCTACCCAAACAACGGAAAATCCGTTAGTAGAGGAAGAGCGGACACGACGCACACCCGTAGCTCCGTTTACGGCAGTTTCAACAGGAAAAGTAACGAGTTGTTCAACTTCTTCCGCAGCCATACCGTTCGCCTCGGTCATGATGACTACCGTAGGTGCATTTAGGTCGGGGAATACGTCTACTTCCGTATGCATGGCGGTATACGTTCCCGCAATAAGCAGGAGGATGGCCGCACAAACTACAACCAACCGGTTGTGTAGGGAGTAATGTATAATTTTATTAAGCATGATATTTCATTAATTGAGAGTTATAAATAACTTGATAGATGCGCCGCACGAAAATCCGGCTGCGACGCCTGGTCTCTTTAGTGTTCGTGGCTGTGTGCCGGGATTGCATTGCTTGCGCTTGCCAGTCGAACCTGATAAGCACCCTCGGTCACTACACGGTCGCCAGCCTTTACACCAGTCAGGATTTGAACGCTTTTGCCGTTGTCGGCTCCTATCGTTACTTCCTGTTTTTTATAACCCTCTTCGTCCAGTTGCAGATATATGAAGAAGATGCCTTGTTCCTCTGTCAGCGCGGTGCGCGGAAGAGAAATCACGTTTTCCATTGCTGAAGAAAGTAGGAATACCTCCACGAATGAGCCGGGAATCACTTCCCCTTTGTTGTCGAACTCAAAAGTGACAGGCACATAAAAAGAATTGTCTCCGGCAGCTTTTCCGAAAGAGAGAAGTTTACCGTTCAATGCTTTCAACTCGTACACCTGATTATTATAAGGAGTCTGGAAATTGGCGGAACTGATGGTGCGGAGATACGGGTAATACTTTTCCGACACTTCGGCACGGAGGAAAAGACGACGATTCTGCGTCACGCTTACCAGCGGTTGTCCGATTGTCACATAGTCACCTTCTTTCACGAGAATACTTTTCACATATCCGGCAATAGGAGCCGTAATGCTTTGGCCGATAGCCGAATGATTCTTAGAAAGAGCTTCGTAACTAAGACGGGCGTTTTCGTAACTTTGCTCCGCTTGTGCAAAATCCTTGTCGGATACGATCTTGTTTTTCACAAGCTCCTTCATACGTTCATATTCCTTCTTGGATACCTCGTAGGCAATGCGGGCACGTTGCACCGGATCACCATCGGCGATATTCTTTGAAGAAATGGTGACTAGCGGAGTGCCGCTGCCGACGCTCATTCCTTCCGTTACTTTTCCACGGAAAGATACCACGCCGGCTACTGTAGCTACGGCAACCGATTCATCTCCTTGAGCAGCCAGCACCTGTCCGCTGGTTTTAATCACTTGCTGGAAAGGTGCAGGTTCAATAACGCTCACCTTTACACCGGCTGCTTCAGCTTTCGCTTTCGGAAGAATGATTTCATCACTGTGGGCTTCGGCAGCTTCGTTGTGTTCATCGGCTGCTTCATGATTGTGTTCTCCGCTACATTCGCCTTCATGGGAATGATCGGGTCCTTCTGCCTCGTGATTATGTCCTTCCGCGGCATGATCGTGTTCATCGTGTGTGTGTGTGACGGTACTATTATTACAGGATCCCAGCACAAATAAGCCCAGGATTCCCACGAAAATAAGTTTTTTCATAATGATATTTTCCTACTAAATTTTACTGTTTTTTACGCTACAAAGATAAGGTAACGCAAATGCAACTGATTTGCATTTACGCTTTTACGCAAAAACAGAGTAGGGAGGGGCACGAAGAGAAGTGGTACGATGAGTATCCGTACCATGCAGAGAGTCTCGGTAAACGTAATAGTTTTTAATCCGTTTCTCTTGCGGTCGTAATAAATGTTCGATGATTACATCCGTGAATAAGGTAGCGATGAATACATAATCCGGTCCGCTATCCGTATGGATGGATGGAGTGGGAGAGTGGAAACGAGTCAAACATTCGCTGCTGCAACATGAGTCGTTTCCCGGGTGATGATGATGCGTGGGACATTGCTGTTCTACAGGCAAGTCCTGCTTCATGCAAATCATTCCGTTGGGGTGATGATGATGGGGAATAACCGCTGCCACCAACATAATAATGTTGATAAAAAACAGCAGAGTTACTATCATTCGTTTCTTCCCTTTCATCCTTTCTTTTAGAGGTTATCCGCTTTTCAGAGCTTCAAAGTGCAAATATACAAATACTTTTATTTCGCCTGTAGCCGATACCCTCTTTTTATTATTTATTATTTCTTTTCCAGTTCTTGCAACGAATCCATTTTCTTCTTTTCGAGGAACTCATAGATACCGCAAAGATGTTCCGTCACCTTTTGATTACCGAACTCATACACCTTGGTAACCAGCCCGTCGAGGAAGTCACGGTCGTGTGAAACGACGATCAGCGTACCATCAAAATCCAGTAATGCCTGTTTCAGAATATCTTTCGTTTTCATGTCCAGATGATTCGTCGGCTCATCTAAAATCAGGAGGTTGACAGGTTCCAGCAATAATTTAATCATAGCCAGACGGGTACGCTCTCCACCCGAAAGCACTTTGACCTTTTTCATCGATTCCTCGGGACCGCCAAACATAAACGCCCCCAGCAAATCACGAATCTTGTTCCGGATATCCCCTTTGGCTACATCGTCAATCGTTTGGAAAACCGTCAGGTTTTCATCCATCAGCGAAGCCTGATTTTGAGCGAAATATCCGATTTGCACATTATGTCCGAGAGTCAATGTACCGTCATGCTCAATCTCCTTCATGATACACTTCACGAGCGTAGACTTACCCTCACCGTTCTTACCAACGAAAGCTACCTTATCACCACGCTCAATCGTCAGATTAGCATTGCGGAATACCACTTTGTCTCCGTATGTCTTTCCAACACCCTCCATGATGACCGGGTAACTGCCCGAACGGGGTGAAGGCGGGAATTTCAGTCGCAATGCAGAAGTATCCTCCTCGTCCACTTCGAGCAATTCCAGCTTCTCCAGCATTTTGACACGGCTCTGCACCTGCAACGTCTTAGAATAAGTCCCCTTGAACCGTTCGATAAACTCCTTCGTTTCAGCAATAAACTTCTGCTGCTCGTCATAAGCCTTCTGTTGCTGTTCGCGGCGGTCCTTGCGCAGCTGCAAATATTGCGAGTAATTTACCTTGTAATCATAGATACGTCCCATCGTTACTTCGATGGTGCGTGTTGTAATATTATCCACGAATTTACGGTCGTGACTAATTACAATGACTGCTTTTCCATTATTAATAAGAAAATCCTCCAGCCATTGAATAGATTCGATATCCAGATGATTCGTCGGCTCATCGAGCAAGAGCACATCCGGTTTCTGCAACAGCAATTTGGCGAGTTCGATACGCATTCGCCATCCACCGCTGAAATCACTCGTCTGGCGTTGGAAATCTCCTCGGGTGAATCCTAATCCAAGCAATGCCTTTTCCACATCCTCTTCATAATTAGTAGCATCGATCGAATAAAACTTCTCGCTCAAGCTGGACACTTCCTCGATCAGCGCCATGTAACTGTCGCTCTCGTAGTCCGTCCGTGTTTCAAGCTCCTTGTTCAACTTTTCGATCTGCGCTTCCATCTCATGAAGATGTGAAAAAGCCTGTGCCGTTTCGTCAAACACTGTTCTTCCGTCTTCCGTCATCAGATGTTGAGGCAGGTATGCTACTACACAATCTTTGGGTGCGGAAACTTTTCCACGTGTCGGTTGCCGTGCGCCTGCCAAAATCTTCAGCAGCGTACTTTTTCCAGCCCCGTTTTTGCCCATCAGAGCGATGCGGTCTTTTTCATTAATTACGAAAGAAATATCACTAAATAAAGCAGTGCCGCCAAACTCTACGGCTAGTCCGTCAACAGAAATCATACTATTCTTTTAAATTGAGGCGCAAAGATAGCGAAATATATGAATATTTTTTATACCTTGCGGGCTGAAAAGGAAGATAGCTCTAAAAAAACAGATAAAAAAACAATATATAAGCGATATGGAAAGCGAACAAATGAATGAATTCAGACCTTTAATTTTGGTAGCTGAAGACGATGACAGCAACTTTAAATTAATCAAGGCTATCATAGGCAAAAAGTGTGATATCGAGTGGGCTAAAAATGGCCAGGAAATGGTGGAGTTGTTTCAGCAACACCAGCAAAGAGCCAAAGCAATGCTAATGGATATTAAGATGCCGGTGATGAACGGATTGGAAGCAACGAAGATAATTCGTGAATCTAACACAGAAATTCCTATTATCATGCAGACGGCTTATGCTTTTAGCTCGGATAAGGAAAATGCAATGAATGCAGGAGCAACTGAAGTATTGGTGAAACCTATCACCTTGGGTATTCTCCGCACTACGTTGAGTAAATATTTACCCGATTTGCAGTGGTAAGATTGATTCTTACGAGATTTTTTTTAATTTATCAAAAAAGTGCTTAAGCGTTAAAAACGTAAAAGCATGGAAAAGAAGTATGATTGGGTAGAAAAATGGTATAAAGATATGCCGTTATATATTCCTCATATTTCTGTTATTATTGGGATATTGATCTGATGGATTTGGACAAAATAAAATAGGCGAACCTCACGGTTGGCCTATTTTTGTTCGTCTCTGTTAATTTGTTAGAGTACAGAAACGACTCCATGTAAAGTCTCTCCTTTGAGAGATTTTAAGTTCATTATTTGTTTCCGCCAGCCCACCATACAGCTTCGCTATATACGTACTGTCCATCACCGAAAGCTGCTTTCACTTCAGGATTTGCCAATACATCGTCTGCTCCATAACCGAAGCGCAATGGAAATTTACTGCTGTTCTGCGGGTTTTTCAGTACAATGAAGTTTTCTCCTGCACCTTTCAGACGGCGGTAGTCATTATAGGCTTCCAGTGATTCGCCGGATGCGCCGAAGAAAGCAAGATACTTCTGTATCATTGTCTCTTGCAGAGGATTAGCATCGAACAAAGGTTCCACTTCATCCGTGAAATATGCTTCTGCCACATCTGCACCCAAATCGCTGTCACCATCAGCTACCCAAGTATCAGCGGCATCTATAATTGAGTTTTCCAGATTCTCGAATCCGGCAGTGATAGCAGCTTTCAAGGCACTCTTAGCTTCGCCCAGTCTGCCTCCCAAGCGGCATAATGCTTCTGCTTCAAGGAATTTCACTTCGTGGTAACTGATTAAAAGGGTAGGGGCCGACATTGCCCATGATATCATCGACATACCATAATTGTTTTGCAACTCTTGCGGAGTTCCGTTAGGAGCCGCTTTGATGCCTGCGATATTCGTAGCTTGCGTACCGCTTGCGTAACCGGCAGGGAAGTCTCCACTAGGATCGGGTTCCAGAAATGCTTGCGGTGCTCTGGGGTCATTGCGTTCAACGAATTTTTCAATCAGACTTGCACTGGCTCCCAAGCTATTACGGCTGTAGCTGAACGCCCAAAGCGGATTTAGTTGTGCATCAGCATCATAAATAGCCAACTTACATTCTTCACTTGCGTCAGCGAATGATTTGCTCACATAAGTAAGGATATTCTGAAGATCTGTTGTCTTATTGGTACTTTTGTTGAGCAGACGCATGGTATAACGTGCTTTTAACGCATAGGCCGTTTTGAGCCACATACTTGCCTGTGTACTGGTGTTCGAACCATAGATCAAGTCTTTAGAACCGACAGCACCGGATAAGCCCGTATCTTTGGCAGTACCGTTATTCAGTAGAGTGATAGCATCATCCAAGTTCTGCATCACTTCCTGATAGATACTTTCCTGTGTATCTATTTTAGGCTGCATATACATTGGTGTACCGTCCGGATTGAGGATACCCGTCTGGCTGTACGGCGTGTTTCCGAACACATCGGCTGCCACTGCTCCGTTGTAGGCGAGCAGGATTTTTGCAATTGCTTCCGTCACTACATTTCCTTTTTCCGAGGGATCTTCTTCGCACTTCTTGATAACGATTTTAGCGTTCTTTATATTTGCATATACGTTAATCCATGCGTTATTATAAGTAGTAGCCGTTGTAGGCTCTCCACTGCGTACTTCCGCGCGGTAAAGCTGGTTGGATATACCCGTTTCATGTTCTATGTAAACAGAAGAGTAGAGCGAGAAATCCCCTCCCACAGTACTGAATCCAGTATTTACACCTAAGTCCGTAATCAAAAACTTGGCGGGCGCATCCAGCGGATTGTTAGGGTTCTCATTGATTTTATCCATTGCATCTTCCGTACAAGCAGAAGCAATGGCAGCAGTCA